>Ga0098038_1000302_pt1 | contig 22701 bp, 24 predicted proteins | sample 5B_taG_FD_75051 | JGI IMG/M metagenome (GOLD analysis project Ga0098038, IMG submission 75051) | Marine viral communities from the Subarctic Pacific Ocean - 5B_ETSP_OMZ_AT15132_CsCl metaG | ecosystem: Environmental > Aquatic > Marine > Oceanic | place: Pacific Ocean | collected 2015-01-08 | reverse complement strand
ATGTTATCAATAGTATTAGTCCAACCGCTAGTATGTCTGTAGTAAAACAAAACTTAGAAAAGCAAGGTGTTAATCCTGAATTAGCTAAAGCAGTATTAGCTGAACACGAAGCTAGATTACAACAAGCTTTTATAAAAGATGTTAATACTAACAGAGGTTTATTAGAAAGTTTTCTTCAAGCAGATGAAGAAGAGACAAGAAGATTATTAAGTGAAGTTTATGGTTTTGATGCAGAAGATATGAGTATTCAAGAATTAGATTTTCTAAAACAAATTGTTTATGAAAATAAAACTTATGGTGACATGAAAGATAAATCAGTGTTGGAAACAGCAGGTAACACTATAACTAATAATACAAAAGATATGACTAACTTTATAGTAGCAACTGCTTCAGATTATTCACAAAGAGATTTACCAATCTTACAAATGATTAATCAAAAATATTATATACGACCAGAAGATATTCCTAGATTAACAGCAGAATTAGGATTGATAGATGGTGATGGTAGTACAGCTTTTGCTACATGGGAACAACAACATGGTAAAGATTATCAAACACAAACACAATTTAGAACTACTTTTGTAAATGGATTAACTGATTCTAATAAACCTTATTATCTTGATAAAGATAATAATCCTGTTGATAGTACATCTGATGATGCTAACACAACAGAAGTTGGTTTATCATCAATGAAAAATTATCTTGATGAACAAGTTAGTTTAATTGTTAATGGAACAGATACAGGCATAGATAAAACAAATAAGTTATTAAAGTTACAACAACAATTAACTAAAGATTTAGAGACAATGCAAAAAAATATACAGCAAAACACAACTGACCCAGACTCAGATAAAGAGTTTGAGTTAGTTTTAAATATGGTGTCTACATTAAATAGAATAATAGAGAATCAAATTGAAGTATTAAGTCCTGAAGTAGAGGTTGAGAAAGAAGAGACTAAGGAAGAATATAATGATATGAGTTTTAGATCAAACTTTACAAGTGCTTCTGGATCTTACTTTGATGAAATTGGTAAAGCTTGGCAAGCTAAACAAGAAGGACCACAAGGACCAAAAGTTAAAAGTGCTGGTGGTAGTAAGATATATTTTTATCGTACTCAATTTGATAAAATTTTAAAAAGAGAGTTAGAACAATACTATAAGGATAATAACATAAAATACGATAAGAGAAAACTAAACACAGATTTTGAGACTCTTAAGAGTCATCTACAATCTACAGGAAATTATCCTAATAGAACAAACATAGATTAAATTTAGGACGACAGAATAGTACCTATTCCTTTACTTGTATTTCTAAGCAAACAGAAACTGGAGAACTGGAGTGGCGACTAAACATAAGAATATAGACTTTTCATCATACGGCACGACAAGTGTAGAGAGAGACTCTCAAAACAAACCATACGAAGTAAACAATAACTCAGGTGATTTTAATATAGATAACCTTGAGCCACACGAGATACTTAAGGATGCTAGATTTCTAGGATTGTTACGTGATCACTATGGTGACTCATACATGGGTTATGATATCGAAGATGATGATGATGCAGTCAATGTATTCTTAGCAGATAGATACTTTAAAAACTATAACACTCTAGGTACAGGTTACGAATTAGCCAAGTCTGTTGGTGGATACTCAGACAACGAAACCACAAAGACATTACAAAAAGCATTTAATAAACTTCCTAACTTTTGGAATGATGAAGATAGAATGATGAGTAGGCTAGGTTTTCTCGCAGCTTCTGTTATTGCTGATCCTCTTAACCTTATAGGTTTTGGTGCAGGTGCAAAGGTAGGTAAAGCTGCAGCTAAACAAGCATTAGCAACAGGTGCATCAAAGAAAGCTGCAAAGAAAGCAGCATTGGTAGCTGGTGCAAAGAAAGGTGCATTAGTAGAAGGTATGGCTGGTGCAGGAGTTGGAGCAGCATTTAACTCTATCGAACAAGGTAGAGACATGGCTATCGGTGAGCAAGAAGGTTTTAATAAAACTGAATTGCTACAAACAACAGCATTGTCTGGTGCAGCAGGGGCAGTATTTGGTGCAGGCTTTGGTGGTGCAGGTGGTAGATTTGCCGTACGTGATGCAAGTAAGTTTGGTAAAGGTGTAGACAAAGTTTTATCAAGTAGATCAGCTAATGAAGGTAGTGGATTTGGTGCATTCTCCCAACGTGCAGATGAGATAGCTGATGAAGCAAAACCTATTATAGATAAAGAGATAGATGCAACATCACAAGCAGTAGATGATATTAATAAAAATCCAGATGATTTTCCTGATGTTGACGATGCACAGAAATCAGCAATAGATAAACGACTATTTGCATTACGATCCATTAAACGTATTCCTGAAGCTATTAGTAAATTGGAACAACAGCTTGCGGATACAGCAGATCCAAATGCACAAATAGAAATACAAAAACAAATACAAGATTATAAAAATATACAAGACAAAATAGATAACGCTACATCAGTTGATGATATCGATGAAGCTATCATCATGCTTACGAAAGAGACACCTGAGCCAGAAGGTGCAACACCTAAAGTAGATACAGATACTACACCAGAAGCAGAAACAGTTTCTCAAAAAGCATTTACAGAAGAAGAGGTAGAAGAAATATATATTAAGATAGCAGACTCTTTACTAGAAGAAACTGGAGCAGTAGATGCACCTGATCTCAATACATTGTGGAGAAATAAATTTGAAGAGTTAGATGAAACAAAAATATCTGTAGAAAATAAACAAAAGCTAATTGATTTTCATGAGAAGATTACTAACCAAAATAATGTTGATCCAGAAGATACAGTACAAAATGCTTTTGAAATTACAGCAGCTAAGAGAGATGTTAAAAAAGGTGGTCGTCCAAGAAAACTAGACTATAGTATGTTGGATGATGAGCAAAGACAGATACTAGAAGACAGAGTACAAAAGAAACTAGCATCAATTAAAGCAATGAATCCACAAGCTAGTGGATATTACTTAAGACAAATGGAAAGACAATATCGTGAGATGTTGCTTGATCAAGCTATTCTTAAAACAAAAACAGTTAAACAAGTATCATCACGATTAGGATCATTCTCAGGAGATAGTCCAGATAATCCTTTACCTAAAGGTGCAGGTAGAGTTGTAGTAACAAAACCAGATAACTCAAAAGCATTAGGTAGAGTACAAAATTTCTTACGTAAAGGTGGTGGTCAAGGATCTTTCCTTGGTCGTAAACCAGTTAAATCTGAACTTATGTTTGATGAGTTACAAGCTCGTGCAGAAGCAAAAGGTATTAGAGGTGCAATTAGATTTAAGTCTATATCTAAAAAAACAGTTAAGACAAATGATGGTGAAGAATTAAAATTAGGAGAAGTAGGATACTACTTACCATCAGCAGGCGAAGGTAAGAGAGGTAAAGTATATAAAGACTTACGTTCAGTTAAAGTTGCTAATGAAGGTTTAGATCCTATTAATGTTAATGATGCACCTAAAACAAAAGTAGATACATCACAAGATGATGTAAATGCAAAAACAATAGCTGTATTAGAAAAGAAGATTGCTGCAGGTAAAGGTACTAATGCAGATCAAGCAACACTAGCTAGACTAAAAACAAAAGCTACTGATGATGCAGCTGAAAGACAATTCTTAAGTGTATTAGAAGAAGGAGAAAATACAAGATCAACTATACTTGATGAAATAGTAAAAACAAAAGGTAAACCAGAAGTAAAAGCTCAGACTCCTGATAAACCTAAAGCAGATGTTAAAGCTGACTCTAATCCAATATCAATACCTGATGGTATGCTTATTGCTATTAGAAATGCAGAAGGCAAGATACGTATACAAACACCAGCACAAAAACAATTTGGTGAAGGTGTTGATAGATTACTAGGAAAACAAAGTAGAGATAATTGGGAAGTAGGTTTTGTACCTGAAGGTACAAAAGGATCAGATGCATTAGATGCATTCATGCCATACAATGTAAAAGATGAAGTAGTTAAATTAGATATACAATCTGGATTTAATACAGTCTCAGGCAAACCAATGCCTGTTAAAGCTTTTTATAATCATCAAGAACTAACTGAGATAGCTGTAGATTTATCAGACTTAAAAGGACCACTAAGTGAAGATGCTCAAGGTGTAAATATAATTGATTGGTTTTTATCTACTGATGGTAGTGGAGGTAAAGCATACTCACATGGGATGACAGGCAACATGAACAATGCTGCAATGGCATATCGTATTGTTGATAAATTAGAAGAAGCAGACTGGAGATTTTGGGGTGAGAATCAAGATTGGTTAGGAGATACTAAAGCAGCTTTATATGCAAGACTTCCTGAAAGAAGAGTAAATCCAAACACAAGAGAAAACTCAATAGTACAAATAGAAAACATATTACAGGGTCAATCAAAAGAAGACATACAAATAGTAAGAAACATACTTAACAATCTTAATGTACAATTCTTACCACATTGGAAGACATGGCAATCTGTAGGTTCATCTACACCTAATGCTACACAAGTATTAGGTGGTACAATACCACCAAACTCAGCTAACCCTGATGCATTAAAAGGTAATATAGCTATAAATCAAAGAGACTTTGATCCTAATATGCAAACATCTGATGTAATGAAAGCAGAAGATGCTGCACAAGGAACATTAAACTCAACGAAACAATGGGAAAAGATACCAACTAATCATGCACCATCATTAACTGTAGTACATGAGTTAGCTCATTGGTCATACTTTAATGTTTTATCTCCTGAAGATAAAGCTATCTTCCACAAGTCAGTATCTAAATATGTAAAGAATGGTGAGGTAGATCAACAAGCATTAGCAGGTAAAGTATACGATGCTGATAGTTACTTTGGTATGAATGCATTAGAAACACCACAAGAATTTTTTGCACATCAATTTACCCTATGGGTAAATGGTAGACAGAATATTGTAGGTAGTGATTCTTTCTGGTCAAAAGTATATAGAAAAGTACAATCAGTATTTAACAGGTTTAATGATAACAAAGCTATTGATCCTGACTTAGTACCTATATTTAATAAACTATTACCAGAAGATGAGTTAGTTAAAATAAAACCAACAGTAAAAACTAAACCACAGGCATTGGGTATACAAGGTCATTTATATGAAATAGCATTTACAAAAAATGAGTTACGTAATTCTGTTATTAGATCAGGTAATCCTTTAGATATAATATATAAATTAGAAGATACAGTATTCTCTTTAGAGAATGTGTTATCATCTGATCAATATCCACCTGAATTTTCAGACACAATAGCTTACCTTCGTGATCAAATAGATGAAGAACTATCAAGTGGTAAAAACTCTTCACAAATTCAAAATGGTTTACAAAGTGTTAACATAGATAATCCTGAAAAATTAGTTAATTTTGCTAATGATGTAGTTAATCAATTAGAAGATATAAGAATAAACATTGAAGATACATTTGGTAAAGTAAATGAAACACCAAATGCTGTACCTTCTTTACCTATTAACCCAGTCAAAGCAAAAGAAGTACCACAAACTGTGGAACAACAGATAGCAAAACTACAACAACAAATAGATATTCTAAAGAATAACAATGCAGAGAAAACAAAAGTAAATAGAAAAGCAAAAGCTGTTGTTGAGAATAAAAATATTAAATTTAAAAAACCATTGGAACAAGTTGATCCAACAGATGATACAACTGTATCACCACGTAAGCTAAGTCTAGCAGAGTTATATGATGATTTTGCTAAAGTAGATTTAGAGACACCACAAGGATATTCATTAGCTAATGAAATAGATAGACGTTTACGTACAGAGTTACCTAAACCAGATGACTCTATCATTGTACCTAGAGACATTATGCAAATGCGTAAACAAGAAATGATACAAGAGATGCATGCAGCATTACAACAAGGTGCAAAAGGTAAAGAAAGATTTAATCAACTATACAAAGAAATATATAGAAGAGAAATAAAACGTAGACAGAAAAATGGCATTGTACCTGCATCAAGTGTACGTATGACTAATGCTATAAGACGTGAGTCTGATGAGTTTTCAGGAATGATGGATGTTGATTTTATACCAGCAACAACATCAGATACTATTAGACAGATTTTATTAAAGTCTACTCATCGTAACAAAGCAGTACAACCTATACTACGTACAGTTATGTATAGAATGTTAAACTTACATGGTGCAAACATAAAACATACTGGTAACGCATTAGCTAAAGATCCAATAGAAATTAAATTAAAAAATCCTAACACATCAGCAACTGATGATGACTTTAATAATATGATTGAAGGTATGATGGTTGATACTAACAGTGACACCTTTAAGTTTTTACGTAGTCAAGCAAGAAGACTAGCAGTAGAAATGGCTAAAGATAATGGTGATCCAGAGAAAGTAACTAAAGGTGTATTAGATTTAATCTTCTCTACTAACTATGTTAATGACTTTGAAAGAGAATCTATAAGAAGAATCTTTCCTTATACGTATGTAAATAGAAATGAATTACCTCCAGTTGATTTAGATATATCAGCAGAAGATTGGTTTATAGAATCATTTACAGATGTATTGGCAGGTAAAAAATCTTTAGATGAATTATTTATCTTTGATAATCCTGAGTTAACTCCTGATATTGATAGAGTTAAAAAACTTACAGGTGAATTAACAGAAGCAGCGGCTTACTTTATTAATGATTTAACTAGAAATAAAAAAGCTAAACAAGCATTCCCTTCTCTATCTGTTTATGGTGATGTATTCCAAAGCCAATACAAACACTTACCAGTATCAGAAATATATGGATTAAATACATCTGTACCTTCTTTTGCTGCAAAGAGATTGGCATCAGAATCTATAGAGAAAGCAAATAATAATCCAGTAAGAATGGCTAATATAAATGAGTATACTCGTAACAATCCTGTCGTCTTCTATCATGGTAGTATGGATGGTAATGCATTTAGTAAGAAAACAAATCCTTCTGTAACAATACAACAATCAGGTGTTGGTGTTTATGGACCAGCATTCTATGTGACAGGCAACCCAATGGTTGCAGGATACTATGCATCACCTTCATCATTAACAGCTAAGTCTTTTGAGATGTTTAAAAAACAAGCAAAGACAGAAGAAGCTAAAGAATTAATTGATGGTTACTTCATGAATAGACAAATAATAGATGAGGAAGATGCGGCAATTAGAAAACTAGAGTCAAGACAAACTGGTAAAAATACAGAGAAAATAAAAATAGATGATGACCCAGACGTTATAGAGTTAATTAATATAGACGAAGAGATCGCAAGAAGAAAAGAATACATGAGATCATTAATTCAATTTACTAATAATCAAGGTGATGAATTAAAAACTAAACATAAAATTGTAGTTGAGCCAAGCGTTACACCAATGTTTATACGTGCAGATAATTCATTCAACGTTAATGAAAAGTATAGATTAGACTCTGATCCAGAGATTGGTATGATACTTGACAATGCTGTATCTAAAAACCTTACATCAGATGCAGAGATAGCAAGAGTATTTAATGATCCTACTGAAGAGATAGATGGTGATGAATTATATCATCGTATAGCAATGATACTAGATGATAATATTGATGCAAGCTATGATGACTTTACAGCTTACGCACAAGGTAAAGCTAGATTAAACTCTATCTTAGTAGAATTAGGTTATGATTCTATAAGACACTACACAGGTGGACAACACAAGAATACTGGTAAAGGATCAGGTGGTGTTGCTATAGCATTATTAAAAGATGGTCACGTTAAACACGTTAACTCTCCTGAGTTTGATATAGCTAGTGATAGATTATACGACACACAAGTTGGTAAAGGTAGTATCAATGGTGCAATACTACAACATGGTAGTGATCCAGCAGCAGTATTTGCTACACGTAAAGCTGATGCAATAGTACCACAACTAGAAGATATGGGTATCTCCCCTTCTGTTGCAGGATTATTTAAAAAGATTAACAATAATGTTGTTGATGAGAAATCATTAAAGACTGCAAAGAAATTTTCTTTTGGTGTACAAATACGTAACAACTCAAGACGTGCAAGAGAAGCATCTAATGCTAACTGGTTAGCTGATTGGGTATCACCTCTTGATAACACTGGTATCTATGAAAGACACAATGCTTTAGCTGCAGATAAATACATTCCTATTAGACAATTACTTAACAAGTTACCTGATTCTTATGGTTGGGCAAGAAACTATGCAAACAACTTTAAGATTTTTGGTAAATCACCACAACCTAAATCACATACAAAGATACTACGTGCATTACGATATGAGTTAGATCCATCTTTACCACAAGTAAAAGCATTAACTCCACAAGAGATGAATGTTGCACAATCTATACGTAAACTATTCCAAGAAGAGTATGAGTTTCTTGTCGATAGTGGTGTAGAAATGGGTAAGATTAAAAACTATGTACCTCGTGTCTATGATGCAGAAGCTGTTAGACGTAACATGGATGACTTTACAGATAAGATATCATCATATTTACTACGTGAAGCAAGAGAAGATAAGCGTACACTAACTAAACCTATAGCAATGGAGAAAGCAAAAGACATTGCCAATAGAATTATTGATGAAGATGGCACATATCTACCACAGTTTGCAGAAAAGAAATCACCACACTCTGACAACATAGATTTCCAACGTATGTTAAAACTAAATGGTAAAGAATTAGAAGGCTTAGAAGATTTCTTAATCAATGATTTAGATAGTATATTATCTAAGTATGTAGATGGATCAACAAGACGTGGTTTATTCTCACAACAATTTGGTTACAATAACTTTGGCTTTGATGACTACATGCGTGTAGGTACAGAAGGTGTAGCTGGTGTTGCTGACATGCTGATGTCAGATAAACAGGTAAAAATATCTTTACGATATCCTACTAACGATGGAGGTATGGATACACAAACAACAACAATACCTAAATTGTTTGCACCATTTAAAGATAAGCCTGCACAAGCAAGAAAGTTTGCAAACGAAATAGTAGCAATGGCAGAAGCTGGTGACTACATGAAAGCTAAAGCTATGTTACTACGATTAAAACCACTAGCTGGTGAGAATTGGCATGTACGTACAGAAGCAATCATCAATGGCTTAAGAGACTTTGGTGCAGATGGTAATGGTATATCTCTCAAGGAACAAAAATTCTTAATGAATTACTTTAGAGTATTACAACGTAAGCCAATGGAAGGCGGAGCATTCCATGAAAGTTTAACAACAGCATCTAAAGTATTACGTAACATTAATGCAGTGACGATGTTAGGTTTTACAACCTTAACATCTATTCCAGATACATTCTTACCTCTTATTAGAGGTGGTAACATGGGTAGCTTTGTCAAAGCTTGGAAGAAATACTCTACAGATAAACACTACAGAGAGATGTTAGAACGTACAGGATTAAACCTAGAAAATGTTATCCATGATAAGATGGCTGGTATGTATGGTTACTCAGGTGGACGTGCAACAAACAACTTCTTCCATGTAATCGGATTATCACAATGGACAGGAATGCAACGTAAGATGGCAGGAGCAGTAGGCTTTGAAACATTCCGTACCATGAATAGAATAGCTGCTGATTTATATAGAAGTAATGGTACACAAACGAATAAGTACAGACGAGCAGCACGTATTCTAAAAGAGTTTGGCTTAGAAGATTATTCTAAACCTGATGCTAAAGGTAAGTTTAAAGCAATGACAGAATTAGGCGAAGTAATGTCTTCTCCTGATGCTGATAGATTACGAGCAGCGATGGTTAAGTTTGGTAACGAAACAATCTTTGCACCTAACCCTAATGATTTACCTCTATGGACACAAACACCTATTGGTGCATTGATGTTCCAACTTAAATCATTCCCACTTATGATGGGTAGATTAAGTAGAAAGGTATTAAGTGAAGCAAGACAAGGTAATGTATCACCATTATTATACATGGCTACTTTCGGTGCAGGTATAGGTGGTGTTGGATCATTAGCTGTAAAAGACTTAGCACAATTTAGAGGTGGAGATGATCAGAAGTCTAGTAAATTTAGAGACAGAAAGTTTTCAAGAGATGTACTAGAACAATTTGGTAATGAAAGAAGTGAAGTTATTGAAGGATGGCAAAGAGATATAAATCAATTTGCAGATAAAAATCCTGACATGATGAAGATTGCTTTATCTATAGGATATGATCCTACTCAACATGGTACAGTAGATAGTTTCTTAGGATGGTATGTAGAAGGTTTGATGCAACTTGGTGGATTAGGTATGGTAGCTGAGTTACTATACAACTCTGCAGCACAAGCAGACAACGGAGCATTTGGTATGTCTCGTACATTATCTTATGTACTTGGACCATCATTCGATACAGTAGCAAACTTTGGTTTTAATACATTGGCTGCTGGTCAAGAAGGTTTAGAAGCTGCAGGTAGTAATCAACCTGTTGGCAACTCTGCAAGACGTACACTTACAAGACAACTGTTATCTCGTGTACCTTTATTTGGTGGTAATAGGAAGTTTAGAGAAGGTGGTACTGATGTATTAGCAGGCACACCTAAAGATACTAAAGTAAATAACTGGGGTGCATCAGGATGGCAAGCTGGATGGAAAGGTACTAGCTGGAATTAGGAGGCTTCGGAGGAACGAAGACATCAGGATTCTTTTCTAACTCTTTAATTTCTTTACGAACTTCTTTTTTAATATCTTTCTGTATCTCTTTTCTTATCTCTGCTTTTTCTTTTTCAGCAATTACTGTGTCAAGATAATGTAGTTTATCTTTATCATCCATGATTTTCCATTCAGCATCTTCTATCTTTTGTTGAGTCCACTTGTTGCTTTCCATTTCATTAAGTTGTTTCTTTGTATAACCATCATGAATCGACATTCATCACCTCCGCAGTACATGCAGCATAGCCAGCAATATCTATCCAAGAGTCTATGTGACGTGGATCCTCTTGCAATCTAGCCATTTTCATCCATAACATCATCATTCCATATTGATCAGGTGTAATCTCATGACCTAAGATTAACTCCCAACCTTTAATAATTCTTTGAAAATTTATTTTTGGATCGCCATATCTAAGGTTACGATCTCCTTGTATAATATCTTTAGCTTTATCTAATACATCTTCTTTTTTAATTTTAAATTTAGTTGTCATAATACTGCTCCATATTGTAAGTGAAGAATAAAAGTTTCTGCTTCTGTATCGAGGTCAGCAACTTTCTTTTTAAGTTCAACTATTTCTTTTTCTAAATGTCTTCTTTTATCTGTAGCTTTATTCATTTGATCTGTTGTATCTTTATTAAACATATCATCATGTTTCTTAAGCACATCTAATCTATCTCCTATACTTCTATGCTCGACATTCTTTAGGTCTATTTCTCTTTCCAAGCCGTTACGTTGTAAGCGTAAAGATTTTATTTTCTCTATGGTCATTTTTCTCCTTCGTATTGTTTTACTAAATTGTCATATTGATTTTTTATTTCCTCAAGTTTGCTTGCTCTCTCTTCATTGTTAATAACCTTATGAGTTTTTCTTGCTTTATCAGCTAACTCTCTCAATCTTTTCACATCAACTAGAGTACAGTTTTGTAGGAAAGATTGCGGAGGAACGCCAAGAGGACCCCATGAACTACTCATAAGATCCTCCTGATGTTAAAGGTTGGTATAATTTGTATTCGTCACAGAGTTTTACAGCATCACTATCATGGAATGTGCAGTGCCAAGCCTTGTCTCCCTTATCGGTTGGCTTTGCATGCTGACAGTTGTAACAAGCTGGAGAAGGATTAATACCTTCCCAACATGTGCTTTTTTTAAAGCACATTTTACAAGCGAAGTAAGCAGGATCAGAAGATATTTTCCTTCCTTTACCTTCTAACACAACATTAATTCGTCTTTGTAAATCGGCATACTCAAACTCATCATAGGTTACTACCTCTGATAAATATTCGCTTGAGTTTTTATTGTATGATACGAGGCACGCTTTATGTATGCCACTTAAACCCATTAGTAATTGCATCTGTGCAAAGTATTTATAGTCAGATACTTTAACTCCAACCTTCTTACATCTCTTCCACCTTGCATCATTCATACTTTTGATTTCAAGTATGTGCTTTTCATCTTCTATAATTATTACGCCATCACCATTACCCATGACATGATTACCAAACATACTGTATCTATGTTGTTTACCTGTCTCTTCATCAATCTCACTAACCTCAAATCCTGCTAGTTTTAAATCGTTGACAACATCATCTTCAATACGATGACCATCTCTAAAAATTCTTTTTACTTTTGGTACAGGATCTGACTCTGGGAAACCTCTTAGACAATAAGATAGATAAGCATTACAAGAATGACCGACACCTGATGCACCTATGTACCTTCTTGGATCTTCTCTCTCTTTTTTTTCATACGCTTTATCTATTAACTCTTCTATTGAGTAATCATTACTAGATAAATAATCGTCTATGTTCATTTGTAATCCTTGTATCGTCTACCTTTATAAAGTTTATCTTCGTCTTCCTTAGATATCAGACGAGCTTTATAACCCCTTTCGTGGTTAGCTATTCGAGAGTTACTGTTAATCTCTTTAGCTTTCTTCTTTGCTGATATTAACAGTGATCGGTGATCCCTCTCCCTGTTTGTCTTCTTCATCATCTTTTGATACCTCATAAATTCCTGATGCTATTTCTTCTAATTCCTTACGTGATAGATTATTCATATCTTTTGTTTGTACGTCTACCTGTGCAAAGCTTAATGATACATCTGGAATGACTTTGTTTAATAATGCTGTAAAGACTCGTGCTTGAGTAGGATTCCATTCTCTTGTTCCATTCAATACTTCTTGAGCCATTGTTAAATTCTTACTAAGTTTTTCTGATATCTTACCCCTCAACACAGAAACTTGCTGAGGAGTAAGACTAGGTGTAGTTTTTTTAGACACTAAAACGGGATCTCATCCGTTGTTGTTGACGAGGAGGTTTCGGCAACAGTTCCATTTGCAGCAGGGAAATAAGCTCCAAATCTTTTTACCCTACTACCTTCCCGTTTCATTCCAGTTGAGTCTGTATACTCATCTTTCTCGACATGAACGCCCACTCTTAGACCGACTAAGCTTGAGATATCCCCTGGTTTATCAGGGGACGGGTGACCGCCATGTGTCAACAAAGCCTTGAGTTTTTCTCTACCCCACTTCTGAGCATTGGTTTTATTATTCTTTTCCTCAACACTCAAACCTTCACTTGCTGGTACATGTACATTGATAAAGTCTTTGATTGATGATCCACTTTGTTCATCCTTCAAATCAATCACAACTTGTTTACCACCTGTACGTGTATCCTTAACTTCAGCAGAATTAATCTTACAACTGTAATCTCCTGCTTTTAAAATTGATCCACCAGAAGATTCCTTCTGTGCATCGACACCATCTAACGATAGTTCTCTAAATGAAAATGACATTATGCAGCCTCCTTTTTATTTGGTTTTGTCATCAGTTTAAAAATATCAGTGATATCTGCAGTACGCATTACTGCTTCTATCTTCCTGTTAGGATCTCTAACTTTACCTTTCCATCCTCTTACTTCGTCACAAACAAGAAACCTCTCGACTTTAGGATCAGTACGATCACCATCAGTTACACGAACACCACACAGTACATTGTCAAATATTGCAGGTAATTGTTTCTGAATTGATGCACCTTTAATCATCGCCCAGTAATCAGTTTCACCATTGTCGTTTGTTTCTTCTTTTGCTAACGCAGTAACAACAACGTTGTAAGGTAAGTCCCTTATCCATTTAACACTACCCAACATTAGTCTTTGATTATCTCCCCACATAGCCAGTTTGTTTCTACTATCTCGGTATTCAACTTCTAAATGTTGTATTAGTCTGTCAGATAATTCTGTTAAACTATCCAACATAATCCATTTGTATCCTGCATTTCTAAAGTCATCTGTGTCCATAAGTTTACAGATACCTCTGAATGAATAGATATTTTTTGATGGATTATTCTCACCATCCCATGATGTGAATGGTAAATAATCTATGTCTGCATTCATAACAGAACGCAAACCACTTTCTCCACTTATGATAAAACCTTTACCATAATATTTCTTCATATTAACTGCTTGGGTAGTCTTACCCCAACCATGATGTCCATATAACAAAGTCTTTTGGACACCAGAATTTTCGACTGCTGATGTACTCATAGGTTTAAACGTCATTCAAACTCCTTACCTCTATTGAAGGTTTAATATGTTTAATTGTTAAAGCATCTCTCAGATCATTCTGTTCTTTGGTTGTAAGGTTTTTAAAATGCTTACGATGTATGCTTAAGTTTTCACTAACGAAGTGAGGTAATGTACTTCCTGTATACAAACCCTTTAATTTATTAGAGTCCCATTGCCAGTTCTCTCTACGCTTAAGAGTAACCTCAAATTTATTAGTTGTTTTAGTGTGTGTGCCTGCTGATGTAGGTAACACCTTAGTTATTTCATCTCTAACAGTATCTCTTTTGAATGTTAGCTTATCAATCTGAGCTTGTAAATTCTCATACTGTCCACATAATGTGTCAAAACTGTGCTGCTCTGGAGTAGAAATGTTGGCATTGTTTATCTTGCCATCGTCTTCGACAAAGACGTTAAATGGATCTTCTTCCATATATTCTCCTTAAAGTTATGATACAGAACTCATGTTCGGCATCTAATTACACAACTTTATTTGTATGCTATTGACAACATAGTGTCAACTATTTAATAACTATTAAATAACTTTACATACAAGGGGACTATGAAAGTAAGATTCAATATAGAAAAAATGGTTAATGATTTGGGAGGTGCTGCCATTGTAGCAGAGGCTATAGGTAAACACCGAACTGCTCCTTATGGTTGGATAGCCAGAGGAAAAATTACAAGTGACATTTTAGAATTAATTAAACTTAAATTTAAGGGAACTAACATCGATGGATACTTTGAAACTACCACAACAGAATGAGATTTTATTAGAGGCACAAGAATATTTAGATAAGGGTTGGTCAGTAATACCTATACACCCTACTAAAAAACTACCTCTAATTAAATGGAAAGAATATCAGTCACGTCATGCTACAGAAGAAGAATTAAATTATTGGTTTACACAATTTCCTGATGCACAGATTGCAGTAGTAACAGGAAGTATATCTAGTTTAATTGTTGTTGATGCTGATAGTGATAGTGCAAAATTATTTTGCAAAGCAAATAATTTATCTTCACCTTTTGCAGTCAAGACTACTAGAGGTATGCATTATTATTTTGCACATCCTAAGAATGGATACAGAAAAAAGAATGCAACAAATTTATATGGTGTAAAAAATTTAGACTTACGTGGTGATGGTGGTTATGTATTAGCACCACCTAGTCATGGTAAAAAGTGGGAGCCATTCACTATTGACTGGGAAGATATGCCTATCTGGGGTGGTGATGGCGACTTAGTAGACGTTGATTTTTCGTGGGAAAACCTTGATTTATCGAACGTACAAGTCAAATCACCAGAAGATTATTTACCTACATGGGAACGTTTTCAAAACATAATAAAGAAAGAAGGTAAACTTGGTGAAGGTGATGGACGTAACGATGCATTGATACGTTTTGCAGGTGAGAAAGTTAACAAAGGTATAACAGGTAGACAGCTTAGAGATTTATGTTGGAAATTTTCTGATGAATTTTTTCAGTACAGTTTAGAGAAAGAAGAATTTGAAAGAACAATATCTAGTGCAGAAGAAATGCACAGACGTGATCATCCATATTTGTATGATGATACAGGTAGTCGTATCAATAAAAAGTTTAGACCAATCTATGCAAGTGATATTGAATCATTAAAAGAAAGAACAAGTAATCAAAAATATTTAGTTGATCCATTCTTACGACCAGCATCTATCATACAAGTGTATGGTTACTCTGGTCATGGTAAATCATTTATAACTTTGACAACAATGTGGCATCTAGCTTTAGGTAAAAACTTTGGTGCATTTGAAATCAATGCACCCTCTCGTGTCTTGTATATGGATTTTGAGAATGGTGCGAGTACAGTTACTGATAGATTAGATATCATGAATAGATCATACGGAGATCCAGATACTAACATGATGTATTGGTCATCAGCTTTAATTAAACCAGAGGATGGTGGTGATATGAATCTACAAACAGATGAAGGTGTAGAGATATTACAAGGTTGGTTGAATGAATTAAAACCAGATGTCGTTGTCTTTGATACTATTCGTACAGCATTTGCAGGCTTGATGGAAAACAATGCAGAACAATGGGCAAGGATAAATAGTATCTGTTTAAAGATACGTAACAATGGTGCATCAGTCATCATGTTACACCATGCTAATAAGCCTACACAAGATGGATTAGGTAGAGAGGCTGGATCAACCAACCAATTAACTGTTGTCGATCAACAGATACGTATAACTCCTATCATGGAAGACAAGGAATTAGCTAGAATTAAGGCAGCGAAACATGATCCAGCTAAGATAGTAGGATTAAATAAGTTACTTGAGGCAGACAGCAGACTAGGTTTAACGATAGAGATGTCTTATGGAAAGCTTCGTGATCATACTGACAACCATGCTGCTGTATCTATTGGCTTTGCAGAGAGACTTAAGTCTGGTGAACAATACATTGTATCTGAATCATCACCTAAACAGAAAGCTTTACGTATGAGTTTCAATGGATCAACAGTTATAGATATTGCTAAAGCTTTAATGATACCTTCTCGTACAATCAAAAGATGGTTAGGATTACATGACGATTGATAAAGTAGATATCAATAAGTTTCCTATGGTTAAAGTTACATGGGTAGACGCAAAGGATGGGGTATCTGGTTGGGAAGAAGTAGAAGAAATAATTAATTATGATTTAGCTACAGTGGTGGACGTAGGTTGGATGGTTTCTAAGGATGCCAGAAAAATTGTGATCATGGGTAGCTTCTGCACAAGTGATGATGATCCACAAGAAGGTGGAAGATATACAGCTATACCTACTAGCTGGGTAACTAAAGTAGAATATTTAAAAGTTGATAAAGTTAAGTTGATAGAATGACTACGCTACGGCTTCGCCTACGCTAGCTTTACTCTCCAAGACAATCGAAGATTGGCTTGGCTTCATAGAAGCAAGCATTCTATCAAAATTTTCATCGTTGTCAAGTAGACACCAAAATACACAACTAACACTTGCAAAACTATTAATAAGTTGTGTATAAGTTATCATACATATACTACATGATGTAGTACGGAGACAATAAATGATACAACTTATAGTATCACATAGACGATATGCCAAAGCGAGTGCCTGTGACACCACAGGATTTAGATTGGCTTCGTCAGAATGCAGAAAAATTACCTGTCAAAGATATAGCAAAACGTTTCGACTGTTGCATAGACACGGCAAAAAGAATCTTACACCGAAATGACATCATACATTTTGATGGAGCAAAATATGAGAAGAGACGGGATCACGATTTAAAGATGTGGAGTCGACCCTGTATGGGTTGCAAGTCTACTGATCCTCGACCAAAGAATCAATACTTCTGCGACACCTGTCGTGAGAATCTTGATATGGAAAACTCTCATGATGGATGGGTGTAGTGGCTAGATACACTTACTTTCAATCAGGTGATCCCTTTTCAGAGTGGCATCGTAAACAATCTGGCATCAGGCAAATAGATATAGATGGATGTGAAGTCTGCGAATACTGCTACGCACCTCTCGCTTTATCAGAGACAGCGTATGACAAGGGACAAACCTTTAAAGCTTTCTGGACGACTCGTTTATTAGCATTAAAGGCTAACATCCCAGCCTATCTAATCCTGTACAAAGTTGATGAGGCTACAGAAAATCGGGATGTCGTTTCACTGCGTATCAAACGCATCGCACCAGAAGTATCCAAAGACTGGGTAACCATAGATCCTGAAGATTTTCGCAAAGAATTATTGAAGATACAATCACAACACAGAGAGGAATGTAAGAAGCTACATGAGTGGAAAGACTGCCAAGAGGAAAGGTAGTGGCTTCGAGAGAGAGATAGCAAAGTATCTCAATGAGAAGCTAGGTATCAACTCGTATCGTACACCCCTGAGTGGTGCAATACAAAACTTACGTGCCGACTTGATGGGTACGCCTGACTTACATGTGGAGTGTAAACGTACCGAGAAGTTTCAAATCTATGCAGCATTGGAACAAGCAGAGAAAGCCAGAGAGAAAGGTACACTGGTGACTGTCGTTAACAGACGTAACAAAATGACGACAGGTGAGTCACTTGTCGTAATGCGATTAGACGAATGGCTTGAGTTATATAGACGATACTTGCAATCTGAAGGATTGAAGTGAAGTTAGACTTCTGTGTAGCATGTGGAACTAAAGAAAATTTACATCATCATCACCTCTTTCCTAAGAGTCGTGGTGGCAGCGATGATGATTCTAATCTTATTACTGTTTGTCAACATCACCATGCTATCATTCATAATACTAAGTGGAATGGTAACTTATCTGAACTCATCAAGGCAGGCTTACAACGTGCCAAGAAAGAAGGTAAGCGTACACATGGTACAAAAGAAGAGATGGAACGATTACAAGAAATCAAAAGAATAGAATATCTAAAGTATTGTAAAAGACTTCTACCCCACCTTGATCCTTGCGTTACACGCAAGGAACAAGCAAAGATATTTCAGGGATTAGGTGTAAAAAGATTCAGAAAATATAGAGGGACAACAGGAGTTTGGGACGATCACGGAGTGTTAAAAGTTATAAGGTGTCTGATAAGAAACAATCTATACAAGGAGTAAACTATGAAAGGTATGAAGATGAAAATGAAGAAAGCTTCTGCTGCAAAAAAGAAGCCTGCTGCTAAACCAATGGCGGCTATGAAGAAACCAAAAGCTAAAAAGAGAATGAGTTACTAATATGTCTTTTGAATATGCAGAAAGCAGAGAAGAAGATGTCGTTATTATGGCGAAGACTATCTGGGGTGAAGCACGAGGTGAATCAGACGAAGGCAAGATAGCTGTAGGATGGGTCATCAGGAATCGTGCAGAGCAACCTTGTTGGTGGGGTAAATCTATTGCTGGTGTATGTTTAAAGAAATGGCAATTCTCTTGTTGGAATTCTAATGATCCCAACAGTGGAAAGATAGCAGAGTTGAGTGACGATGTTTTGTCTCCCTTTGTTGACATCGCTAACTCTATACTTGAGGGTAGCGTAGACGATCCAACGTCTGGAGCTACCCACTATCACACAGAAGCCGTTGATCCAAAGTGGGCAATAGGCAGAGAAGCAACATGTGAGATTGGACATCATCTCTTTTATAAGGATATAGGATAATGTGGCATCTATTAGCAAAGCCTCTATTAGGCGTAGTAGCAGACGGAGTGCAAGGCTTCGTTAAAACTAAGCAAGCAAAGGCTGAACAAAAATTAACAAAGATTAAAGCTGAAACAAAACTGATGGAAGATCAGATCAAGGGTAAGGTAGCTTGGGAACAGTCTGCTGTTGACCAGATGAAAGGATCGTGGAAAGACGAAGTGAGTTTAATTGTACTACTTCTTCCAGCCGTATTAGTTTTCACACCCTTACAGGATCATGTGCATAAAGGCTTTATCGCCTTGCAAGATTTGCCGTCATATTATCATAACTTGTTGTACATTGCGATCAGTGCGAGCTTCGGAATTAAGGCTGGAGCTGGAGCCATGAGTCTATTTAAGAAGAAGTAATACGTGTGTCAGTTTCTGACACAGTGTGTCTAAACGATAGGCACACATGGTAAGTGTTGTGTGTCGGTTGTTGATACGTTATGAAATTTTTCCTAGTTATGCGTAGAGTTGTGTCAAAGAAGTTGTGATACTTCCCCGTGACAGGGCAGCGTTCTAACCAGCTGAACTACTCCCGCAGTTAGACAAAAATCCATATAAACTAATACATTTTGATTGTACACCCCCTTTATGAGAGGGTGTAACTTGTGCCTAATACTTTAGTTATTTTTTTGTATAGTAGTCTAAGACAACTTATTTACTATATCTGCATGCTCTTTCTGTGTCAGCTTGGTATATCTACGCACCATATTAAGGTTAGAATGTCCCATTAAATCAGCGATTGTTGTCTCTGCTGTACCCAACCTTTTTAATTCTGTTCCGTAGGTGTGTCTATGATCATGTACCCTATAATCTTTTATCCCTAACTTCTTACAGATACGATCATTTCTTTTCCTCAACCACACTGATGAGAAAGGCTTACCTATATATCTTCCTGCACTCTTGTCTGTATGTACGAATACATAGCCAGACTTAGGTAACGTCATGCTACTTAATAATGCTTGAAGCTTTAGAGGTATGTTAACTGTACGTACATTCTTCTTACCATTCTTTCCTTTGTAAGAAGTTTGTATAGTGAAGTGATCAGCAAACAAATTATGTCGTTGAAGCTTTCTCGCCTCACCTGCACGTACACCAGTATAGAGAATGAAGGTGAAGATACCTATCTCGTCACCTTTCAGTTCATTGAGATAGGCTTTCTTCTCATGAGATAAAAGGTTTCTATCCCTCTCATCATCCACAACAGTAGGCATTACAACTTTAGGTACTTTAACCATCATACCTAAATCACATGCACGATTAAGAATAGCCTTGAGTATATTTAAGTCTCTCTTCATCGTACTAGCTTTATTATTCTTATGTGTAACATTGGCATACTCTTGTATGTCTAATGGTGTCATTGAATCTAATTCTATCTTACCAAAGAATTTACTTTGACGACTGATAAGTACCTTATCATTCTCCCCTACACCTTCTTTGCGTGCAAGATAATTATTGGCTGCAGCTTCAAATGTATTTGAAGTTGTAACAGTTCCTCCCAACATACTTATTTTCTTTGCAAGATAAAGTTCAGCAGCCGACTTGTTTGCTCGTGCAATACCAGTCGACTCTCTGACTCTTTTACCACTTACATATCCATATACGTACCAAGTATTATTTCTTAAAATTAATTTTAGCTTCATGTGTGTGTCTCCTATTTATACAAATGTTTATTAATCCTCCTGTCTTTACTATTCCATTCCAAATCCCAACGCTTAGACAGAGTAGTCATTGCAATGTATTGATCTTCTGCAATGTCGTTGAAGGATGATCGCATGTTTAATACAATCAAAGATCGCTTACGTACACCAAGCTTATCCATGATTGCTTTCACATGTATCTTCACAGTATTTTCTGACACGTTAAAACGTTCAGCAATCTCATAATTGCTTGCACCACGTAACAACATCTGCATGACTGCGTGTTGCTTAGGTGTCATCTTTGTCATGACTGCGAATGCTTGATTGTTATCAACTGCACTCTTCTCTATCTGTGTATTGGTTAGGGGGGATTGTAAGAGAGTAGAATTTGTTTCTCTTAAAAAGTTTGAGGCTGATGCGATTGAACGAGACATAACAACTAATGCTTGTTCAAGTCCGAGTACCCTCCTCTCAACTTCATCTAAACGAAGTACCATTTCTTTAGACATCTTTTAAGTTCCTTTCTATTTAAGTTATGTTCATGTACTCTAACGAATACATCTAAGGTTGTTACTAAGGGTATCTATGAAATTTGTCAAGTTATCTATATAGGGGAAGGTACATGTACTTACTTCGGTAAGTTTCGTGTGTGTGTGAGGGGAAAAAACGCAAGTTTTTCCCCCTCTTTTCTATCAAAATAGAAAGGAAACAGTTGGAAGCTATAGGTACTTCATCCAACTGTATCAGAAACAATACATAAAAAAGTTGTGAATAAAAGGGTGTAATCGTACAGTTAAAAGTATATGTACTATATACTATTATATCTACTATTTGTTTTTCACCCTGTCTGTCATAGTAATTATATCTGCACCAATCTGAGTATTATCTATCTGAAATTTGTCTACGTTTTTAGTAGCCAAGAGTATTCTTTCTCTTGTGTACTCATGAAAGTCTACTGTAATTTCTCTGTGTGGAATAATATAAAATTTTCTTTTATCTCTTTTTACACTTGGGTCATGATGTTGAAACAATAACTCTTGATCAATTAAACTATCAATCCATTTCAATGCACCATCCCTACTCATACCAGTAACTTCTTTTGCTATGTCTGTCTTTGATATTAACTCTCCAGAGAAGTGATGTTTCATCATGAATAGTAAAGCATTCCACTTACCCCATGAATCAAATGAAGAAAGCCATTTAAAATTGTAACTAAGAGTAGAAGTCATGTGTAAGTATTCTATTGCCTTGGTAATATCTTTGTCTGATATTTTATCGTATAAAAATCTGTGTTCGTGTTTTAGTCTATCCATGTTAACCTCAATTCAATTCGTTGTGTATGTTTCTCAATACAGATTATCTGCTTGAGATATATTGTCAACATTATTCATCCTCCTCAAGTTCAAATTCAAATCTTTCATCTCCGATGTATAACTCTTCATCTTCTTTATCAGATTTAGATAAAGTCAAATCTTCCCAGTTGTTTATACAATGCATGGGTACGTAGTTAGTATTCTCTTGCAATACATCATCAGTAGATGTTGCATACTCACCAGAATTTTTTAACTCTTCATAAACATCTTCACCAAAAGAAGACATCTCATCTCTGAATCTCCACTCAAGAAAATTATCTTTATCAACCAATACTTTTTGTACACTCATGCTACCTCCT
>Ga0098038_1000294_pt1 | contig 23113 bp, 21 predicted proteins | sample 5B_taG_FD_75051 | JGI IMG/M metagenome (GOLD analysis project Ga0098038, IMG submission 75051) | Marine viral communities from the Subarctic Pacific Ocean - 5B_ETSP_OMZ_AT15132_CsCl metaG | ecosystem: Environmental > Aquatic > Marine > Oceanic | place: Pacific Ocean | collected 2015-01-08 | reverse complement strand
TTAAATAACACAGTTGCTTACTCTTTTGCCTATGCTGTTGCTGAAGAAGTAACAGAATTGCATTTGTATGGTATTGATTTTACACATAAAGATGTAGCTTTTGCTGAAGCTGGAAGAGCTTGTTGCGAGTTTTGGTTAGCTATAGCAACATCAAAAGGTATTAAAATAAATATAGCACACAGCTCTTCTTTACTTGACACTAATGTTCCAGACGATCAAAAACTGTATGGTTATCATAGATTAGAAGATCCCGTTGTTTCAACAGTTACACAAGGTAGTATGTTGATAACACGAAAGTCAAAATTAGAACCTCCTAACCCTATAGATAATAAACCTAACCTTATTGGGAGAGAAGACATTCCAGGAGTAACTTACGAGGAGAAAAAAAATGTTTGAATTAGGTACATCTACAGTGGGAAGTGTAAATGTAAAAACCTCAAATCAAGGAGGTCTTACAAACGAGCAAGTAGCAGATTTAGCCGTAGATAAAATAGTCAGTATCTCCGATCAAGCTCCTCCTCATATACGGCAACAAGCGAATCAGTTTAGAGAACATTTGAAAAAAGTCTTGTATCATTATCTTCTCTTGGCAAGAAAGGAAGAGCGTGGTACTATTATCCATGCTTTGAGATCAAGTGGTCAAAAAGAAACGGCTGAATATATAAGGAGATTATAACATGGCTATAGCACAAGCAATGTGTACTTCATTTAAACAAGAGTTAATGTTAGGCACACATAATTTTGCAACTAACGGAAATGCTTTTAAATTAGCTCTTTATGCAGAGGGTGGTGGAGGAAAATCTTCTACTACTGCTACATTAGGGGCGGCAACAACAGCTTACACTACAACTGGAGAAATTGCTAATAGTGGTAGTTACACTGCTGGAGGTGGAGCTTTAACAAAAGTAGCACCTTCTACTTCTGGAACAACTGCTTTTACAGATTTTGCTGATATAAGTTTTACAACTGCAACAATTACAGCTATGGGTGCATTAATATATAATGACACGAATAGTGATAAAGCGGTTTGTGTGTTAGATTTTAGCTCTAATAAAACATCTACATCAGGAACTTTTACAGTACAATTTCCAACTGCTGACGCTTCAAACGCTATTATTCGTATAGCTTAAAGTAAACCGTTATGGCTAACGGTTGGGGACAAGGCACCTGGGGTGCTGTTGGTTGGGGAGGTATTGGTAATACTTCTTTCGCTGTAACTGGAGTTGCAGGAACAACAGCCGTTGGTAATGAAGGTGTCGGTGGAACAAGCACAGTTGTTGAAACTGGTCTTCAAGCCACTGGTTCTGTTGGCACTGTATCAGCTACTAGCGTTCATATTATTACTCCAACTGGAGTTGTAGGAACAACAGCCGTTGGTAACGTCTTACCTAAAATACCTATCACTGCCGTAGTAACTGGCGTATCTGCTACAACTGGTTTTCTGACTAATTGGGGTCATGGAACTTGGGGAGCAGGAGTATGGGGTGGTGGTGTCGCCGCTATTCCTGGACAAGATATTGTTCCGACTTCTGCCGTAGCTACTGGAGCTGTAGGTGCATCCACAGTCACTGGTACTGGTATTCTTTCAGTAACGGGTAACGCAGGAACTTCTGCCGTTGGTAATGAAGTAGTAGTTGCACAAATGAAGTTTACTGCAACTGGTCTTCAAGCAACTGGTGCAGTTGGTGATGAAGGTGTTGTGGGAACAAGTGTTGTTGTAGAAACGGGTCTTTCGGCTACTGTTTTATTAAGTGGTCACGAATCTTCTACTGTTACAAAAACGGTTACTGTTCAAGATGTGGGTGGCTCTAATAAATATTTTATTGATAGCGTACAACAAGCTACTTTAGAATTATTCGAAGGAAACACTTACAGATTTGACCAAAGCGATAGTACCAATAGTGGTCACTATTTTCGTTTTAGCACTACCTCTAATGGCGTATGGGGAGGTGGTGATGAATACACAACTGGTGTAACAATTAACGGAACTCCTGGAAGTTCTGGTGCTTATACAGAAATAGCGGTAGCAACAAATACTCCAACTCTTTATTATTATTGCACAGCTCATAGTGGGATGGGCGGTCAAGCAAATACTCCAATAATATTTACAATAGCAACCACAACTGGAGCACCAGTAACAAATGTTGTTGGTACTACTGCTTTAGGAAGTGAAAGTGTTACTGGGGGTGCTGGTTTTGAGGTCACTTTATCTGGTTTAAGTATTTCTGTAGGAACTCTTGCATTAACTGGTACATCTGTGTTATCCTTAACCGGAGTTACTGGCACGGGAGCTACTGGTGAAGAACAAGTTTATAGTTTAATAAAACCAGACCAACTTGCTAACTGGATTGAAAGGGTCGCATAATGGCAACATATGTAAATAATCTTAGACTAAAAGAAATAGGAACTGGTGATGAATCTGGCACATGGGGTGCATCTACCAATACAAATTTAGAACTTATCGGTGAGGCATTAGGTTATGGCACTGAAGCCATAACAACAAACGCTGATACTCATGCAACAACGATAGCAGATGGTTCTTCTGATGCAGGTAGAGCCATGTTTATTAAATATACTGGAACATTAGATAGTGCTTGTACCATTACAATAGGTCCAAATACTTTAAAAAGAGTACATATTATTGAAAATGCAACTAGTGGTTCACAAAACATACTTATATCACAAGGTAGTGGTGCAAATGTTACAATACCAAATGGACATACTAAAGTTGTTTATTTAGATGGTGCAGGAAGTGGAGCAGCAGTTATTGATGCTTTCACAGATTTAAATATACCTTCTCTGTTTGCAGGTGGCTTAACTTATCCCACAAGTGATGGCTCTAATGGACAATTTATGAAAACAGATGGCTCTGGTACATTATCTTTTGGTAGTGTATCTAGTGCCGCAGATGATATTAGTGCTGGTGATGCAGCTGTTAATATAACCACAACCTCTGGCAATATTACTATTGATGCAGCTGCAAATGATACTGATATTATATTTAAAGGCACAGATAATACTTCTGATATTACAATGCTTACATTAGATGGTAGTGAGGCAGGATTAGCAACATTTAATTCTGGAGCAGTATTTGGTGGTTCTGTATTACCTTCTAGTGATGATGCTGTTGATTTAGGTTCTGCATCTAAACAATGGCGAGATATATATACTGGTGATATAAATTTAAATAACACCAAAACAAGAGATAATGAAGTTGATGGAACAAGAGGTTCTTGGACTATTCAAGAGGGCGAAGATGATCTGTTTATATTAAACAGACTTAATGGCAAAAAATATAAATTTAAATTAGAGGAGATGTTATAATGGCTATGTATGTAGGTGGGGTACAAGTAACGGGTACTCAAACTTTAGATGCAACAAAATTAACTGGAAATTTACCTGCAATAAGTGGTGCAAGTTTGACTTCTTTAAATGGTAGTGAAATATCAAGCGGCACAGTTGCGGCGGCGAGGATTGCAGATCTTGCGGCTTCTAAAATAACAAGTGGTACAATGGATGGTGCAAGAATATCAGGTGGTACTTTAGGTGCTACAAATGGTTCTAATTTAACAAGTTTGCCAAGTCCAAGTAGTATTATTTATGCAAGTCAAGCAGTAGGTTGTTTTGCAAATGTTAGATATGACGATCATGGTCAGTTTGGTTGGGGTTCTGATGTTGGCACTAATGTTAAAGCATCAGGTTCAGACAACCATGCTGGAAGCACTTCTCCTGGCACTTGGAGAGCATTTGGTCAAACTGGTAGTCCTTTTAAGGCATCAGTTGCACATAGAATTTCATAGGAGTAAAAAATGTCAGAAGATATAATAGTTAAATCAGTGCCAAATTCAAAACTTGAAGGTGCAAAAAATCCTAGATGGGGAGATAAAGATAAGCAATCAATATGCTTAGATTGTAAATTTACCCACTATGAGCGTATAGGAGTAGATACAGAAGATGGGTATTTAGGGTTTACTGCTAAACCTACTGACCCTGAGGAACATGGCAGATTAATTTTTGAAAGAGCAAAGGCTGGAGATTACGGCACTATTGGAGATTATATTCCTCCAAGTTATGAGAAAGAATAATAAATCAACTTTATAGCTGATAATTATGGCAGATGATTTTGAGGTACATGGTGTTTTTCCTATGCCAGTTTATGTAAGTGATGGCTTTTTATTAGATGAAAAAATTAAAGATAAATTGATTAAGGAATCTTTTGATAAGCCTTTGACAAATCTTGGTGGTAATAAAACAAGTAACAACCATTTCATATTAGAACAAGATTATTTATTAGATTTGAAAAACCATATATTAAAACATATTAATAATTATGGTTATAAATTTTTTAAAATAACAGAAAAAGTACAATTTTATATTTCACAGTCTTGGTGTAATTTTAATGCAAAAGGTGAAGCACACCATCTTCACAAACACTCTAATTCTTTTTTTAGTGGTGTATATTATATCAAAGGTGACACACCAATAACATTTCGTAAAGATGTTGAGGCATTTCAAAACTTTGAATTTGAATTGAATGAATCTAATTCATTTAATTCAAGAGATTGTCATATGCCAATTAAAGAAGGAAGAATAGTGTTATTCCCCTCAGTTCTTTCACACTTTGTAGAAGAAAATAGTTTTGACACACAAAGAATTAGTTTATCTTTTAATTGTTTTTTTAAAGGTGAACCCAAAACAAAAGAAAATAATCTTTCTTATTTAAATATTTAGGTTTTTAAAATGAGTGAACATGACGAAATTCCATTACAATTAGAAAAACCTTTTGGGCCTAGAATAGCAGTGGCTAAATTACCTATGCACATTATTGATAATATGAATAAGTATTGCGATAATGTTATTGCTCAAGGAGATGAAATAAGAAAAAAACATGATAAATCACAAGATTTGGTTGGTCATGTGGCAGAAGAATTACATTGTGAAATTGAAGATGAGCTATTAAGAGAATTAGGGAATGTATTATATGGAGCTTGTTCAGCTTTATACAACAATGATTTTATAGAAAGAGGCGGAGAAAATAAGGAAATAGAAAGACTTAATATATTTGGTGCTTGGTTTGTTCGTAGTTATAAGGGAGATTATAACCCTGTTCATATTCATACCCATTCCGACTTTTCATGTGTTGTTTATACCAAAGTACCCTCATCAATAGGAGAAACCAATTTTAGAAATACAAAAAAACGATATGCAACAGAAGGTTATATTGATTTTATTTTTGGTTCAAATGGATATTGTTCACCATCTAATTATTCAAGAAAACCAGAAGTAGGCGATATTTATGTATTTCCATCATTGTTAATGCACACTGCATATCCATTTTTTGGAGAAGGTGAAAGAAGGTCTTTTTCAGCTAATATGTCATTACAATTTAAAAATAATCAGAAGGCATAAAAAATTGTTTAATTTTATGTTTTAGAGTACTATAGCTTATGCCTATTACAAGTTTAAAATTTAGACCAGGAATAAATAGAGAAGTAACTTCATATTCAAACGAAGGTGGGTTCTTTGATTGTGAGAAAATTAGATTTTATGCAGGCTTTCCAGAGAAAATAGGGGGTTGGGTTAAACAATCTGACAACACTTATCAAGGAACGGCAAGAGCATTACATAACTGGTTAGCTCTAGATGGCTCTAATTACATGGGCGTTGGAACACACTTAAAGTATTACATAGAAGAAAGTGGTAGTTTTAACGACATAACACCTACTCGTAAAACTTCTACTAATTCTATTACTTTTTCAGCAACTGAAGATTCTAATGTTATAACAGTTACAGATAGCACTCACGGTGCAGTAGCAAATGATTTTGTTACAATATCTGGTGCAGTAAGTTTAGGCGGTCTTGTAACAGCAAGTATTCTTAATGCAGAACATCAAATTACTTCTGTAGTAAACGCTAACTCTTACAAAATAACAGTAAGTGTAACAGCCAATGCCTCGGACAGTGGAAACGGTGGTTCTGGTGTAGACGGAGTTTATCAACTTAACGTAGGGTTGAATACTGCTGTTGGCGGTAATGGTTGGGGTGCTGGTGGTTTTGGTGGTGTAAACGCAGATCTTTCAACTTTTGGTTGGGGACAAGCCGCTGCAAGTGGAACAACTTCTCAAATAAGATCATGGTCGCATGATAATTTTGGTGAAGATTTGCTTATAAATCCTAGAGATAGTGGTATCTTTTACTGGGATAAATCAAACGGTACTGGTACGGCAGCAGTAAACATAACAACTTTAGCAGGTTCTTCAAACGCTCCTACAGTAGCAAAACAGGTTTTAGTGTCAGATATTGATAGGCATGTCATTGTTTTTGGAGCAAACACACTAGGAACAACAACACAAGATCCTTTGCTTATTCGTTTTGGATCACAAGAATCTATAACAGATTTTACACCAACTGCAACAAATACTGCGGGAGACCTAAGATTAAGTAGTGGGTCTACTTTTGTTCAAGCAGTAGAAACAAAACAACAAGTATTAGTGTTTACCGATAGAAGTTTATTTGGAATGAAATTTATCGGGCCTCCATTTACTTTTGGTCTTCAAGAACTATCAAAGAACATTACAATCGCAAGTCCAAAAGCAGCAGTTGCCGTGGAGGATGCTGTCTTTTGGATGGGTAAAGATAATTTTTATGTGTACGCTGGTCAGACAGCGCAGATACCTTGCACGGTTAGAGACAAAGTATTCCTTGATTTTAATTTAGCACAATCAGATAAAATCATTTCAGGCGTAAATTCAAAATGGGGTGAGATATGGTGGTTTTATGCCTCTGCTAGTTCAGAAGAAAATGACAAATATGTTATCTATAATTACTTAGAAAAAACATGGTACTACGGATCATTGGCTAGAACTGCATGGCATGACAGAGGAATTAGGCAATATCCTATTGCAGCGGGTTCTTCTTATTTATATGAACATGAGAATGGGAATGATGATGACGGATCTGCTATGACATCCTCCGTTGAATCAAGTCAAATTGATATGGGTGATGGCTATCAGTTTACTTTTATAAATCAGATAATACCAGATATAACTTTCCAAGGCTCAACTTCAACTAGTGGTAATCCAAATGCAACCTTTACCTTACAAGCAAGAACAGGACCTGGTAGTGTTTATGGGACTAATTCTGGAGGAACTTCGACAAGAACTTCGACATCTCCAGTAGAACAATTTACGGATTTTATAAACGTAAGATTAAGAGGTAGATCTTTTAACATGAAACTAGAGTCCACAGACCAAGGAGTTGCTTGGAAACTGGGAACGCCTAGAGTTGATCTTAGACCAGATGGAAGAAGATAATGTTTGTAAATGCAATACCACAATATATACAGAATCTAACAAATGCAAAGTTAGATTTATCATCAACTAACATTACTACCTTATATACTGCTCCTAGTGGAGCAGACTTCAATGCTTCTATAGTAAGTTCAATATTAGTGTCGAATGATTCTGGAAGTTCTGATACAATAACTTTGACTGTTACAAACGGCAGTGATGTATTTAGCTTATTTCAAGTAAAAGCAGTTGCCGCTAATACTACAGTTGAGCTGTTAACCAACGAATTAGTTTTACAAGCAGGTGAGATTTTAAAAGCTACTGCTGCAACGGCGGACAGATTGCATGTAGTGGCAAGTATTCAAGAATTAGCACAAAACAGAAACACAACAAGTGCTGGAATATAAGATTGAAAAAAAGACCATTTATTGATAGAGTATTAAATTATGGGAATATTTAAAAGTTTTACAAAGATTTTAAAGAAAGCCGCACCAATAATAGGTGGTAGTATTGGCTTCGCTATTGGTGGTCCCCTAGGTTCTGCCGCTATAGGATCTGCTTTAGGTGCTGGTATAGGATCATTGGCGGCAGGTGCCGATACAGATGACGCATTGAAAGCTGCACTTATGGGTGGTATTGGTGGATACGCTGCAAGTGGTGGTAAATTATTCACGGCTGCCGCACCAAGTGCCGCGGCTACTGGAACATCTGCTGTTACAGATGCTGTTAGTTCCAATGTAGGCATGTCTGATTTTGCCACAAGTTCTGCTATTCCTAAATATGTTCCTACTCCAGAACCAACTTTCTTTAGTAAAGCAATAGACTTTGCAAAAGAAAATCCAATGCTCACTGCTTCAACGATTGGCGGTATTGGTGGTTTAGCGGCATTAGGTGGAATGGAAGAGCCAAAACAAGAAGTGTTTACACAAAGACCAGACCCAGTTGGTAAATCAAGATTAGGACTTGGTTTTATTGGCGAGGAGAGTTACAATCTAGATGATAAAGAAGATAGAGAAAGATATTTTAAAGATTTAGAAAAAAGAAAGAAAGGGACTAAATCATCAGATGACGAGGTAAGAATACTTAACTCTGGTGGCGAGGTCGAAGGACCTGGGACTGGAACAAGTGATTCCGTGCCTGCTAGACTTTCAGACGGAGAGTTTGTATTAACTGCTCAAGCAGTTAGAGGAGCAGGTGGTGGAGACAGAGATATCGGAGCTGCAAGAATGTATGAGATGATGTCTGAATTAGAAAGGGTTGCATAATGGCTACACAAACCACAGAACAAACGATTAGACTTGCTCCGTTTCAAGAACAATTTTTAGCAGATATATTTAAAAGTGCAGAGAATATTACGGGTGATGGTTCATCAATGCCATATTCTGCTCAACAGGTAGCAGGATTATCTGATGCTCAAAAATCAGCAATAACACAAGCTACTCAAGGCGTTGGAGCATATGCTCCTTATTTACAAAAAGGTAGTGAAGCCATAGGTCAAGGCATTGGAGCCGTGGGCAGTGGACTTGGAACTCTTGGAGCTGCGATAGGACAAACTGCTCAAGCTAGTTTTGACCCAACATCTTATCAACAATTTATGGATCCGTACACAGAAGATGTAATTGCAGCAACACAAGCTGATATAGCAAGGCAAGGACAAATGCAACAGAATCAAGTTGCTGGAAATGCAGTTGGTGCAGGTGCTTTTGGTGGATCAAGGCAAGGCATAGCTGCAGCAGAAGTTGCAAGAAATGTTATGGATCAACAAGCACGGACTGGTGCACAATTAAGATCACAAGGTTTTGCACAAGCACAGAATTTAGCACAACAACAAGCCTCACAAGCATTACGACAAGCACAACTTACTGGTCAGTTGGGTCAATCGGCTGGTGCACTTGGCACACAAATCGGGCAAATGGGAACACAAACCGCGGCTCTTGGACAGCTAGGACAACAGATGGGTGTGCAAGATGTAAATACGTTGCTTGGTATAGGTGGTCTGCAACAAGGACAGGCACAGAAAGAATTAGATGTTACAAGAGCTAATGAGTTAGCACAAGAAGCGTTACCTTATCAAAGAATAGGTTTCTTATCTGATATATTCAGAGGTGTTCCAGCGTTACAGCAGACAACTTCTAGAATGTCTACACCACCACCAAATAGAGGATCACAGATGCTTGGACTAGGTATCGCGGGTCTTGGAGCAATCGGTAGTGCCGGAGGTTTTGGTAATTTTTTTAGTGGATCACCAGTAGGAAGAACATAATGAGTGTACTTAATAGAGCAATGTTTAGAATACCTGGTCAACAAAGCAGAGGCATCATGCGTTCTAGTCCAGAGTTGATTAGAGCAAGTACAGCGAAGGCAAGTCAATTAAACCCAATTATAACAGGAGCACCCGAGTTTAAAATTGGTAAACTTAGGTCTGGAATTACACAGATTCCAACTCAAAAAGTAGATATTTTTGGTAATATTAAGGCTCCAGGGGGAGCTTTGTTAGACATAGCAGGTAAACCAAAACCCTCATACACATATGATGAACCAAGTGGAAAAGATTCACAATATAATTATGAGACTATTCCTTATGCAGATCGCCCAAATGAACCAACAAGTGATTCGACCTCATTGTATACTCAAGACAAGATAGGATCAGGTTTGGATATAAATAACGTAAATAAAAAAATACTTGAAAAAACAGATGATTTTGATGCAAACCTAGCTACTGAAACTGGTTTGATTCCAGAAGATGATTTTGATGCAAACCTAGCTACTGAAACTGGTGCAGCTATTAGTGACGAAGGTTCTGGCAAAGCAAGTACAGAACCAAGTACAGAACCAGGCCCAAGCATGTTAAGTGGCTTTGAATCAAAGCAAAAAAACTTGTCTGATAGAATGACAAAAGCGATTGCTAATTTGTCCACAGGTCTTGCAGATGCAGACGATATAAAATTAGGTGGTAAAACAATACTTGAAAACTCAAACGCATTAGTAGCGAAACTCCAAGAAAAAGGAGAAACTCCTACACTTGCAGACGTACAAGATGATGCAATTAAATTGTTAGGTTTTGATCCACGAGAACTAGAAGGCGAGTATGAAGAAGACAGAAAGGCATCTATCTTTATGAACATGATGAAAGCGGGTCTTGCTGTTGCTGCTGGTCAAAGTGATGATGCTATAACAAATATTGCAAAAGGTTTTGGCGTTGGATTGCAAGGATATGGTGAAGATGTAAATCTCTTAAGTAAGCAATTAAGAGAAGATAGAAGAGAAGCAAGAAACACTATGTATAATCTTTTGAAAGATAAAAAATCAGAAGCACTTGCACAAAGAACTCTAGAGATACAACAGATGGAAGGTGTTGTAAATATTCAAAAAAGTCTTATAGGAGATCAAAGACAACAAGCACAAGATATCTTTAATCAAGAAATGACTCAATTAAAGTTTAATGCAAACTTATTAAGTGCTGCTGCTGAAATGGGACTTAAAGAAAAGAATTTACAACTTACAAAAGAAAACATAGACAAAACATTTAAAGCTGCCTTATTACGAGCACAGCCAGAAATTATTTCTTTGCTTAAAGCAAGAGGTCACATGAAGTTAAAAGATGGTATCACAAAAGAAATACCTTATGGAGAAGAAAATTATTTAGAGCAATATGAGCTAACTGAATTTGGTCAAAAAACGATTGACAATTATTTAACAGAATTAAAGAAAGGCACTTCAAAAAGTTTAAATTCTGGAAGTGAGTTTAATGTAAAAAGAAAAAATATCGCTACCACTGGACAAGTTGATATAGTTCCAACACCTCCAAATTTTGGAAATGCTAATGAGGAAATTAAAGAATCTTATGGTATAGCAGGTACGCAATTACTAAAAGATTTAGGTAGTTTAACAGATCCTATCGATAGATTTAATAGAGTTGTTAGTTTTGTAAGAAGTCAAAAACAAAACTTCCCAGGTATAAAAATACCAGAAAACACATTGCCTGGAGCAGTAAAACAATTTTTAAATCAAAAGAAAGTTGGTAAAAATAAGGGTATAAACGCTAGTGATTATGCAGATGTTCTAGAACTAAGTGTTGGTGACTAAATGCCTAGCTATATAGTAGATGGTAAAACTTATTTTATTAAAGAAGATCTTACGCAAACAGAAGCAGAAGCTCTTGTAAAAACTCGTTTTGGTTCTCCAGGCGATCAAGCTACGGCAGAAGACGAGCCTAGTGATTATTTAAATCCACAAGATGAAGGAACCTTGCAAGAAATAGCAGAGGGTGCAGCCTCTGGTTTAATTGCTATACCTCAAGGTATAGTAGAAACTGCTACAAGTCTTATCGATCTTGCTGCCGGAACTAGTTACACAGATTCAGTGGTTAAAGGTTTTAATAAAATGAGAAACGATCTTGGTATTGATCCAGCTGGAACCGCTGGTAAAATAACAGAAGGTCTTATTCAGTTTGGTATTCCAGGTCTTGGAGCCGCGGCTGCCGTATCAAAGTTTAGTAAACTTGGTAAGTTGGCACGAGGCACACGAGGCATGAAACCCGATGCAGGGTCTTTAAAAACTATGAAGATCACAAAACAACCTTTGGACATGAAGGACTTAACAACTAGTCAAAAGTTAGGATTGGCAACACAACAAATGGTAGCGGCGGGTGCAGCAGATGCAGTCGTAGCCACAGACGGCACACAATCTTTAGGTGATTTTTTTGAGGGTGGTTACGGTCCGTTTTTTGAAACAAAAGATCTTTTAGGATTAGAGGGCAGAGAAAGAGCAGCTGCTAGAGTATATAATAAAGTTATGGCTCATGGTATTTCTGGGTCAATTCTTGCTGGTATTTTACCTCCAGTCATTGGTGCAGGACTTAGCACTTCTGCAAAAATAGGTGCGGCTACATCAAGAGAAGTTGGTCTTGCAGTTCCAGGTGCAGCCATCGGTGCGGGTGCAGCCACAGTTGATGAGTTGGCTCAAGGAAAAGATCTTAAAGATATAGATTTTGGAAAGGTGGCAACTGGTGCGGCATATGGAGCAGGTATTGGTGCGGGTGCTGGAGTAGGGTCAAGAGTATTAGGAGCAGCTTCTAAAAAAGCATCAGAAGCTATTGCAAAACAAGAAGAAAGATTTTTAAAAGGCGAGTCTTCTGATCCAGGTGTCATCAATACTTTGGATAGAGCCGTTGCTAAAGCGTTGTCTGCTTTTAGATACAGATCATTTTTACCAGCTGCCGTAGCGAGAGTAAAATCTTTGGTCAACCCAGCCATAGAAGGAGATATTAAGAAAGCAGAAAAGGCGTTAAAAGAAGTTGATAAAGAAATTTCAAATGTATTAAGACCAGGTAACAAAGAATTTGAAGCGTACAGAAAACTTCCAGATTTTACAAAACAAAAACTGATAAATAATTTTATGGATGTTCTTGAAGGAGCAAAAGAAAAAGATTTAGAAATCCCAAAAATTTTATTTGATCGCTTCTTAAAAGCAAAAAATATTATTGATGACTTATCTAATAAAGTTATAGACACTGGTGCAGCTAAAAGTTTACCAGAAGTATCAACTAGTGGGTTGATGTCTAGAGCGGCTTTCAAAAAGCAAGTAAGAGATAACATAGCAAATGGTGGTTATCTTTCTAGACAATATCAAATATTCAATGACGACAATTTTAAACTAGCACCCGATATGAGAGAAGCTCTTATAGATCAAATCGTAGAGGGTAAAGGTGTGGATATAAAACATGTTCAAAAATTTTTAGCAGGTGAGCCTGAAACATTTAGAATTACAGATGATTTTGTAAACGTATTTAGTGCGGCACAACGAGAAGGTCCAGAGGGAGCTGTTGGTCAAGTTGGTAGATTAACAAGACTTCAAGCAGAACGATACATAGACGCTGTTACAAAAGAATATAAGGCTTTGAAGCATAGCTCTGGTGGATCATACGGGTCTGCCGCTAGAACTGTACCAGTTGTCAGACTCAATCCAGCAGTTTTAAATAAATCAAAGATAGATAATGAAATTATTAGAGCCATACTTGGTGAAGTTAGAAACCCAAAAGAAGCATACATGCACACTGTAGGGGAGCTATCTAATTTTATAGCAGCAGATGCGTTTTATTCTAGTTTTAAAAAAACCGCAGACAATATAATCAGACAAACGGATCCTCGTGCAGATAAACCTTTGTTTATAGACACAAACGATTTAATCAGAGAAAAAATTGTACAGATTAACCAAGCAAGAAGTAACATGGGATTTGAACCAATAACATCTCTTCGTGAATTACCCCAACAAAACAGAGATGAAATTATTGAAGATGTTATGAATAGTGTTCAAAGACGAGGCGGTCGAGGACTAGACTATGTGGTTCTTGGTAGAGATCGATTAAAAAGTTTTGATCCAGAAGGTATTGCAGCACGAAGCGTTTTCGGTGAAATGTATGGATACGCCATACCAAAACCTATGTATGAAGCCATGAGTAATGTTATTAACGAAAGAACAAGTGTCATGGGAGATATAGCAAGAGCCTTGTATTATCCTATGGTTAAATTAAAAGGTTTATCTCAATACGCTAAAACTATTCTATCTCCAATTACACAAGTTAGAAACGTAACATCTGCTTCTTTGTTTGCACTAGCACAAGGTAATGTAGGTAAGAACGCTAGTCTTTTTGAATCAGTAGATTTAGTTTTGAGAGATTTAATTGATAAAGAATTAAAGCTAAAAGGCACTGGTAAAATTGAAAAATTTACCAATGATAGATTTGATTTTTCTTTGAACGATGAAGTTTTAGATTTTCTTGTAGACTTACAGAACAGAGGTGTTATCGGTAGTTCGGCTCAACTACGAGAGATACAAGCTAACTTACGCCAAGGGTTAGGGTATAGAGGAACAGGGATCACAGGTGAAACAGCACAAAGAACAGTTGGATCAGTAGACGATGTAAGAGTTTCTGATTTTGAAGTTGCTTTGGGTGCTAGACCACAAGCAGTTGAAGATTCAATAGCTAGACAACAATCTATAATAGAAACTCCTTCAGATGGTAAAGGATTAAAAGGTATGTCAAAGACTGCTTTGAAAGGCAGTATGAACATGACAAGACGATTCTTAGATACAGCAGAAGGTTTGTATAAAGGTGGTGATGATATTTGGAAGATATACAACTACGCTTTTGAATTACAAAAACTAAGAAACTCAATAGCAAAGATAGGAACAGATTTCGCTAACAATCCCACTGTTAGAAGACAACAGCTCACTGCGTTTTCTAGGCACATAGGTAAACAAAAGGGTGAAGGATTAGATGAAGCACTAAAGAGAGCAGCCGCAGATACAGTTCGTAATACAGTTCCAAACTATGAACTTGTACCAGAGTTTATTAAAGGATTAAGAGGTGTGCCTCTTGGAAACTTTATAGCTTTTCCAGCAGAGATTCTAAGAACTGGTTTTAATACTCTTGATACTGCTGCAAAAGAATTAGATAGTCCAGTTCAAGCTATTAGAGAAATAGGTATGAAAAGATTAATGGGTGGTATTACTGCCTTTGGTGTTGTAGGCGATGGACTACAAAGATTTGCACAGACTTTGACTGACACTAGCGATGAAGAATTAGAGGCGGCTAATAGATTGGCGGCTAGTTGGCAAAGAAACTCACAATTAATACCAGTTGGCAGAGACGACAATGGTAATTTTGAATACATTGATTTTAGTCATACAAACCCATACGATTTATTATCAAGAGGTTTTAGAACTGCTTTAAACACATATAGAGAAACAGACAGACAAAGCATGTCTATGGGAGAACAAGTTAGAAAGATAGGATTTGAAACATTGTCTGAATACTTCACTCCGTTTATAGATTACTCCATGGTTTTTTCTGCACTACAAGATGTAGCACCTACAGCAGGTGGAGGTCGTGGAGGTCGAACAAGATCTGGTGCGAAGGTTTACAGAGAACAAGATAGTTCTGGAGTTGCTTTTGAAAAATCATTGTTACATATGTTTAATACTTTGATCCCAGGCATGGTCCCCGTCAGAATACCAGTGGGAGCAGAGCTTGGTATTGCAGGTGGTAACTTTCCAGAAGGTGTAAAATCTATAGAAAAATCCAGATTTTTACGAGGTGTGTTCTCTCCAGAAGGTGAGATGGAGCCTACAACTGGTAAGACTTATCGACAAGGAGCAGAACTATTTAGAGCTTTTACTGGTCTAAACACACAAACACTAGACTTGAAAAGATTAGGGGAGTTTAGAGCACAAGAGTTTAAACAAGATAGATCTGGAACGGCTGCATTGTTTAATGAAGTATTAAGACTTCAAGAAGCATCTCCAGAACAAATTATTACTGCTTTTAGAAGAGCAGATGATGCTAGATTGAAAATTTTTAGAAAGTATGCGTCAGCTATAGATGATTTGAAAACACTTGGTTTATCAAGACCACAACTAAGAAAGATAATGAAAGACGCACAGTTAGGAGAAGAAGAAACAAGTTCTGTCTTGAACGATAGATATGTTCCATTCAAGCCAAGTAAAGAAAAAGTTAAAGATGCAAGAAAGAAAAATATATATGTCCCCACTGGAGATATAAATGCTTTAAGATCATTACGAAGAGGAATGTCTTTACGGAAAGAGCCAGACTCGGATATGTTAAGTATGCCTAACTTGTTTGGATTGGGAAATCAAAGAGCAGTTGCAACTCAAGTTCCTAAACCACCTGTTAATAATACTCAGTCGCCTGCATCAAATATTACTCAGTCGCCTGCATCAAATGTTAATGTGTCATCAGCTCCAAATTTTCAACAGATGACTAATGTGGCAACAGATCCGACAACAAGAACTAATCCTTCTTTTCTAGGCAGTAGTCCAGAGGACATTCTAAAAAACTTAGATATAGCTAGGAGAACTGGATGAGTAGATTATCCCCACATTTTACAATAACAGAATTTATTAAATCACAAACGGCAGAAAGAAAAGGCATAGAAAACATGCCAAACGATAAACATGTAGTTGCAATGATGTCATTGTGTACTAATGTTCTTGAGCCTCTTCGTGAACATTTTGGTAAACCAATCATGATTAACTCTGGGTATCGCAGCGCAGCATTATGTCGAGCCATAGGATCAAAAAGCACTAGTCAACATTGCAAAGGGCAGGCGGCAGATATAGAAATACCCGGTGTAAGTAATGCAGAACTAGCTCAACATATAGCAGATTCAATGGACTACGATCAGTTAATATTAGAATGTTATGAAAGAGCAAAAGGTCCTAGTTCTGGTTGGGTGCATGTATCATATAATGATGAGGCAAACAGAAAAGAATCCCTTACATATGATAGGGTTAATGGTTATAGACGAGGTTTGATTTACGCATAGATGTCTACATTAATTGTCAATCTACCTTCAATAGATGTATGGGTTCGTAAAGAATATCTAAGAGACGGAGAAGATGGTCATGGAGAGTTTGTAAAAGGTGTTTGGGTTACGGCAAAATCTATTCCAGGTCGAGCTTTTTATTTTGAAACTTACCTTCCTGACTACGGTGCTCTTTACGACAAACTACCTATTAGTGCTTTTACTGTTGAACCACAAACCCCAACTCCAGATATGGATCTTTATAATCTCCAGTTTTGGAATTGCATGGATTATGGGGTGGTGGCTATTAGCAAACAATTTATAGGGTCAATGGACTTTGAAGTATATACAAGAGATCATGGTATTGTAAAAGGATCTTACGTTTGTACTCTTGATAATTATCACGAAAGTATAGATACAATAGATTATTCAACTAGTGAGAAACCAGAAGAACATAAATCATTTAATTTATTAGAGTTAGATAATGGTCAGTTCTGTCTGTATCCAAACAACAGAATGAGAGTTTATGATAACTCATTAACACCAGATGAACCTCTGAAGCCAGACTTCAAAGTTAGCACAGAAATATATCAAGTCGAGAATGGACAGAAGTTTAGACTCGGAGACACAGATGAATACTTTTGGAAGGCTAAGAATGAATGATCGAGTTTCTTCTGGTCTTTATGCTCAACGAAAGAGTTATAAACCAGACACAAAAATTTGAAAATATTAACACTTGTTTGTATTTTGCTAGACGTTTGAACAATCAACCAGATGTTCCACTGTTAGATGGTAAAGTAGGTAAAATTACTGCATATTGCAAACCTGTGAGAAAAAACTAGGCTCTAGGATGCCCGTACAGAGCCAAAACAAATGTCCCGTGTGTGATTATACCCTAGAAATACCTTATGTTTTGTGTGTTTTTGTATTGTCCACTATCCAACTTCTCCCCAATTTGACCCCATTTCAGCGTCTACATCAAAGGGTATTTTAAGTTCGGGCACACAATTAGACATAATTTCTTTTATTTGTTTAATTTGTTTGTCATTTTGAACATTAAAACACAATTCATCATGAACTGTAAGCATGGGAGTAAGACCAGCTTCATAACAATCGACCATTGCTTTCTTGGTTTGGTCGGCACTTGATCCTTGAATCAATCTATTCAGCGCCTTGTATGTAAAAGCTCTTCTGATTCTACCCTTACCGCCATATTCAGCAATAGCTTCTTTCATAGGTAATGCTTTATTGTACTGATAAGAGATAGGTTCATACATATTGAATCTACACTTACGGCCCAACCAAGTTCTAATAATACCACTCTCTGATGCTTTCTTTGTTGTCTTCTCTGATATTGATTTTAGAAACGGAACTTTATCATTATATTTATTTAAAAGAGCAGTTGCTTCATCTACGGATAGATCAAGAATGTTTGCTAGTTTACCTTTACCCATTCCATACATCAATCCAAGATTCACAGTCTTCGCTTGTTTTCTAGGTATACCTGCTATATCTGCAACAATCTGATGAAAGTCAGCTTCGCCTTTATGGTATAAAGATACGACATCATCTATCTGTGGGTGTCTATCAATACCTGTAAGTGTAGCACAATAGTGAACAAGCCATCTCGGTTCTTGAGACGCATAGTCAAATGATCCCCACTTCGATCCATCTTCTGGAATAAATAAACCTCGAATTAATTTTTTTATATATGGATCTCTTGCAGGTATTTGTTGTAAATTAGGATTAGACGAGCTAAAACGACCTGTAACAGTTCCACCACCGTCAGAACGTAAAGGATGAAAATCACAATGTATCTTACCATTATGAGAATGTTCAAGAATTGTATCGATAAAAGTCGTATTGGCTTTGTTAACCTCTCTTATTTTTATAATCTTCTTCGCAATGGGATGATGATGATTTGCAAGAAATTGTTTTGTAAACGCGGGAGCACCGGACTTTTCTGTTCTAGAGTACGGAAGTCCCACAGCATCAAAGACCTTTGCTACAGATGTAGCGACCCAAGGTTCAACAACCACCCCGGTTTCCTTGACTATTTCATCTACAAGTGATTGCTCTAAAGTTTTCAATTCTTTCTTAACTAATTCTGCTTTAGGTATATCAACTCGTACTCCTTCTGTTTTCATATCAAGAAGCAAAGGTGTGAGTCTAGTTTCCAAATCAAAGATGCCACTACATTCTTCCTTGGTTATTTCTTTTCTTAACACATCCCATAATTTTAAAGTTATGGCAGCGTCATGTTCTGCATAAGCACCGACATAACGAGGAGGTAGTTTCCACATACCAGACTTTGGATCTACACCAAATTCTTCTGCTGCACTCTTAAGCATCTTCTCATCTTTATATGTGCCAAGATGATCGCCTGCTAATGAGTTTAAATTGTAATATCTTCTATTCTCATTTAACAATGGAGCAGCTACCATTGTATCTCTGATTTTACCTTTGACTTCTATACCCTCGGCTCGTAGCCAACCCAAATCGTACAACGCATTGTGGAACACGAAAGTTTTAGTGGTATCACTGCATAATTTAGTAAGCCATTTATATACTGCGTTCTTCGGCATGTTACCTACAGTATGTGCAACGGGAAAATACCAAGAGCTATCGCCAGCTGCTACTGCAATACCTATTATATGTCCGTCTTTTCTACACCAACCAGGCCCTAGTCTTAAAAGATTCTCATCTTTTGTTTCTAAGTCTATAGCTATTGTGTCGTATTGAGATAGATCGGGTATAGCTTCGGGTGGTGTCCAATCAGAATCGATATTACCCCATGCCACATCTTTTATATCTTGTTCCAATAAATGGTATTGGTCACTTGTCATTTATAATTTCTCCACCTAACGCAGCGTAGCCTATTATATCAACCCAACTGTCGTCATGTTCTATCGTTTCTGCTAATCTAGCTAGTTTTACACCAACCATACAAGCCACAACTTCTTGTGCCGTAACGTCTCGATCTAATATAACAGACCATATCTTGGCTATTCTTTCATGATTAAATTTAGCAGGCCCATACTCTTTGGCTCTCGGACCGTTGATTAGTTTTTCTGCTTCATCTAAAAAATATTTTCTATCTTTTTTATTTTTTACAGTATCTTTTATTGGTATGCCAAAAGGTTTTTTGTCTGTAGTTTCAAGGACTTCACACATGTGATGAACATAACTATCCCAAAATGGTCTAGGATCTTTTTCGTCAGTTGCTTGTTGTAGATACCATTCTTTTTTCATAATTCAAATCCATACTGTCCAGATTTACATATTATATGTAACTCTTGCTTTGCTCGAGTTACACCCACATACCAAACTCTTCTCTCGGCATCTTGGTCTGGACTTTCCACACATGCCTTCGTTGAGTCTAGCAACAATGCTACATTATCTGCTTCTCCACCTTTTGCTCTATGGATTGTAGATACACGGATTCTAGGATCAGCCGAAAGAATTTTTTCGCCTCTCCTTCGTACAGAAACTATATATGCAGCAACTTGTTCAGATACTTTTAAGACGTTCTGCCATGTTACAAAGTTATTTGCTTCAAAGCCACATAATCTTTTTAAATCAGTTAATGTATATTCTTCATCTTCTGACAAAGAGTTCATAATTCTTCTGCCCGATCTTTGTATGTATTCGGGATCAATAAGTTTTGAAAATGGTTTTAATAAATCTCCAGGCACTGATGCTCCTCGTTGCAGTTTTATCCACACTTCTATCGACACCAATACATTGATAGATACAGACCACCCTTCGCCTTCTCTCCAAAATACATAACCTTCTTCTCTTAACTTTTGACAAACTTTATTAGCAATATAATTAGTTCTTGTAAGAACTAACCATTCGCCCTCTCGCATATCTATATCAAGAATATCATTATGCCATGTAACAAAACCTTTTTCATTCTTTGGTTTCCATTCTTTATCTTCTCGTTTCGTGATTTGCTCGGTCAATCCTTTTGCAAAAGCAAAGGGATGTTCGGGAACACGGTATGATTGATCCAATATTATTTTATCACTACTAGCATTAAGAAAGTTGTCAACATCAACACCCATCCAAGAATATATAGCTTGGTCATCATCTCCAGCGTAGAAAATGTTATTAGAATTATGAACTAATACGTCTTGAACCATCTGCCACTGCAACGGAGCCAAGTCTTGTGCCTCATCTATAATAAGTAAATCAAATTCGGGAGATGTCCCTTTCCATATAAACTTTTCTATCATATCAATAAAATCATACTTGCCTTTTGCTTCCTTGTAATCTTTGAAAGCCTTGTCCAACACTAGCAGTTGTTGTTTATTTAAACTTTGATCCCAACCTTTATGAAACTCTTCTTCAAGATCTACTTGCTTAACTCTCGCATACTGTATTAATGACATATACTTATCGCCACCCGCACCAATATTAAATAGTGCACCTTCTTCTAAGTTCACTGTTTGTGTGGTTCTAAAATCTAAACCCACAAGTTTACCTAATTCATTGTAATCACGACCCGACATTACTTCTGATGTGCTTAAGCCAAGCCAACTAAAAGCAAGAGAGTGTAAGGTTCTAAAATAAACCATGTCCTTCGGATCTAAATCCAAGACTCTTGAAGCTCTATCTCTTGCTTCTGTTGCGGCTTTTCTACTAAAAGACATGAATCCAATGTCTTGAGGTCTAACACCCTTAAGCAAATTTTCTTGCACTAACTTAATTAAAGCAGTTGTTTTACCTGTTCCAGGTGGTCCAAAAATTGTAGTCGGTGCAGTTGTGTATAATTTTGTCATTGTTCTCCACATATTCCTTTCGCATATATTTTGACTGCGTTAGGATACATTTTCCACGCAGATTCTACTACATAGTCCTCTATCAATCTTCTGTCTTCCATACACTCTTCATAAGATTTAAATATAACACCAGGGTTATAGAAATTGCATATTGACTTACCACCATTAATTCTAGGTGCTTCAACTAAAACAATACAAAATGCTATTATTACTTCCATTAGAACGGAACCTCCTCTTCTTCTATAGTAATTGGTTTAAGTTCTACTTCTCCACCAAATTCTGGTATCCACCAGACTCTCACAGATTTCCACTTGCCTTGAGAGTTCTGAAATTTTTTAACTAACGAACTGTCTCCGTTGTTAATCTCTTTCAATCTCTCTTGGACTTGTGCCCTTGTGTAGTTATCAAACTTTCTGTTTCTCAAGAACTCCATCAAGGCATCTAACTTAAAAAACGTTCTTGCATCTTCTACGTCTGTGTACGGTTTACCAATTACAACTTCTTCAAAACTTTGTGCTTGTACTCTGCCGGTGCAAAACAATTCTAGATAAGATAGAAACTGTCCCTTATATGTCAGTTCTTGTGGCACGGCTATCTCATTGCAGTTCTCAAGCAGGCCATTGACTTGTACTTCCCAATCTGCATCTCTCATCTTTGGTGGCATAAAGTTCAACTGCTCCATACATGCTCTCTGAAACAGCCTCGGTGCTTGTAATTCTTCTGTTGTTAACTCAAGTCTTCTGCCATCTATATCCAAGAACCAAAGTCTAGGCTCTGATAGAATCACAGATAGTCCACTGATAGCAGGCATTGATGTAGCACCAATACCATGTTTCAATCCACGACACACACTTTGATTACAATGTGATGACATGGGTTCTTCCTTACATAGATACTGATATTCTTTCTTCTCTAATGTAGACTGAACTGTTACTATCTCTGATGCTGGTAATGGTGGTGTAAAATGTTTTACATTTAACTGCTCCAACTGTGTCTTCCAATCATTCGGAGATGACTTTTGTAAATAAACTCCAAGTTGGAAAGCCGCCTTGTTTCTGCCACCTTCATATATACCCATGCTTAACAATGACTTAAGGCACGGAACATAACCAGGAAATAAGTTTGGTTTACCACCCACAGATAGTTCCATGAATTTTTTTGGATCACATTTTATTTTGTGTATGTGTTCTATAAACTGAGAAAGTGTTGCCTCTATATATTTTTTACCCGTCTTGATTACGGCATATCTTAAAGTCTGTTCAGAATCAAAGTATGGTAGGTTTATAAAATTGCCTACATCTCCTCGCTCCACCAACACCTGCTCTTGTTTTGGAAATATCTCACAGCGCCCATGTCCAAGTGCAGCTGCTATCTCGGCGGCTTTATCTCTGAAATCGGCAGCATCCATCCACTCTTTAAAGAAAAAGAATATGTGTGCACCCCCACTTTTACTACGGCACACGATACACGGGACTTTTAATTTTTCTAATTTATCCACCAAGGCATTATGATCTAAGGGATACTCATCAATATCTAATGCACCAAATTTACATTTGTTTTCTGCATTAATAGGTATAGAGCCGACACCTTTTCTGCCGTCTACATGTCCTTGCATAAGTTCTAATGTTAATGGATTTCTTACGATAAATGATTTGGCTTTTTGTTTGCCGTTCATTCTTTGATTTGAAACTTCCGTTTGTCCATGTGCTCCATC
>Ga0098038_1000289_pt1 | contig 23266 bp, 22 predicted proteins | sample 5B_taG_FD_75051 | JGI IMG/M metagenome (GOLD analysis project Ga0098038, IMG submission 75051) | Marine viral communities from the Subarctic Pacific Ocean - 5B_ETSP_OMZ_AT15132_CsCl metaG | ecosystem: Environmental > Aquatic > Marine > Oceanic | place: Pacific Ocean | collected 2015-01-08 | reverse complement strand
ATGGAACTTGTGGGAGTAATAACCGCATCAGCAGAATTTGAAACAAACCCCGGCACATCGTATAATACAATGCTGAGACAACTCGAAGCATTAAACGCCATATACACTCCCGGGCCACTATATTCCAGAAGAACTAACATGACCTTAACATCATCCGTGGTTGATCCTAACGGAATGTTCATCCCTGAAACCGCTTCATCAAATCATATTATGAGATTTGAAGGTGGCGCTCTTTGGGAAGCCGGAAGGGTTGCTAAGAATGTCCCAATGCTAGATTCGTATGATGAGTTCGCTCAAAATATTCGCTTAAAAAACAAGAATTACACAGTTGTTCCGGAATTTATCATTTCAAATCATGTTGAAAATATCTTAAAATCCGGTTCCGCAAATTATACCGAAGGTAATTTGTTTGAGATCACTGGGGCAGAAGCCGGTAATACTAAATCGTCACAAGAAAATTTTTACAAAACTTATTCAACCTCCGACTTTTTGAAGCAATTTGAGGTTCTATACGACGATCACAAAGAATTTACAAACTCTCAAGTGTTACAATTAAGATGTAAGGCTATTAAGAAATTCTTGCCATATCAAGGTTTTTATCCTTGCCAAAGAACAACAGACTTGGCGGGTCGATTTTATAAGAGTTACAAGGAAAGCATGAGATATTCCATACCAGATTTTCCTAATGGTCTCGATCATGTAAGCGGAACATTGAACTTTGGAAAACAATTTGTCCTCCAGCCTATGTTTGCTCCGGGAGTACTGTTTAACAGTATCAAGTCCGGTGTTGCTGTTGATTACCCTGTTATAACAAATGTAGATACGACCAGTTTTGTTGGTGTTGATAATCCTAAAGAATATATGATATCTAATAATAAATTTGACCACAGAGTTCCTTTTGAGGCATTGCTAGAACCAGAAAGGTACTTAAATGGGATAGAGTTTGTTTGTAACGAGACACACCCTAGCGCATCTGTTTCCGGCTCAACAGTGTTTGAAGGGACAGGAGATACATTGTACAAAATGATGGCAAACAACTTTTTAGCAGAAGTACCAGAATTTTTCCTCCAAAATCGTAACTTTACAACTATAGTCTCTAAAAAGCAATCCGATATCGGAATATTAGAGCCGGGAAAAGTTTATGGTATGAGAATTAGAATGCGAAGAAGCATGAATAAGACCAGAAACAGAGTGTATCACAACAACACCACCGGTGCTTTCTACTTTCCCCCTCAGGATATTCACGGAAACGGCGTAAGAGAAACTTTCACAATGTACTCTAGACCTTCGGCCTTTGGGCCACCAACTAGAGGGACAACGGATTTTGATCCGGATGTCGCTGGTACCGCTACATTTGATTTTGAAACTAACGAAAGAGCGCGTACATATTACTACGCTGGATCACCCTCGTTAGATTCTGACGACAGATCCATCGGCGGTGTTCTTCAGAAAGACTCCAGACACGGATATAACTTTCCATTTACGCCACCGTACTATCATGGTGAGGCTTGGTGTGATATTACAATAACAGGCTCTGCCGGCGGTGAAAAAAAGACAATCGAAGAATTGATTGCTGCAGCAGAATTCAAGTATACTAGGTTTGACAGTACGTTTTATCACTCTACTAACTGTAGTATAGACAACTCCGCTACAACCAAGGGGCCACAAGCATTTCCGTATATAAACCACAATGCCGTTCAGATATCGGCTTCTGTCAATGTAAAAGGGGTTAGTAAGTCAATTTCCGGTGATTCTGCTGGATTGGCTCTAGTGGTAGATACCACTGAAGATGATGAGAAACGCTGGACAATTCAAACCAAATTTGAGACACCGATGCTGAACTTTAATAATGTTAGTGTCGCAAATGGAAATTTAACAATACCAACGGCCACCTCGAACAATGCTAGTGGGTCGGGAGCAACAGTTCCACGAGGTATGTGGCACCAATTTGGAAACATACCAAATGAAGACGAAGGGGTATTTTTGGAAGTCGGACCGATTGATTTTGCTTGGCAAGAGCAACTACTAGGCAAAAGTAACGAGGCTGCCGATCTTAAAAACCACATAATGGAAGATCTATCAGAGTTTTTAGGCTTCTCAGGCGTATCCACCAAACTTGGAAGAATTGCTGGTGCTAAAAAAATCTCCGAAGCCGTTGTGGCAGTGCCATATGTAGAAAGAGGGAATGTAAAAAAGTTTTTTGAATTAAATTCTGACGATGTCGACGAATACTTAATTCCCGCCGCAGCAGGAGCCTCAACCTTGGGAGCGTCGGTGAAAAATCAAATTGATGCCATGAAGAAGTATGTGTTCCCACCATCTTTTGATTTTGTCCAAGATCGCACGATCGATCCTTTTGCTATGTATATATTTGAATTTACACACACTCTAAACCAATCAGACTTATCTATGATATGGCAGGGCTTGTTGCCAAGATTAGGTCATACCCACGAAGAGGCGACAACAACCATTACTCATCCCTTGCTGCTAAAAGAATTGCTTGGCGGAGGTCTTAAAGGGAATAACTCAACCCACAGATTACCAGAAGAATTGAAATGGATGGTATTCAAAGTAAAACAGAGAGCACACAGTTCCTACTTCAAAAAAGTTGTAACAAGAAACCCAAATGTTGATCAAGTGGAAATAAGCATGACTCCAGTCGTTGTTGATGAGTTTGGTGATGATAGAAGAGCACAATACAATTGGCCATATGATTTCTTCTCTTTAGTTGAGATGGCCAGTCTAGATGCTACTGTTGAATTTTCTAATAGAGATTATACCGACTGGACTGAAGGTGAATTGCCGGGAATAAACGCCGTAACCTCGAACGAACCAGATCTCTCGACCAGTTTGGTGGCAGAGATATTCCCTGAGTCTCCCGTGGGAGCACCTATGGAAAATGCCGAAGAGATAACCGATCAATATAATGAACTAGAGGTCGTAAAAGCCACTGCTCTGAAAGACTTGATCGACGGATCAGAACAGAAGGCACAAATTGAGAAAGACGTTGTCGATATGGCAGCACAACAATCAGCCGGAGAACTTAGTAATTTGAGAGATATGGCGCAAACAGGACAGATGGCAGATGTCCTAGGTGGACTAGACTTTAGTAGTTTTGATGCCCTTATGTCTCAGTTGGGTAACTCAAGTCTAGTCCTAACAGATGTTCTCGGCATACCTGCAGATGAATTAATGGGCGCCAACGCCGGATTATTACAAAGTTATGTTAACAATGCCTCTCAGGGAGCATTGGTTGCTGGTTTTGTTGACCTCAGGAATAGTTATAACGCTTATCAACAAGCAGTACAACAATATGGTGCCAATTCAACACAAGCCAATGTAGCGTTGGCCCAAGTTAACGCTATGGTGAATACACTAGAAAACACTAGTGCTAATTTTTATGGAATTAATTAATGACCTTTTTTAACAAGAAAACAGACGTAATGAACATAGAACTAACTCCTTATGGTCGATATTTATTGTCCATAGGAAAACTTAAGCCCAAATATTATGAATTCACAGATGAAGATATTTTATATGATAACGCCGCCACAACAGGTAGTGCTGAAGCGTACCAAACACAAGAAGAAGTACATGAAAGAATTATTAACGAAACTCCAAGACTAAAAAATGTTCTGCCAAAAAAAGGTATAGAATCTGATGTTATCGAGGCATTACACGACGCAACTGACTTGAATGTTAATATAGACAATTTGAGACATCAGATACAGTCTGATACTCACAATCAAAAGCATGTATATGCTATGGGAAGATCTTCATATTCAAGTGATAAATTGCCAAATTTTCAATTGACAATGTTGACTAGCAAAATTAAAGATTCTATCAACTACTATAAAATAGAAGACGGCACTTTGACTAGAACATTGTTGGACTCTCTTCAAATTCCTCAGATAGATGTGGAACTAAGTGTTGTCGCAACAACAGGCTCAGAAGTTGTCGACCCTAGTGAAAATTATGATTTTACTAGTCAGGTTTTTAGTGATGGTAGATATGTTAAGTTACATTTTGATGAACCCATAATTCACCTAAAAGAATTCAATTCATTTTATGAAAAAGAGAATTTTGAAATTGAGGTGTTTGATTTAGATAATAGAAAATTGAGAAACACACAGGATGTAAATGATTTCATACCATTGAAGTTTATAATACCCAAAAGTTTGATTCAGAATGAAATACTAATGGACGGTCCTGATTTTTCTGACTCGATACCATTTTCGGGCCAACCTCAAGAAGAATTAAATGCTACACCGGACTATTGCTCTTATTATTTTCACATTCAAGTAGATGATGAGATACCGATCGAAGATATTTGTAAGGCGGTGGATAATTTAGAAATCAATAGCCAATTCTTGGACGAAGAGTTAATATGCCCAGACATCCGGACGGATAGGTTTAATATATATGACTCTAGAGTTGGCCCAAGCGATCTGGAGGATTGTGACTGATGAATGTTTATGATGTAGGAGTTGAAAACTTACCAAATGTCTATATTGATAAAATCTCTTTATCTTTAGATTATGCTTTTTTTACAAAACAATATACAATTAACATAACTTGTTTATTAAAAGATCATGATGGAGAAAACCAACAAACTTGGTTTAACCGTCCTGAAATGCGTGATATGGAAGTGAAGGTTGCTATTTTGTATGGAGGCCCTAATGGCCGTCATGTGCCAATTGTCAATGGATTAAATAATGGAACAAAAAGTCTTTATGATTATGCTGTCACCAATGAAACTCAAAATTATATAGAAGTTCAGTCACGCCCAGCATGGCAATTTACCCAGTTTTCCATTGGTGACCCAACCATTATTAGTCCGAACCAGCATTCTGGCTTTGGTTTCTCCTCGCGGTTTCAACATATTCTTACGGATATCGTAGGAAGTCAGCCTCAAAGTATCTATGTTTATGCCGCTTGTTATTTTCCCCCTATTGGATTTGGTGTTGATGTATTTGATAAATATTATGGCCCAATGTCTTCCGAGATAGTCATGTTGAACGATGAAATACAAGAGAATTCTGGTTATTTCTATTTTCCTGAAACTATATCAGATCCTAGCGTCGCAAACAAGGAATATGGAGGCCCAGTACATGCCCATGAAAACATATATATGGAGGGATCAGAACACAAGTCATCTCCACACCATGGATTAAGATATGTTCGAGAAAAGAATAGAAAAATAATTTTAGAGTCGCTAGATTAACAAAGAGGAGTGAAACTAATGTCCAAGTCTGCTGTAATAAATATAGAAACACAAACCGAAGATGGAGAAGTAATAAGTTTGTGCCATATTAACGAAAATTCCATATCCCTAGATGTATCACCAGAGGCTAGAAAATTATTCAAGTTAAATAGGAATCTGTTTGATAGGATTAATAATACAACCAAAATTGAGAAAGGCACGGTCACAAGACTCACTGTTACAGAAACAAAAGAATATGTTAACCGATTGATGGTAAAGGTTGACAATTCTTTTAAATCAACAGAGAAAGACATAGCGTCTTTGATATTTGGAGATAATTTTTTAAGCAGAATCGAACGTAGAAAAATAGGTCGATATGAAGTTAATGTTGATCCGAGCAATATAAAACCAACAACTAACAATGGAATATTCAACCCAGACAATGTAACCGAAGATGACATTCGAGGGTCGAAATTGATATCCTCGGTTCAGGAACTAATATTGTTTCAAGATTTAGGTATTAAAACCTTACTAATTCGAGATAACTTAAACAACAGAGATGGTATATTAGAGGTATCTTATAGGATAGAATTGACGGTTTCAACTTCTTTCAGAGATTATATACAATTTATTAACAAAAGAATGGAAAAAGCGATAAACTTTTTGAACTTGTATTATAATGAAATTGTTTACGGAAAAAATTATGACAGAAACAGGAGTGTATTTAAGAAAGATTATACTAATAGGATCTTAAATCAAATAGGCATCAAAACTACTTCGCGTGATCAAATAGAGTTTAATTCCCAGATAATAAAAGATAGTGACTTTGGACAGTCCGCAGAAACTCTTTATAATTGTTACCTTCTATTGGGCGAGACCTCACCAATTAGTTATGAAAAAGTTCTCAATAGAATGTTGCCAATTAACAATTCTAGTCCGGAAAGTATAAACTCGCAAATAAAGTTGTTTGAGAAATTAAAACAAAAATTAGTAAAAGAGTATGACTTGGAAAGATCAAAGAAGCCAAAATTAACCAATAAATCGTCCATAAGTTTTAGAACAAAAATTCTAGAAAAGAAGGTTGTTTTTGCTAGTAGAAAAATAAAAATAGAAACGGACAAACTAGGTTATAACATTTTTTCCAACAACCAAAAAGGTTTAAACGTTTTCACTCGAGGCAAGTATCAAAAAAGGTTTACATCAGAGCGGTCTAGGTTTTATAACAATTTTAATCCATCTTCAGAACTTAAGATATTAACTCCTAGAGAAAGAGCAGATTTTAGAAACACTAGCAAACATGCTTCTTCGTTTTTAACACCAATAGGACTAAGGATGGGAGAAGAGGTGATTGATACGTCTCGTGGATTATTAGGAATAGACACGAACAAAATCAAGCAATTTAGGATGCTAAAATCTCTCAAGGCGAAGAGAAGTAGAGAACTTAGGGGCAACAGGGTAGCTAATTTAGGTCGCACTGCTTCTTTGGCACTTTCTAAATTTAATGTATTTATAGGTCCATCACAAGATTTTTTGGTTTCAAGCGGAGTACAGGTTAATAACATTGATAGTTTAATAGATGCCAGTGAATACGTGGGAATAGATAGTTATTTTATAACCAGAGACCCCGAGATTATTAGGCAAAATATAAGAAAACTATTACTAAAAGAGAATAAAAGAGTCCTCTCAGTATTATCTGATGTCATCCCCAGAAGGTACCTCAGAGATCATCGTTCTATAAATTCAATTAACGAAATAAAAATTAACAACGCGGATTCTAGATTGAGAAAGGGAGTGATATCGCAAGCAATAAATTTGACAACCATACCCCCACAAATCAAAGCCATGTGTGTTGAAAATTTCACTCTTCCTGATGCCAAGAGTGATCCGATTAAAAATCCTCAATCATCTCAATTGCTACAAGAAGTACAATCAAATGTTTATGTTATAATGGCTACAGTTGGGTTCCGGAAAAACAATATGGGCTTTTTTGATGTTAGGATGCCAATCGTAAAAAGCATGAGCAACAGCGAGGCATTTAATTCTAAAAAACCAATATTAGCAAAAGCACAAGAGTATGAATTACCAGAGTTAGGTATAGTAAAAGATAAAATATTAACGACTATTTATAATAATCTTATATATATTGGGAGCGACTAATGCCAGCAAAACCAGAAGATTTTTTAGAATCACCACCAGACGAATTAGAGTTGAGCGTGGTATCGGTAGATAGAATATATCAGACTTCGAATATAATCATTCAAGACCCTAACAAGGATGGTATATTGTCATTTTTGAGTGAAAACACTAGGTACAACAACCCAGATTATAACCCAAATCAGCCAACAACCAATCCTACAAATAATCTCTTGAATCAACAGGGTACTGGCAATCAGCAAGATAACACCGGTGGTTATTAACCATGCGCATTTATATCAATAAAGAAAATCTTATCCAAAGTTTGGAAGAAGCACCAGATAAGTTACGTGCTTTGATAGGGAGGTATTACACGATAAACAACAATGGACAAATAGTCTCTAAAAGATTTGATGACTTCAAGATTGATGGTTTTTCATTTTCACCAAGAGTAATTGTAGATCAAGTGATGTTCCCATACACTACTGAAAGAATATACTTCTATGGTCAAGAAAGCCACTTCAGAGACCACATACAATGGAATACTTATGTTAACAGTATTGTTAAGGAAAATGTTCCGTATGAAGATTTTTCCCACACAATAGCGTCCAACGCCCAGTATGCTAGAGAACTTAAGCATGTTTATCACAACCCAGATTATGAAGATTTATCAAAAGAATATGATACCAACTTGTTAATCAATTATTATATAAACTCTTATTCTGAAAACGATAGTGTTAATTTACCGACATTGAGAAATATATCTGCCTTAAGAAACCAATTTGATCCTGCTGGTAGTCAATATAGTGTAAAAACCAAGCCTGAAGTAAAAAAATTAATCAATACATATGAGGGCCGTATCAATAATTACATAGCGGATTTAAATGAAATTATTGAAAAACAAAGAAACATATTCGTCCTAGACGACTCACATAAACAAGCGGCGAGTATTCTATGTGGACCCAACGGTGCTTATCCTTATTATTTAGAGTTTGAAGTTGATAACTATACGGATCACCCATTCGATTTTCAAAATACAGTACTAAGAGAGCACAAGATGGAAAAGTTTATACTTCAATATGTGAATAATAATGTTGCTTTTCAAAACTCAAGTTATATTTTAGACGGTAAAGAGGTTGAAATCAAGGAACACAGTTTTAGTGAATTATTGATTAACAATGATTTATCAACTTTTTCCGAAGCGACGAATGAATTGTTTATTCTAGAAAAAGATGACACCTTGTATCAAGCAAGCAGTAACCGTTTTGTTAATAGAATCAACACAGTTAGGTTCTTACAAAAATATAGGAACTGGATAAAACCACAGCCCACGTCCACAGGTATGGATAGGACAAAATCAATAGAGCAAATCTTTGACTCAAAACCAGATCATGATTATCAATTTGTTTGCTGGAAGGTTGAAAAATTTATTGATAGAGAATCAACTGTTCCGATACAAACCAGTTATTACAATGCTGCTTCTTGGAAAAATAGATTATTTGATACTCAATTGAAATATGGAAGGGAATATGTCCACAAAGTTACTTTAGTCACAGCAGTACTGGGTCACAGATATGAATATACTAACTTAGCAATAAGTCGAGATGGCGGAGATTTAGTAAGATCGGACGGTACGATAGTGAATCAAAGTTTCGCCGGCGATACGAATAAAAAGTATAAGGCTTTTGTTGATGTTCAAGTATATCCTACACTTAAGATATTGGAGATTCCGATCAAGACTCATCATAGTATGTTTTACGACCAACCAACTTTACCTCCGGAAACATTTTTTTATAATGAAAATGGTCAACACAAATTTAAAGCAATCCTTAGACCAAACCTTAACAATGTATTGGTAAGCCCAAAATTGAGATTCATACCAATAACGGATTACGAAAGAACAGTGGTTTCTAGAAATTTAAGGTTATCTCATGAGAATGTCTATGGTTATGTTGCTTTTGCCCCCGGCTTTGACCCTGCCGAGATGGCGGGTGGAATTTTTTCAACAGATTATTTTACCGGCATCTATGAAATTTTCAGAATGGAGACACCCCCGAAAAAACTATCAGACTTTTCTAAATATTTTTTAACTCGTGTAGATATGGATGCTAAAATAACCCACCAAGGAAGAAATGGATTACAACAAAATGACCCAATAAATAATACTGCCAATATTCGCGAATCTGTACAGAATAATATGGTGGCACATTTTGAAGATGATATTGTTCCAAATAAAAAATATTATTATTTATTTAGAACTTTAACGTATCATGGTACACCGGGTAACCCTAGTCCGATCTTTGAAGTTGAATTAATATCTGATTCAGACGAAACTAAAGTTAATGTAAAAGAATATAAAATAGTTGAGGATAAAAATTACAACTATAAAAAACCCGGCAAAAGATTGATAAAAATACTGCCAAATTATGAGCACCTCATATTTACAGGAAATGAAACTAGTGTTTCCGATGCCTTAGGGAGTCTAGGTATTTTGGAGAAAAAACTATTTAGAAAAAGTTTCAACAGGAATTTTAAAATTAGGATAACCTCTAAACATACTGGTAAAATGGTTGACATAAATCTGACGTTTAAGGTGAATGATAACACAAATTAAAACAAAATATTTTTAAAATGCTAATTAAGTAAGCAATAGGAGAGTTTAAATGGGATTTCAAGATAACAGTGGTGATATAATATTAGATATGGTGCTAACAGACGAAGGTCGGAGATTATTGGCTCGTGGTGACGGATCGTTTAATATTGTAAAGTTTTCACTAGCGGATGATGAAATTAACTATTCCCTGTTTAACGCAACAGGGTCATCGGCACAACAAGACCTTACAATCTTACAAACACCAATATTAGAGGCGTTTACTAACAATATGTCCTCAATGAAATCTAAATTGATCTCATTACCAAATCAAAGGTTGCTATATCTTCCAGTTTTAAGATTGAACAATGTGGCGAACCAGAGTGTTAGATTACATACTGCCGGTAATTATGTCGTCTGTGTTGATCAAAACACTTATGACAATAGGCCCTTGGGTTTAGAGACAAGTATCGGATTCAATACTAATGGGCAAGTAAAAGATGGGATTATATTTGGTATGTCGACAAATGCCGACGGCGGATTTATAAAAATAGACGCCGGTATTGACTCCACAAACGTATCAGAGATTGATGAGTCTCTTATTGAAACAGAATTTTCAATTGAAATTGATAATAGATTAGGATCTATTGTTGATAAATTTGCTGATAATTTTGCTTCCACAACCTCAATAGACGATGATAACATAGCGACATATATATTGAGAAAGACACCAACGTCTAGTTTTGTTACAACCCCAACTCAACAAGACTTGTTAGAATCGAGTTCTCCAATAGATGGGCCAATTGCTAGCACGTTAGAATTCAAGATCAGATCATCCCAAGATTTGAGAACGAGCAATTATTTGTTCGATCGAATAGGAACGGTGGACACAACTACATTTAAAGACAGAGCCGGAAGTTCTGCAACTGTTAAAATAATTGACTCAATTGTTAGAGTTACAGGATTAACAACAGGGTATTCTTTAGATATACCCGTGAGATTTGCGAAATTATAAGAAGGATAAAAAATGACAATCTATAAAGAATTAGGATCATCAGACTCAGTCTCGACCAAAACGCTTCTTCATGAAGCCATTCCACTAACGGGAGCAATAGTTAGTGGGACGTATGGCACATTCCCAAACGATACGAACGTAAAAAATTACGTCCATGGAATGTTCCAGTCAGTTTATGATTATCCATATCTCTCATCTAGTGCTAATCATATTTTTGATATCACTGTTGGTGTTGCTCCAACATCATCAATGACAATCACAAATCAAAAGGCCAAGAAGAACAATATTTACAATCAGATGGCTCAAGTTTTGATGGGATACGACAAGGACGGAAACATACAACGTTTTGATGAAGATGGAAATCTCACAGGCGGAACAAAAATGGATGAATGTGTTTTCTTAACGTTTTCTAGGTTGCTGGTTAAAGATGAGATAGCCAAAGGTACTTTTGAATTAGAACTAGGACTTTCTTCTTCGTATCTTTCGCGAATAAATATGGACGGTAGAGCAGTGGTTCGAGATCATGGGGCAACAACAGCATACAAAGTTAACTCCCCAGTGGGAGAATATGGAATACTTTATGTATCAAATTCCTCCGGTTTCTCTCAGGAAAAAGGTCCCGTACATGGACCAAATGTTGATTATGACCAAAACAAAAAAGCGTGTGGTCTTATCTTCTATCAGGCCGGTGTTGTTGTTTTAACCGGCTCATTATTCATGGCAACTTCGGCAGGTGGGCTACTATCAGCCAGTGTTAATTTCAGCGATGCTAGTACAAACTTCGCATCGGCACTTAACACAGCAGAAATTTCTGCTTCCGCCGATGGGATGAGAAAAAGAATTAAGAACATTTCATTTAATAACACAGTTGAACTTAACTCAGCAATTTATTTCTGTCGCCTTGCTCATAATGAATTTAATTACTCTGGTAATCCAACATATCTAAGTGGCTCATCTATTAGGGTTAAGAATGCCACAACTGATATTCCAATATCTTATATAACCACGATTGGTTTGTACTCTGCTAATGATGAATTGTTGGCGGTTGGTAAACTTTCCGAACCCTTGCGTAAAGATTCCAATATTGAATTAACTTTTAGAGCCCGTCTAGATTACTGATGAACCGTTTTGAATTCCATGAAGATGACCTTTTCATTAATAGATTAAAAACATACCCTGAATATAACATATCCATATACAGGGGTCGAACTTTTATAAATAAAGAAAATCGTCTTTCTGGCTCTGGTGGTCTTGTGGTGTTTGATATCAACAGGAACAAATATCCGGGAACACATCAAATTAATTCAATAACACCAGTCATTGACACAAACGCTAGAAAAGATCAATTTAAGAAATTTTTGTATCAACCGATGGTAGATGAATACTTGGGTAACAATTATTATACTAACTTCTATAGTTTTCGTTTAAACAATGCTTCTAATGCTACTTCAGTATATCCGGCAATAGGAGGTCCGGATATAGTTTCGAGTTATGGCAATGAAAGTCCAATAACAAGAAGATTAACAACACGAGTGACTGCCAACCAAATATCATATTATCATTTGGGAAATGGATCAATCGTTACTCAAAATGTTCCAATAAATGCTCCTGCTTCCTTTGGCGGTGGTTTAAATGTTACTGCCTCTGCTCTACAGAATGTTGCGCGGAAATACACTGTTTTAAGTGATCATTTTATTTTTGTTAGTTCAACATCTAGACCTAGGGACTTAGTATATCCGGGTAGAGACGAGGAAATTAATTTTATTTTCATACCTCAAATGTATTATGGCACAACAATAAAAAAAGGCTCGGTATCACTTAGTTTTAATACAACCGGGTCTGTAACAGCAAAGTGCGAGGATAGAAACAGGAATGGGGTTTTGATAGAGACTACAGGGTCCAATGTTGGTAAGCCAGTTGGTCTTGTTTTGTATGATGAGGGTGTAATTATGTTGACAGCATCTCATGATTTTAACGAACAACAAGTACCACCAATTCGTTATAGTGGCACCGCTGTTAGAAATCCTTCTTGGCTTTTTTACGGCGTAGGGCTTAACGATGACATATCCCACAGCACTCTGTCGTTGGCGTCATTTGATTTAAATTTCAAAGGGACAAATTACATAAACACAATGACAATGTTTGCTCATGCTGAAAAAGGACAACTAAATCACTCAAACAACCCCACCTACAGAGATCTAAACTATTCTAGAAGTTACGAGACAGGCTCCGGTATAAGATATTATGAATCAGAGTCTGATATAAAAAACATCACTTCTGGATCTTATTACACCTCTGCTTCTTTTGAAAAGACCACATATATTTCCAAAATTAATATTTATGATGAAAATTATAATCTAATAGGTGTCACCAAACTTGCCAAACCCGTCAAAAAGACTTTGGAAAGATCATATACGTTTAAAATGAAGTTGGATTTATAAACTCTATTTATATACAAAGGAGAATGGCCATGAAACAAAAACTTATTATGGAAAACTGGAGACGCTTTGTAAATGAGAGCACAGAAGAACAAATTCTCGAAGAGGGAATTCTATCAACGTTGGCTGGTCTTGTGTTCGTCCTTAACATAGGAGGTAAAGAAGTAGAAGTTCCTTCAAGTGAAATAGTTGATGCTTTCAAAACAGCCAAACAGACACAGCAAATGGATGCTTATGAAGATTTAGGTAATCTGATCATGGACATGAGCAATAACATCCAATCCGGCGCCGTCGAACCGGTAGATTCTGATGGAGATGGTATTAAAGAAGTTACCCCCTTAGTGACCCCTGATTTGGGCCCAGAGGCTTTAAAACTTATTCAGGCGGAATTAGGTGATGAATCACCCAATCAACGTAACCCAGAAGGGCCAGATTTTAACGGCGATGGTAAAGTTTCTCCTTTAGAACTTCAGAAATATCAACAATTACAAAGAAAATAATTTGACAAACTCTCGGCTATATGTTATAATATATATGAGGTGATAATGTTTAGATATATATATGACTTATTATTCGGCACCCAAGAAGAAAAAATAGCGGGTGAGATAAAAAGGAAATACGAGCAAGCCATAGAGTTTCAAAGAAACGGAAATATAAGAGGGTACTCAACATTAATGAATGAAGTTGCTAACCTTGAAGACGAACTTGCGAGGCTAAAAAATGATTCTGGGAATTGACGTGAGCACATCCAAAATCGGATATTGCGTTTTAGATGATAAACAAAATTTACTTGAGGTTCACTTCAAAAAACTCAAAGAAGACACCTTGGAAGAAAAGGCGTGGATGTTCTTTTGTAATGAACTGAAGACAATACAGCGCAAATACAATATAACAGAAGTTAGAATTGAGGAACCATTCACAATGTTTTCTGGTGGTAAAACAACAGCAGGCACAATGTCAAAACTTCAAAGGTTCAATGGAATGGTTTCTCTTGTGGTTTATCATTGTTTTAAGAAGGTACCTATCCTTGTTCCGTCAAGATCAGCAAGATCAAAGTGCGGAATAAAAATCAAAAGAGGCGAGAACACAAAGAAAAAAATTATTGAATGGGTTGAACAAAAATATCCAAAAGAATTTATTGTTGAACTAACTCGACACGGAAACCCAAAACCCGGAACAGATGACATGGCAGACTCAGTTGTCGTCGCTTTGTCTCACTTTTCTACTTGACAACAACTACTTAACACGTTACATTATATAATATCATGCACTAGGAGGACACATGGACATGGTTACTGTATTAATACCCGGTGGATTTAAGCCACCCCACGTAGGGCACTACAAATTCTTTATGCATTACATTAACAACCCAGAAGTATCTGAGGTTAGAATTTTCTGCGGAGAACGTCAACGAAAAGTCGGTGATGATTTCGCAGTCTCTATAGAGCAAGCAGAAGCCGTTTTAAGGCTTTACGGCATCTTGGATAACCCAAAGGTCATCTATCAACGCGCAAGCGTCAGAAAGGGTCAAAATGGACACTACACGAACCCTTTTAGTGATGTGTATGATTGGGCCGAGGAAAATCACGACAAAACAGAGAATCAAATCTCCCTTGGGCTTTCTTCAAAAGACACGGGTTACCAAGCAGGGTTCTTGGGTTATTTTAAATCATTTGCCAACATCGTTGAGATTCAACATGCCTATGAACAGGAGCATCTTATTTCGGCGACAGAATTTCGCAAAGCCTTAGCGGCAGGAAAGTCAATTGACAAATTCATACCAGATCACGTTTCAGCAGAGGAAATAAAGAAAATTTTCACTAATTAGTAGAAGCGAGGGTCTGGTATGAAATTAACAGAAGCAAAATTAAAACAATTAATCCGCGAGGCAATGGAAGAAGAGCCTTTGGATGAAGAAAGCAAAGAATATTTGTTGAATTTATTGAGACACGAAGATCGTGAATACCAAATTCAAGGAGTCGAAGTCGCCTCTACTTTGCTGAATCAAGAAGATTTTCAGAAGGCGTTTAGGGACCAACTGAATCATGTAAATGGTATGGAACTTCTTTCTTGGCTTAGACAACCTTCGTCCCGAGGACCCAGAATTGCTTTGGATAAATATATGACAGTTCCGGATGGAATGAGTAAAGAACAAAGAGTGTTTCAATTAAAATTTCCGAACAAGGCTTGGCGAGAACCAATATCAGACGAGGCTCAAGAGACTTGGGCAGATAGGGTTCAACAAACGCAGTCCAAATTAGTCTCAGTGGCAATGAGTGGAAATTTCGAGGAATGGGAACAACAATGGTTCGCATTTAAAGATTTTTTAAAGTCTTTTTACGAAATTCATGCTCCGGGTTTTTGGGGCTCCTTATCAGATTCACAACAAATGAATACAATTTACAACCGCAGAAACAAGCCATCCCTAGCTAAAAAATCTTTTGATAAAGCCCAAGAAATTTTAGATCCAACTTGGAGACTAGCAGAACCTTTGGCTCGGTGGCTGTCGCGAATTAAGCGTGATTGGTCTTGGTCCAATGGTTATTCTGACAAATATGATGAAGACTTAGATGAACCAAAGCAACCAGACAACCCAAAATATATGGAAGGCTGGAACGCTGCTATCAAAGAGATCGACGAAGAATCTAGAGGCTGGTAAAAAACTTTCAAAAAAAACTTGACAAGTTCTCTCAAAGTGTTATATTATAATTGAGAGGACAACATGAATGATAAACGAAAGATCGTAACCGATATACTCGGTTCCTATCGCCGTGCTGGCGATGAACACTTATATCACTGCCCGTTTTGTAAACACCACAAGAAAAAGATGTCGGTCAACTTTTCGATCAATTCTTATAAGTGTTGGATTTGCGATGCTCGAGGCAAGAACATTTACCGACTTGTAAGGAAGTTTGGAGACTATCAACAAAGACAAAAGTATCTTGAACTTCAAGGTCGTCTTGACCTGTCGGAGTTTGAAGATATATTTAGAGAAATCAACAATATTGAAACAATTCAAAAAATTGAATTACCTTCAGAATTTATTTCACTATGTAACAAACGATTACCTTTACACTCCAAGGCTCCCCTAGAGTATCTAAAGGGAAGAAACATATCTAGAAAAGATATATTAAAATGGAAAATAGGTTATTGTAAAGAGGGTCGCTATAGTGGAAGAATTATTATCCCGTCTATCGACAATGATGGGGACTGTAATTACTTTATTGCTCGTTCTTATGTTGGGCATAATCGTAGGTATCTTAATCCTCCATGTGGTAGAGACATTGTCTTCAACTCTCTTATGGTTGACTGGGATGAACCTGTGGTATTGGTCGAAGGTGTTTTTGATGCTATCGTTGTTGGAGATAACGCTATACCTATCCTTGGGTCAACCTTGCGGGAAGATTCAAAACTATTTCAAGCCCTAGCGGTACACGATACCCCAATATATGTGGCTCTAGATTCAGATGCCGAGAAGAAGGCACAATGGGTCATTAAATCGCTACTAAAATATGACCTCGAGGTGAAAAAGATTAACCTTGAGGATTACGAAGATATTGGCTCTATGACTAGAAATGTTTTTCTAGAAAAATTACAACAAGCAGAAGAGATAGATAGTGATATGTATTTCTTGATAAAACAACTAAGAAACATTTAGGAGGACAAATGTTATTACTATTATTAGGATGCCAAGAAGAAAACTTGGCAATAGAAATTCCAAAAGAAGCATATGAATGGCAATGTTACGACAAACCAGAATATTCTGAAATAAACATTACGGTTGGAGTATGTAACGATCTAGATTCAATGACCGCTACTGTTTTGCTTATTAGAGATAATTTTAATGAAATATCATTGAATTATGATGGTGGATGTTGGTGGTCAACCAACACCACGCAAAACGAAAATTGTATAGAAATCCAACAAGTTATTGTAACAGCAAAGGGAGGCTCCGATGGGCGGTAACATATTTAAGGATTACGCGAGTCCTATTGTTCGCGAAAATATTCAACCAACATTAAAAAAATATATTGAACATTTAGGGCAGATCTTCCCAGAGAAGTCTCATGTGTTCAGGAATTTTTGCCCAGTTGGCAGCGTCGGTAAGAAAGACAAGTCAGGCGATATGGATTTGGCTTTAGACTTTAGGCATCTCTTTGACTGCGAGCCATATAACGCAACAGAACTGAAGCAGTACGGAATACTCTCTGATGAATGGGGAGAGACATATAAAAAAATAAAATCTAGAGCAAGAACAAGCACTGATGACATGTGTAAGTTAAAGGCTTTTTTACAACTTATCGTTCATCCCATTTATTCTGAGGGAGTGATTCATGTTGCGCCCGAGAAAACAACACACGGGAATATCTTTACGATGTTTCCACAATATAACAGATCCGGCCAAACCAGCAAGTATGTTCAAATCGATTGGATGATTGGAGACTTGCCTTGGTTACAGTTTGCTTATCATTCTGGGGAATCTGGGGACCTTAAAGGACTACACAGAACTCAGTTGATGGTGGCCATGCTGAGCAACAAGGGGTACACATTTTCTCACTTAAATGGTATAAAAAACAAGAAGACCCAAGAGTTTGTTGCCAAGTTGCCTTCTGAGGCTGTTGTTCTATTTAATCAATTATTTGGAAAATTTGTTATCGACGATTTCCACAACTTCTTATCTATACATTATTACTTAAAACAATACGCTTCAAAAGAAGAATACAAAAAAATTATAAAATCTTATTTAAAAATCTTAGACGGAGCCAAGGCAGAAACACCTCTGGTCTTGCGGGAGTTTAGATATGAGAGTTCTTGATTTACATGGTGTCAAACATCATGATGTTAACGATACCTGCCACCTTTTTATAAACGATAACTGGGGCGAGGAAATGAAGATTATAACTGGTAATTCTTTTATGATGAAAAGAATTGTTTCTAAAATATTAGATTTCTATGAGTTAAATTATTCACTTGACAACCCATATCAAATGGGTTATATTATAATAAGAAAGTAATGGAGGACACATGACTACTTTTGCACACATATCAGATACACACATTAGAAATGTAAAATACCATGAAGAATATCGAAAGGTATTTAAAGATATATATGAAAGTCTTGAGAATGACAAACCAGACTATATCATACACACTGGTGATATTGCTCACACAAAAACACAACTATCTCCGGAGTATTTTGAACTTTGCGCAGATTTTTTAAAAAATTTAGCAGACATCGCACCGACATATGTCATCTTGGGAAATCATGACGGTAACTTAAAGAATGATAATCGTCAAGATGCGATTACCCCTATTGTTGAAGCACTACAACATCCAAACTTATTCCTCTTAAAGAATTCAGGTGAGACCCGGTTAACAGACTCGATCTGCCTAAATGTCCTCTCTGTGTTTGATCGGGACAACTGGGTATCTCCCTCTGATAAATCCATGGTAAACATTGCGCTTTACCATGGTGCTATCATGGGGTGTGAAATTAATGAAGAATGGAACCTTGAAAACGGCGAAGATGATATTAATATATTTACTAACTTCGATTACGCTATGTTGGGTGATATACACAAAACACAAAAGTTAGACCCGGAAGGTAGAGTTTGGTACGCCGGATCCACCGTTCAGCAAAACTTTGGCGAGTCTTTGTTGAAGGGGTATCTTTTGTGGGATATCCGAGATCAAGAAACATTTAGTGTTGAGAAAAGATTATTTATGTCTCCTCGACCATTCTATACTGTCGAGATAAATCAAGACGGAACTTTGCCAAAAATCAACGTGCCAAAGAACTCTCGCTTAAGGTTGATCTCTAATTATAATTTGCCATTAGCAAAACTACGTAGAGCCTGCGAGTATGCTAACTTAAAATGGAGCCCATACTCTGTTAACTTTGTCAACAAAGCAGGATATTCAGAATCTGCCACTGTTCAGAATGATGGCAAGACTATTAACATGAGAGACCAGAATACTCAGGAAAAATATATCAAAGCCTTTCTAAAAGACAAAGAAATTTCCGATGATGTTTTGGACAAAGTATTAGAACTCAACAGAGATTATTCTAAGCAGATCAAGGGGTCCGAGGATGTTTCTCGAAATATTGTTTGGAAACTTCGTAAAATGAAGTGGAACAATCTATTTAACTACGGCGAAAATAATGAAATTGATTTTGATAAGTTAAACGGTCTTGTTGGAATCTTCGGCAAAAACTATTCTGGAAAGTCCAGTATCATCGATGCTGCGCTATTTGGGTTATTCAACACTACATCAAAAGGAGAAAGAAAAAATGTTCACATCGTTAATCAAAATAGAGAAAAGGCTAAGTGTCAACTCGAGATCGGAGTCGGTGATGATACCTACAAGATTACGAGAAACCTTGAAACATACAAAAAGAAACTAAGAGGCAAAGAGACAAAAGAAGTAAAGACAGAATTAGACTTTACTCGTTGGGCCCTAGGAGTTCATCCTGAAAGTAAAAATGGTACTACTCGTAATGAGACGGATGAAATTATAAGAAAAACTTTCGGTAATTATGGTGATTTTATGATAACCTCAATGGCATCCCAAATGGATGCTTTTGGGTTTATCAACGAAGGGTCAACAAAACGCAAAGAGATTTTGGCAAAATTCCTAGATCTTAAAATGTTTGAGGAAAAACACAAACTTGCCAAGAAAGACTCAGCAGAAAAGAAAGGTGTCATCAAACATCTCAACACCACTGATTGGCGTAAGAAATTAAAATGGAACCAAGAAGCCTTGTCCGAGATCTTAGAAGATATTGCGGATCAATCTGATTTGTGCGAAAAACATACAGCCAGAGCAAACCTTCTCTCAGAAGAGCGCCGGGCCATAGAAGATCAAATATCCGCTGTCGGTACAGACTCGATTGACATTAAATCATTAGAGAAGATGCTTTTAAACAAGCAAAAACAGGTCTCTAAGACAGCCAAAGTTCTAGAGAGTGGTCTTAGTAACCTAACCAAATTGGAGTCGTTACAAGAGCAATTACGAGCGTCCATTGATGATTTTGATACAGGGTCTAGAGAAGAGCAGGTTGAAAAACACAAGGATCTTTTAAAAGACATTTCAATTATAGAAAGGAACGTTCGTTCAACCAAGATGGAAATAGCCAATTATCAAAACAAAATTGACTTACTCCATGATCATGAATATGACCCAGATTGCCAATACTGCTCTAATAATCAATTTGTTAAAGAAGCAGAGGAAGCAAAGACTTTAATTCAGAAATCAAAAGAAGCGTTCAAGGGTTTTGAATATGATTTGGAATTAACCAATGAGAAAAAAAGCGCCATTAATATTGTTTATATTGAGGCAGAGTTAAAAGACCACAGTGTAAAAACCAGAGAGGTAAAAACAAATGAAGTTAAGATCAAGAGTATCAAGTCGGAAATCTCGGCAAACAAGAGTAAAAAGGCTCTTGCGGAAAAGGAGATCGAAGAGGTCGAAAAGAAGATCGAGCATTACTATGAGAACCAAGAAGCGTATGACAACTTGGAATCTCTGCGGAGGGATCTCAAAGCAATCAAGTTAACTATATCGATGAAAATGAATGATCTAGAGAAATGTAACAAAAAAGTTATGAAACTCATGTCGGAGGAAGGATCTACTCGTCGCTTGATAGAAGAGGCAAAAGAGCACATAAAGAAAGTAGAAGACGCAGAAAAAGAATTTATAGCGTATGATTTATATATACAAGCAATGCATGCCAATGGCGTATCGTATCAGGTTATTAAATCTATGTTGCCCATCATTAATAAAGAAATCTCTTCTGTTCTAAATACCATTGTGGATTTTGAAGTTTTCTTTGATAACGTTGACAATAAATTGGAAATTTATATAAAACACCCAAAGTATGATCCCCGACCATTATCTATGGGCTCTGGTGCGGAGAAGACAATCGCCTCTATGGCAATTAGGCTTGCTTTAATATCAATTACCAATTTACCAAAAAGCGAACTATTTATACTTGACGAACCAGCAACAGCATTGGATCAAGATCACATGGAAGGTTTTATTCGACTTCTCCAGATGATCAAGAGTCAATTCAAGACGGTTCTCTTAATTTCCCATCTAGAATCCCTCAAGGACATTGTTGATATGACAATTGATATTCAAAAAATAGATGGCTATGCAAAGGTAAAAATATAATGAACAAAGAAGAAGCAAAACAAATGATTCAAGAGGAATTGTACTTGAAGAACAATAGCAAAGGTATATTAGATGCCGCTCAGGAAAAACTTGCGAGTCGTAAATTGTTAGTGTTTTTAACAGCAACCGGCCTATTATTATGGGCACACCTAGATCCAGATATCTGGGGTATGATTGCTATATGTTATATTGGCGGTCAATCCGCAATCGATTTCGCTAAATCGTGGAAACACGGAGGATAATAAAAATGGAAAACGAACATAAATGCTGTGGTGACTGCTGCCCATGTTGTACTTGCCCAACTTGTGAGGAATAAAAAATGAAAATTACAAAAGAAGAACTTAAAGAAATTATCAAAGAAGAACTTGATTCTATTGTTGATGAAGGTATGTTCATGGACTATAATAAGGAGATGGAAAACCAGAATGATGAACAAATGGAGAAAATGGCTAGAGCATCTCAGATTGAGCAAGAGATTGCCGCTCTAGAAGCAGAACTTGAGCAATTACGCGGTATGATGTACCCCGGACAATACGAGGTTGATGTCGAGAGTGACCCTATGACTCAGGAAAAAAATAGAATCTTAGATAGAATGGCTGATTTAAAAAAATGAAAATTACAAAAGAGCAACTTAAACAAATCATCAAAGAAGAACTCGATGCCGTCATGGAAACCTATGACGATGAAAAGGCCATGGCTGATAAAATGTTGGCTAGAATGAGAGCAGAACCGATGGATGACGACCCAGAAATGGAAGCGGAAAACGAGTACCTAACGCCTCAAGAAATTGAATATCATAAAGCCGCAATCGCTGATGTTAAAAGAGAACTTGAAATGGGTACACCGAAAGAAGAAATTGAACAAATAGTCGCCAAATACTACCCAGAGGCTGAATGGATGGTCGACAATATTATAGGTTATCTTCAAGGAATCTAAAGATGACTATAACTTGGGCTAAAATAAAATTATGGTGCTTCCATAACTGGAGATTTCTAGTTATCGGAGGCGCTATACTTTTAGCCTACCTCTTAGGAGGAAAAAAAGTCAAGGCGCTTGAGACCCAACTACAAATGGCTCGCGACCTTTACAAAAAAGAACGAGACGCTATCGAAGGCGCCTCGGACAAAAAAACAGAAATGATGACCGTAGCAAACTTAAAGTACCAACGAGCCTTAGAGATCGCTCATAAAACTGCTATGGAGTCAAACGACCACGCTGAATTAATCAAAGCAGAAAGAGTACGCAGACTAGTGGAAGATAACAAGGATGACCCAGAAGCGATTGATAAGATTCTATCAGATGAATTCGGGATTATTGTTATGACACCCGGAGACAAGTAATGCTACTATTTTTGCTTTCCACAGCATTGGCAGAGCCTTTGATGGTTCACCTTGAAGAAGGTGAGTCAGCACCCTTTGACGGCCGTTTAATGAACGATGAGGCTGTAGCCAACATTATTGCTGGTCGAGAGATGTCCGTTGAGCAGTGCGAGATCCAAAAGGAACTTGCTTTATCATTAACAAAAGCAGACTTACAATTAGAAATAGACTATTTAAAAGCAGAGTTGGAAACAGAAACGGAAAAGAACGCAACTCTATTGGAACTTCGAGATCAAGAGATTTCATCGCTCCGAAAAGAAATAAAACCCAATAAAACCATGTGGGCTTTCTTCGGAGGTTTTTTGCTTGCGACAGGAACATCACTAGGAACTT
>Ga0098038_1000288_pt1 | contig 23279 bp, 31 predicted proteins | sample 5B_taG_FD_75051 | JGI IMG/M metagenome (GOLD analysis project Ga0098038, IMG submission 75051) | Marine viral communities from the Subarctic Pacific Ocean - 5B_ETSP_OMZ_AT15132_CsCl metaG | ecosystem: Environmental > Aquatic > Marine > Oceanic | place: Pacific Ocean | collected 2015-01-08 | reverse complement strand
TTCCAATATCATATTCTTGGTTATTACTTTTCTCCTACCAGGAATGTTTAAAGGACGATTTGCACTCATTATATTTTCTGAAATACTTTTGTTTTTCTTTGAAAACTATGAATCTGTTGAGTCTTTAGATTTCTTCCCTCTGTTTGACTAACTTTGCGCCAAGGAACTGAACCCTCACCTGTCTTTGGTTTGTTAGTTTGCCAAAACAATTCATCAACCTCTAAATCTTCAAACCAATACTCTTCAAAGTCTTGACTCATATTACTTGGTGGATTGAAATAATCACCTGTTGGGTTATTAACTGGCATTATTCAACCTCTTTCCAAGTTCCACTAAGTTCAACGATACCGGCTATAGCCTCAAACTCATCTTTAACTTCATTAAATTTACCACTAGCTTCAAGTTTATCAAACATCGAATCTAATGCATTTTTGATTACTTGTATTTGCTCGTAACCTTCTTTACTTATTTTAGACATTATTTGTCCTCCTGTAATAACTGTTTTTCTGTTTCTTTTGCTTTATCAAAATCATCTTTCGTGTGTTTTCTGATAAAATCATTTACATCAACATTAAGTCTTTTTAATTCACTTAATGCTAAATCTCTAACAAACTCTTCTTGTTCTTTATCAAGAACAGTTGTCATTAATTTTGTTATATAACTACCTAATTTATTCATCTATCATTATCCTTATGCTATCTATCCATTGGTTTCCATAACTATCATAGTAACCCACCCAAATTGTGGCTACATCTCCAATATTTCCCTCATATACACCCAACATAGTGTAAGCATATCCATCAGCTGATGAATAACTAGCACCATTTACGATTGGAACATCTTCACAATAATCCCAAGTACAACCTTCAAATGTTACATCTGTTGTCCAACCAACATACTCATACTCATAACCAATATAGGCTCTTAATTGAGTAAATGTTTGTATTTGATTATCATTAAAATCTAAATGATACACACCATTTTCATCCATTTGTAAATTAGGTGCTTCCAACTCTAAGTAACAATAATCACAAGATTCAACTGATGTTGGATTTTCACAACCAACAAACAATATACCTATCGTGTATATAAATATATATTTAATTATGTTTTTCATCATTTTTTTATCCTTTTTATTATATTATATAGTAATAATATAAGGATAATTATGTATTACAGTCAAGCTTTTTTTAATTCTTTTTCTAACCACTCAAGTTCCTCTCTCATACCTTTGAGAGTCCAACCATCGTGATAACCTTCGTGAGCTAACTCTGATTTTAAGTATTTTACTCTGTCTTCTGCCTGTTTTCTTGATACAGGAGGTAATTTCTTATTTGTCATTTTTTATTAATTCCTCTTCATATGTTTTTACTTTTTTAATCTCTATTTCAAATATATCTAATTCAAAACTACCAACTTCTAATTCTGCGTTAGCAAGTATCTGAGATAATTGAATGATATAATTAAAATTCTGTTGAGTTAGTTTGTTCCCATCAAATCTAACAATTATGTCATTTTGTTTTTCAGCATCAATTGAATATATTTTTTCAGTTAAGTTAACAACTGTTTTTGGTTGTTCTTTGTTGATATAATTTGTGATGTTACTACTACTATCTATCGGGTCTATTATATAGGAATCAATATAAAGTGCTGAACACCAGGGTTCTAAATTGTATAAAACTTGTTCATTACAATTTTTTATTACAAATCCAATATCATATTTCGGTGGTACGATTGGTTTTAATAAATTATCGTGTAAAACAGTAGTTCCCCACTTTCTAAAAAACTCTCTTGTAGAATTGTTCATTAATTTTTTCCACTCTTCTGATTTTTGACTCTCATCTTTGGTAACTTTTCCGTGTTGAAATTGACCACCACGAGCAGTTAAATGATACACAAAACTTTCCCAAGATTGTATTAATTCAAATCCAGCCAAATGTAATCTATTAAACACATCAGAATCTTCACGAGCAGATGCGAATCTTGGGTCATGTCCACCCATATCCATAAATGCTTCTTTAAACATCATCCACGGCGCAAACAACCCATTAGTTATTTTACCCTCATATTTTTCTTTACATTCCTCTACAAATTCATTAAACTCTTCCTCTCTCCAACCCTCTTCAACATCAGGTTCAGGCCACATACCAAAATCTTTAATAATCTTCTCACCATTCTCTGGATGTAGTGGTGGTTCTATTCTTGTAGCACATACTACTCTTTTCATCGGGTCGATGTATTGTCCGTGAGCTAATTGTTTGTAAGCAATTTTATCAGCATCTTTACCCAACATCATATCTGCATGGAATATCATAAACACATCAGTAGTTGATTCTTCAATACATTTATCATAAGCCTTACCAATACCATATAATTCACCTGTATCATTAACTATATATTTTAAGTTATACTTATCTTCAACTGACTTTAACCACTCAACCGTTCCATCATTATCTTCATCGACAAATACAATTATGTCGTGGTCTTTTTTATAAGAGTTTTTTCTTATTGAAGGTATACAAGCTTCAAGATACCTACGATTATTTTTACTTGGTATACAAAATGTTATTTTTTCCATATTAAATCTTTCCTTTGTTTATACATCGTCTCTGCTACATCAAATTGAAATGGCCAATCAATATCAAAACACTCTATTTCATCCATCACAAAAAACTCTGGACTGCCTTTCTCTTTAAATGTTCCCATATAAATATCTTTACCGATGTCTTCTATTTTACCTGCATATAGTGAGTGAGCAGCTTCATATGTTGTCTCTACAAATTTAGTTTCAAGTGTCGCAAAATATTTTTCATCTCCATAAAAATCATTCATCATTTTATGATTTGAATCAAATAAAAATGTTTTTTTCTCAAAAACACCAAACATACCATCAGAATCTGATTTTATAAATGATTTAATAAATTTATCAATTGTTTTTACTGATAATATTGGGTTACATGCATTTAAAAAAACAAAATACTTATAATCAACTTTATCATGCCACTCAAATACCTTTTGTAAAGTTACTGGTTCTTGAACTGACTCTTCACTTCTCTTGAAAGTTTTAACATCATATTTTTTAGCTATATCAAACAACTCATCATCCATAATAGATAAATAAAAATTGTCTTTTGGTATCATCGATGATTTTAACATTTTCTTCACTGCTATTTCAAATAATGAAGAATCTACAAAAGGTTTTAACATTTTATTTGGAACTCTCGTTGAACCAGTTCTAGCTTGTATGAAAAAGAAAATATCGTTTATGTTTTTCATATTTTGTTCTCTTCCTTTAACTTATCATAATCAGACCTTAACATTCCTAATAAATGTGAGTCTAAATACTCTCCATTCTTAAAAACAGTCTGTCTTTGAGTTCCCTCGTCTTTAAATCCGATATGCCTATAAACACCAATAGCATCATTGTTACTATAAACTTCACACCATATTCTGTTTAAATTCAATTGTTCAAATCCATGTTTAACAATTGTTCTTAGTGCATCAGAACCATATCCACCACCTCTGTAATTCTCATGTCCAATAGTTATTGAAAATTCTGCAGTTTTGTATATTGGATGAATGTAAGTTAACCCAATTGAACCTATTACTATATCCTTATCAATTGGTTTTACCACAAAAAATTGCCAAGTATCATCATTCAATATTTTGTCTTTCCACCATTTATATTTATCCTCTAAAGTTAGAACCCTATATTCTCTGTAATATTGTCTAAACTTTGGGTCGTTTCTCCACCCCATTAATGTTTTTAAGTGTTCTTCCTCAACACCAACTAATCTTATTTTTTTACCAATTATCATAATACCTCCCTAACTAATTCAAATTTTTCTGCAAACTCTAAACCAACTTCTGAACCCCACACTCTCATTAAATTTTCTACATTTTTATAACTTCGTGTGTGTGGATATTCTCTCATTTCCTCATCATAACATCTAACCAAACAATCTATTTTAGTCTCCCAATATTTTGCAACATCAAAATATACATTTCCATTAAAATTATTATTTGGATTATAATCCGTTGATGATGGAACATAATAAGAATATATTTTAATATTATTACCCGACTGAGGTCTAAAAGATGTAAGTGTTGCCCTATGAACAATCTGATGGTCTATGTTTAAACAACCTCTATGATGAGTAAATATAATATCAGGTTCCACCTCAACATTATCCTCAATAAACTTACAAACATCTAAGAGAGGTACTGAATCCATTTTATTATCTGGAAACTTACCATAGGAATAAGAAGACAGCCCTAATATATTTTGAACTTTCCCTAACACATTATTTCTATTCCCGTCTTCACCTCTTGAACCAACCCCATCCGTAAATGTCAAAAGTTGAACATTATGCCCCTCATCAGACAATTTAGCCATAGTAGCGCCACAACCTAATGTCTCATCATCTGGATGAGCTGCTAATACTAAAATATTTTTACTCATTAACTCTCCTTATCTTAACATCACTTAATATTTCATCACCATCTATTTTACTACGCGAAAACTCTAATCTATAATTACCAACATTTAAAAATGCACTAGGATAAGTATCTCCATCCAACATCTGAATAAATTTATGTATCTCAATTATATCGTTAGACTCAATAGGTAACATATTGTTTTTATTTCTTTTATATTGTTGAACTTTACCCTCTTGTTTTGTTGGTGTTGGATTATTAATAACACAATTTTTAATTAACTCGTAGGCCCTATCTGCTATACTTAACCAAATATCAGATATAGAACCTTGTAAAGTTATCGGTAAAGAACAATAAATATCACCACCATCTAATTCCTCCATCATCGTAATGGCATTAACTCTACTCTCAATTACACCATCTAATATTTGATTTTGTAAGGGACTTCCACCTCTACCCTTTGGTAGATTTCCAGTATGTATAACAACACAACGATTATTATCAAACACCTCCTTTGGAACTATATCAGACCAATGGAAAAAGAATACCCAGTCAGGCTTTTGTGATAAAAAATCTACATAAGAATTGTCATTAAAATATGAACAATCGCACTCACTCTGAATCAAATCATTTAATCTATCAGACCATAAATTTGATTTTGATACTAAAAATATTTTACTCATTAATGTCATCCCACTTTAATATAGAATCATCTACTAAATCTCTTTTAAAACTTTTACCGATTACATTATAATATTTCATCGCTGGAACTGAATCATTTAATAATGGGCGTTTTGTTGTGATATTATTTTCAGTTATTATTTCACCCTCTTTGACATTACCCTTTACAATTACAGACCTTCGAGCCATACTAAAACCTTGTTCACTATTTGTATACTCTGAACTTTTTGTACCCATCATAGTTTCAACTAATCTAATATTTTTAATCATATCAACTAATTCACTCGGTTCTATTGCAAATGGATGGTCTGGTCCAGGAAGACTTCTATCGAGTGTGTAATGTTTTTCTACAACCTCAGCACCTAAAGACACCGCTATTGGTGGTGTAAGTATTCCCTCAGTATGGTCAGACAAACCAATTCTAACATTATTACAATTCATATAGTTTATCATATTTACCATCTGTCCTAAGTTGATGTCTTGATATGGTGTTGGATAAGCGTTGTTACAATGTAAAAAAGTTATATCAGGATTATCATTAACCTCAAAAATCCATCTTCTGATTTCATCCATCATATGTAAATCTGTTCCTATACCAAGTGATATTATAAGTGGTAATTTTGTTGATGCTACATATTTAACAAATCTTGGGTCGGTACATTCAAATCCAGCAATCTTAAATCTTTTTACTCCTACATCATACAATTCATCTACAGCTTTTTCATCAAAGGGTGTTGACATAAATTCAATACCACTATCATCACAATATAGTTTTAAATCTTTATGCCATTCTCTTGGTAATTCAATATCTTTTATTAGTTTTGGTATGTCTTTATATCCAGCAAAATCAGGAGTATATTTTGAATACATAGTCTCCGATGAATAGGTTTGAAATTTAACCGCGTCTGCTCCTGATTCAACGGCTGCATCAATTAACTTGATAGCCTGATTTTTATCTCTATCGTGGTTAGCTCCAGCTTCAGCTATAATAAATGTTTTACTCATTACTAATCTCTTTTATTTTTTTTATTAAATTATCTTTTTTAATTTTATTTTTAGTGTTCAACAATTCGTCATAATCTGCAGTGTGAAACTCTCCATATTTATTTAATATCTCTCCACCATGTAAGGTTTTTAACTCTCTACTACCACTCCACATTTCGTTGTGTATTGGTATTGAATTAATTTCATAAGCATCCCACTCAAATTCATTCTCTTCTTTGTCAAGATGATGTTGTAAATTACCTTTTGATGAACCACTATCTCCTATACCAACAGTTATCACTTTACTGAATCCCATATAGTATAAAATCTGAAACACAATAGATGCTATGTTACCACCTGGATAAATATTATTCATATCTTTACCATACTCAGTTAAACTATTTTCCCACTGAGGACTAAGTGTTGGCCAATTCTCGTTAGTTTCACTTCTATATTCTTTCACTACCCAAGTATTTTTAACTCTTTTACAATAATCATATGCATTTTGTTTATAGATTTGGCCTGTCGTGAAATTAAAATTATAACAAGGAAAATCATTAGATACAAGAATTTTCATCATATTCTCATCTTTAACTAAATGAGATTTACCTTGAATAACTATCGGTTTTTCATCATAAGAAAAATTTGACGCATTTTTAAATAATTTACCACCAGTAAATCTATGAACTGTAAATTCGTTGTCCTCAAAAAATTCTCTCACTATAACATTATCGGCTGATACAAACATATCTGGTTTATGAAATTTTATTCCATTATTAACAACAACAGTAAAATTATTTTTTATAAGATTGTCTATCTCAACAACATTCTCTACTGATGGACCCCCAAAAATACAAAATGCTGTAACACCATCTGCTATATTCTTAAACCTATCATCTAAATTATATTTATTAAAATTCACTTTTAGTAATCCCATCTGTTAGTTTATCAATTAAGTATGAAGCTTCATTTATATCATTCATACATTTTTTTCTACTTTTAACACAATCAATAAAATATTTTATCTCTTCAATATATTGTTCATCATTTGGTTTTATGTTATGTACCTCTGTATCTTCAGCTTTAAAATATCTTGTGTATTCAGATTGTAAATAGTCTAAATGAACCTCAGCAACAACTCCATTTTTAAATGAAACAAATGCATCTACGGTGTCTTCAGTATCATTAGTCACATCACTTACTTTTTTACAAACTCCCTCAACTCTCTCTATTTCACCAAACCAATTATACAAGTAGTCAAACTCATGTATGACATCTAACATAACTCCACCACCCATATTTTTATTAGCACTATACAATTTTAAATGATTACCATCATTATGCCATTTTCTTAAATCATAACCAAAAAACACTTTTATGTTATTTACATCTGATGAATCAAATGATTTTACAATTGGATGAAATCTTAAATTACAACCAACCATATTTATCAAAGATTTATCTTTAATTAATTTACGAATTTTATTTAATATTTCAAAGCTTTTTTTTGAATAAAAAGGTTTTTCACAAAAAAAATCTAAACCATTTTCAGCTAATTTTAATGTATGTTCTAAATGTAAATTTGTTGGTGTACAAACTAAACCAAAATCAAAGTTATCTTTAGACAATATTATGTCTATATCATCAATCTCATCAATATCAACAGTTCTAACATCAATACCAAGTTTTAATAAATTTTTAGTGTGTCTTTTACCTATAGAACCAAAACCTAAAACTATAGCTTTCATTTATCTCCTTAAATTTAAATAAGCTGGTGAGTTTATATCATAATCAAACATAAATTTCATACCCACCTCTAATTCAACAATATTATTAGGATGATATGTTTCTATATTTTTAAATAGTGATAGAACCTCTTTGTCATCTTCACACCAATGTGATATACCATCATGTGAATAGTCTCTCTCTCTACCTGAACCTATCATTTTTACAGGTAGATTTTCGTAATTTATATAATTTCTAATTATCTCAAATGGTCTATATAATAAAAAATTTGTTATGGAATAAACAACAGGAATTTTTCCGTCTAACGCTAGTCCAACTGATGAACCCATAGCTAATTGTTCAGAAGCTCCCATTATAATACATCTTTCTGGATATTTATCTTTTATTTTATCCCATAATTTATATCCCAAATCTGCAGTTATGAAAAATATTCTATCATCATTATCCATACTATCTAATAACATTTCTGAAAATTTAGATTTCATATTCATTAAACTTTTCCCTCCTCTTCTAACATGCTTATAGATTGTTTGTAATCATCGTCAGACATCACATAATAGTGAGCTTCAATCCCTTTTAAAAATGAAAATTGTTCTGAATCAGTATATCTTAAATTTATCTTTGGACAAAAAGTTGTTAAAGTTTTATTTAAAAAATCAATATTAACATCTGATAACGCTGAGTAACCATTTATATTTACATAAATGTGTATATTGTTAATATCATTTTCATAAATAAATTTTAAACTTTCCCATACAGAACCTTCAGCAACTTCACCATCGGACATCATAACATACACATCTCTTTCTTTGTTCGATAGCGCAAACCCTACAGCTGCTGTTATACCTAACCCAAGACTACCTGTTGAGCAGTGTATTTTTTTATCAACCATTCTATGAGGATGTACTCCACACTTTTCAAATAACTCATCAGCGTCAATGTCTTCATATTTATTTTCAAGAACAGTATATAAAGCTAAACCAGAGTGACCACTTGATAATACAAAAATATCATCTTCTTTTTTTGTGTCATAAATTTCTTTTATAATTTCAACAGCAGACAAACAACTTCCTATATGTCCTAAATTTCTTTTATGACTGATTTCCATTATTCGTTTCTTTAATTTAATTAATTCATTCACAATTAACTCCTAACATTTATAAATTCTGATATTCCTCTCTCTAAAGTGTGTAGTGGTTTCCATTTTAATATTTTTTGTACTTTACTTGTGTCTGCAACCCAACTATTAGACTCAACTCCAGCTGATTTACCATTATGGTTTTGAGTTAATTCATAGTCAATTGTTTTACAAAAAAACTTACAAAATATTTCAAACACCTCAAGATTTGTGTGTTGAACACCACTACCAAAATGGTAGACTTCACCAATTGTTTTATTTTTTAACATAACCAATTTAATCCCATCTACAAAATCATCAATATGAATCCAATCGTGAACACCCTCTACAATTTTTACTTTATCATTATTTTTAAAACATCTATACAGATGTGAAAAAAACTTATGAGATTGTTCAGTTTCACCATATAAAGAGAATGGTCGAACTATTGATGTATTTAAATTATAAGTTTTACCAAAAACTCTTGTTAATAAAGAACCACAAGCTTTAGTCCCCTCGTACATAGTGTCCGGTTCTAAACTATCACTTTCCTTTATGTGACTTGGTTTTCTACCATACTCCGATGATGAACCTATATAAACAAAATTTTTAATACAATTTAAATCCTTGACAACATTCAATAGTTCGTATGTTAAAAGTACATTTGAATCAAACATTATATTATCATTATAAATTTCAGCTGCACAGTGGATTATATAATCTGGTTTAATATCAACGATAGAGTTTATATTGTCACCTCTATTGAATGGTATTACCTCAAAATCATTTTCGAGGTTTTTACATAATGAAGAACCTAAAAATCCTCTAGCACCTGTAACTATGATTTTATCAGACAACTTTACCTCCACTATCTGAAATTTTCTTTAGTTCTTTTAATACATTTTGTAAAACAGCATCTGAATTATGTGGTTCTTTTGGTTCTAATGGAATATATTTTGTCCAAAAATCGTAATTATGATAATATTTTCTATCCTCTTGAACTAAACAATTTTTAATTATATATTGTGGTATGTCACATTTTTTAAAATGATTTAACATTTTAAACTTTTCTTGTTGATACAAATCTACATGATGAAAAAATCCTATACTATCAGGCATTTTCATATACTTTGTTAATTCAGCTGAATAGAAAGTGAACCAACCTCCAGCAAACTTATGATTATAGTTTTTTATTAGAGATACATTATCAACATCAGTTTTCATACTTAGTTCAAATACATCTACCTCATCAAATTTTAGAGGTGAATTTAAATAATCTTCATTACTTAATACATTCCAAGAATCATCCCAAAACTTTCCAATCTGTGGTGTCAATACATAAGTTGAAGTTTCCTTTTCTATATTTGGAATTACATTATCAAGTACATAAAATATCTCCACAGGAAAATGAATATCTGGATCTAACAAAACAATATTATATTCACCATCGTTATTATTGTATATTCTTCTCTGTTGTTCACCAGAACCTTTCATTTCATTATTTATTTCAAAATTAACACTCTCACAAAAATCACAATATTTTTCTAAATATTCAAATTTATCAATAAAAAATTGTTTTGGAATTTGACACTTATCCCAATTAAAATTAAAATCAGACATATCAAAAACAACATCTAAACTTAGGTATTCTTTTGTGTTTGAATAATTAGAAGCCTTTTTCAACTGGTGTATAGACCTTTCCAATTGGTCTAAATGGAATGGAAATATATAATAAACTATTTTTGTTTTATTCATTTTACCTCTTAAAATATTTTTGTTTTTCACCTAAATCTAAAAACTCTTGAGACTCAAAATCTATGTAATTTACCTCAGGATTAAAATTAAAACTTGTGAAGTATTTATCTTTTTCAATCATATAAGCATCTGGTCTAATATACAAACAATGACTAGCTACTCTTACACCATTACTAACAAATCCTCCACGATGAAAACCAGAGTTGTTAACCATAATTATATCACCAACCTTACCAGTAAAACTTACGAAATTTTTATCACATAAGTCAACCTCTTTCTGAGATGTAGGATTTCCTCTGTTTTCATTATCAGACGCGTAGTCCCAATACTCTGTCTTACCTTTGTTTGTCTCAAAGTCACCACCACAAAAACTTTTTGGAACATATTGAAAAGGACCTGTACTTTCATCTACATCAGAATAATACATAAAAATTTTGAGTAGTTTAAAATCCTCTCTATCTCTATGCCAATTTTGAGAATGCATTCTACCATAGTTATTATTCCAACTATGTAACCAAGCAAGAACATTAAATATTTGTGGACTTGTTCCTAAAAACTTTGTAGCAACTTCAGTAAAAAAATCATCTATATATAATTTTATAAAAGAACCATCATTTAGAGATAGTGCTTTTTTTAGATAATGGTAGTGTGTAATTTCAAAAGGCTTACCACCTGACCTTTCAAATCTATCATTTGGGTTCGTATTAATAGTTTGTAACTCTTGACTTATAAATTCATCATTTAACATATTATTAAAAAAATCAATATTGTTATTAAATAAATCTATACCTTTACCATCTAAAACATCTGAAACATTTGTTTTATAATAACCTAATGTATTAAGTTGATTTACTATTTCATTTACTTTGTTCACTATGTACTCTTTCTAAAAATGTCTACTGCTTTTTTACCCTCTAAAACATTATCAATATTGTTTATGTTTTCTTTTACAAATTTGAATGCTTTATCTGAAGCTTCTATGGTTTTCATTATGTCATCTTCCGTATGTGAAAATTGTATATATACTACATTTGAAAACAATATACCTTGTTTAACCATTTCTTGATACAATAAACATTTCATTCCATTTGGGTCTTCATATGAGTCACTAAATGTTAAATTGTGTCTTGGGGCGCTACCTGCAAAATTAATATCTAATTCATATTTTTTTGCATTTTCTTTAATTCCCTTATCGAACATGTTACCCATCTTCCATATATGTCCATAGTCTTTTTCTTTTAATTCTTTTATTGTCTCAATTGAAGCTGCTAATGATAAACACTCACCACCGAATGTCATCGAGAAAAATGCATGATTTAACTCCTGCATATATTCTTTCTTACCAGCTATAGCACTTATGGGCATTCCATTCGCCATCGCTTTTCCTAAACAACACAAATCAGGTGTCACCCCATAGTATTCTTGTGCTCCTCCTAATGCCCATCTATATCCTGTAACCACTTCATCAAAGATAAGAACTGCTTCATACTTATCACACAATTCTCTAACACCCTCTAAAAATCCAGGCTCTGGTTCTGTTAATGCTTGAACCTCCATTATAACCCCAGCAACATCACCTTTCTTTAATAGTTTTTCTAAACTATCTAAATCATTATAATCAAACTCATCAATAACATCTTTTAAACAACTTGGTATACCATAAGGTCTCATCGTTATTCCGTGCCAATCACCCCATCCATGATAACCACATTTAACAATCTTTTCTTTATTCGTATATGAACGAGCTATCCTAACAGCTGCTAAATCCACATCAGTTCCATTTTTTCCAAATCTAACTTGTTCTGCACATGGAACAGTTTCAATTATTAATTCTGCTAATTCTTGTTCTAATATAGTTGGTAATGAAAATATCATACCATCTTTGATTTGATTAGTTACAGAGTCATTTGTTCTTTTATGATTAAAACCTAATATAATAGGACCCAATCCACACATAAAATCTAAATATTTGTTACCCTCTAAGTCCCATAAATATGCACCTTTACCCTTAGTTACAAACTTTGGATAAACACCATCTACAAATTGGTCAGGACACTTACTCATAGTTTGTGTACCTCTTGGCATTAATTCAACTGCTTTTTTCCATAACTCTTCTTGTCTATTATTCATAATAATTCCTTATCTTTATGAGTGAAAATAATTCATACAGAAATGTATCCCTCTATCATACACATCTGGTTTTCTGTTAAATAGAATGTGACATCCAATCTCAGCATTATTCCAGTGAGCAAATCTTGGACCTTTTAATAATCTACTTAATAATTTACTATTAACCTTGAATGAAACAGACGGTTCATCTTTTAATTCATTCTTGTGAATAAATGTGTATCCATTACCATTACAAGACATCCTAAAAATCATTTCATCGATTAAGTGAATATAAACACAAGTATCTGTTTCATAATTTAATTCTTCTCTTTTATCATCAAATCTATAAAAAGCCTTTTGACAAAGAATTTTAAGTTCATTTAAAGTCGGTAAAACATCATCATCAAAATCATATTTTAAGTCTGATAAACACTCCTTAATATATTTAGCTCTATGAGATTTATCAGTTGGAACATATTCCTCTGATAATTTTTCTGTAACTAAATCAAATGATGTACTTGTGTTCATTAGTATTGTCTCACTATCACAAGTTTTGTTTAATTCATAGTATTCAGCCGCGTCTTCAATTTCATTAAAAATTCGAATAGGTTCAATAGTTTTTGATAACTCTCCACCCAAAACATAAGTTCCAGCAAAAGGTATATTATATTTAGGTTTAATATGTTCAATATAGTCTAATCCAAATTGTATGTAGTAATCTTTTTGCTTCTTACCAATAGAATTTTTAATATCATCAGTAGAATAATTTTCAAAACAATGAGGAAATGCACTAGCACCAGTATAACCATGTAAAAGAATATCAATCTTTTTATAATCTTTTAAAACTTTGTCTAATGCAAACTTTGAAATGTTATATGGTGTATCATTAACATTTAAAATATTATACTTCCCATCATCAATAACACACATCGTATCAATTTCTGAAATACCATAATTCATTTTTACATCAAATCCATTTATACCACAACCAAACATTTTAGAACAAATTTCAGGATTACAATATCCAGCTCCATAAATATTAATGTAAACATCATTTTTTAAATGAGTTCTAACTCCATCATCTAATTCTATAACTTTGAATCCTAATCTTTCAAGGTTTAGTTTTACAAATTTTCCGCCCTTGTAATTTCTTATTAAAACGGGTATATCTTTATTTAGTCTTTTTAAAGTTAGTGGACTTAAATGGTCTGGATGAATATGTGAAATATAAATATAATCAACATCATCTAATGTTGAAAAATTAAAATCTTTCATAGATGGATAACAACACCAAGAACCATAATACTCACCATCAACTAACCAGGGGTCTATTAGTATCTTAACTCCATTACTTTCAATAAGTTCAGTCGCAGAATATAGATGTGTAATTTTCACTAATTAGACTCTCCCAAACCTCTGTTAATTAAATCTACTAAATCACCAACATTATCATTATTATGTAATGATGAGTTAAATTCAAGACCATCATATCTATTATCGTACTTATGATTTTTATTAGTGTATTGTGGTAAAACACATAATAATTTATCCGATGGTTGCATCGTAAATTCAAGTTCTGTTTTACATAACATATCCTCGTGAAATTTTTCACCTGGCCTCATACCAATTACATCATAATCAATTGTATCCAAACTACAAATTTCTTTTATAGCATCTATTACTGTTTTCATTTTAAATGAACTTATTTTAGGTATAAAAACTTCACCACCTTGTGCAAAATATAATGAATTTAAAACTGTATCTACAGCGTCATTTAATGTAAATAAAAATCTTGTACAATCCATAGAAGTTACTTTAATATTTTTACCATCTGATAATAAATCCATCCATAAAGGTATAAAAGAACCCCTACTTGCAATTACATTACCATATCTAACTGACGCGAATATAGTAGATGTAGAATTATAATCATAGTTAGTAAATATTCTCTCTGCTATAAACTTACTTGAACCATATACATTAATCGGTTGACAAGCTTTATCAGTTGAAATTAATATACATTTTTCTACACCATTATTCTGTGATGCTATAGCGACATTCTCCGAACCTTGAATATTTGTTTTAACACACTCATCAGGATAAAACTCCATGTCATCAATTCGTTTTAAAGCACCTGTATGGATTACATAATCAGGTTTATGTCTTTTCATCGTAACATCAAGTTTTTCTAAATCCCTAACATCACCTATTACTCTAATGATACTTGAGTCATTACCAAATGATAATGCTTGTTTTCCTTCATCACGACTATAAACTATTAATTCACAATCGTATTTTTTTAGTTTTTTGATTAAGGCTTTTCCTAATGAACCAGTTCCACCTGTTATTAATATTTTTTTATTCTTATAAAAATTTGCTTTCATTTAAATATAATCCTCTTTTATTTATTTACAATATACGAATAATTTTATAATTTATCAAGCTTTTTTTTGTATTCATCAAACTTAATTGAATTATTTTTATCTAACATTACATATCCCATTAGAGAGTCACCCTCAATATCTCTATAATAGTCAATATTAAATAAATCAATTAGTTCTCGATAGACAAGATGGTTTATGTCCGTGTGAACAAGACCATCAAGTTTAATATCATCTTGAAACACCATATTTTTACAACCTAACCTAATTAAATGATTAAAAAAATCAAATTGTTCATCTTTTGATAAATACATTAAAACTCCTGAACTATAGACCAAAGACTTAGATAAATCCAAGTCACTATGATTAAAATCACTTATGTAGTCTTGTATGCTACATTGATAATAAGTAAAATTACTTTTATCTAAACTTGTAACAAAATCTATACCATTTGGCGAAGCTAAATCAAATCCCACAAGTTTATAATTTTTTTGAAATGGAATAAAGTCTTTCCCATTAGAACATCCAAAATTAATTATCGTATCAACATATTCAGGAATTAGAGGTTTTATATAATTTATTATTTTCTCAGGAACATTACCAACTAAATTATCATCATCTTGGATGTGGTAATGTTGCATAAAAACCCAATCCTCAAGAGTAAAACCATTAGGTAAGTTTTTCTCATTATATTTTTTTATAACCTCACTTCTCACCCCTACATACCTTTCATTTTATTCATACTTTCTACAATCCTCCTTGAAGCATTTTGGTCATTAAAATCATCAAAATATTTTAATAACTGACTATTATTTTTTGAAGGTGTAGTATCTAAACTCCATTTTAAATCTTTATCATAAACATCAAGAGAATTGGAAATGTTTTTCCACCATTTATCATATCTCTCAATAAATTGTTCTAACAAAGACAAATCTATTAAATCCTTAAATTCATCCCACGAACTTATGCCAAAAATATTAGACCAAAATGGAAATTCTTTTTCTTTAAATACATCAAGATTTAACTCATCCCTTACACCAAAATTATCTTTATGTATAATTAATTTTTTGTCATAAATCAAAGAGTTATAAGCAACACCTTGAAACATACTCACATGAAAATCTGAAAAATTTGATATACTTTTAACATCCATATCATTATCTATAACTTTAACGCCATCTATACAAAAATTAGGATTAAATTCATCTTTAAATTTTAAAAACTCTGCTGGATGTGGTCTATATAATATTTCAAAATCATTAGATAAATTATCTCTCATGTGTTTTAACTCACTGAATAAATTAGTTCTCATCTCATGTTCCATCGAACCATAAACTAACACATTCTTTTTGTTTTGGTTTAAATCGTACTTATCAATAATGTAATCAATATCTATATTATCAAACACATTATCAAATTTAGGATTTCCAACCACCTTAGTTTTATTATTTACCCAACCAGCTAATTTTTTAGTTTCAAATTCCCAATCACTATGGTCGAAGTGTACATCAATTAAATTTGATGGAAATGTCATTCTTGATAATAATTCTAATCTCGTTTTTATATGATTATATAACCAATTAGAATTTTCTACACAACAAACTAAACTCCCTATTTTTTTAAAATCTAAAACTAAATCTTTTTCAGGCACCCAATTCTCTCGTGTAATTAAGGTAAAGTCTGGCGTAAAGGGTAGTTCAAACCCCAAAGTTGGTATTACAATTGGTTTATTTTTATCTGATTGTTGGATATTAGTATCATAATTATAGGCATTTAAATTAGTTTTTGGGTCAACAGTAAATGGATTTAAATTATATAAAAAGAAATACTCCTCATTTTTATTTTGTAATTCTTTAACTACATTAACTAAATCTAAATAAGACCTAGCATCTGATGCAAATACGAAATATTTACTCACCCTTTATTTCCTTGTACTTTTTTAAATAGTGTTCTGTAACTTTTATAAACTCTACATCATCAAACACAGGCATAGCTCCCCATTTCTCATACCATTTTCTAGCATTTTCTGTTTCAGCCACCACTTGTCTATCAGACTTTATAGTAAAATCATCACCTGGAAAGTGACTTCCCCTAGCACCAAAATGATAAATCATAGATTTAGATGTTAAAACTATTTTATAGTTTTCCATTTGCATTCTTAAAAATAAATCCATATCATCCCAAGAAGCTGGTGCGAATAGTGAGTCGTTACCACCAACATAATCCCAATCTGATTTCCTTATTAATCCACTTACACCTTCACCCTTTCTAATCTCAAAGTCATTTAAATTAATAAACTCTTCACACCAATCTATAAAATATTTTTCATCAAAATTATGATGATACTCACCAAACTCATCACAAGGAACGATGTGTGTTCCTGGCCTACCCGGCTTTTCATTAAATATGTTTGGTTGTACTCTATGACTAAATACCATCATAGGTTCATTAGGATATTTATCAAACACATTTAACAATTCAATATCCCAATTTTTAGCTACATAAAAATCTGAATGTATAAAATTAATAAATTCTGTTTTAACTTTACTAGCTACAAAATCCATTCCACCACCGATACCACGAACTACTTCATTATTTGGTTCTACATATACTTCAAGATTATATTTATCTACATTCCTATGTAACCATTCATTAGTCCCGTCTGTACAATTTTCTGCATGTATAATGAATGGGTTATCTTTAAAGTAACTATTTTCTCTAACTGATTTAACAGCTAATTTTAAATAGTCTAAATTATTATATGTTGATATACAAGTTGTTATTTTGTGTTTCAATTATATCCCCTCATAAAATTTATTTTGTTTTTCTTGTCTATCAATTGTTTTTGGATGATAGAATGAAAATTGTTCTTCGGCTGGTAAATAAGTATGTTCTCGGTAACCCATCAATTGTTCGTGAACTTTGTTCTTCCATAATATGTTTGGACGATTTCTCCAAATTCTACCTTGATAATCAGGAAAGTTTACCCAACCTTTTTCATTCACATTCCAACCCCACTTCGTTATATGTTCTTGTGTGATACCATCAACCGTATTTACTCTTGGCACCCAATATAAATCTATTGTTGGATTAGCTCTTAACACATCTTTAAGATTTTTTATCAAATACTTATGTGGAATCTCATCAGCATCTATATTAACAATATAATCACCAGAGCACATACGAGTCAAGTGATTTTTTTGTCCACCATAATCTTTTAACAAATGTCTTTGTTCAAATTTTATATCTTTATTATACATCGAAGGTACAATATCGAGTATTTCTTTTGTCTGTTCATTATCTGAATAATCATCAAGAATTACTATCTCGTCTTCCGAGTCTTTATTATACATTAAAAATTCTATTAACTTGGATAATGAATCTGTTTCATTGTGAGTTAAAATACTATAACTTATTTTCATTTATTGTACCCTTATTGGTTCTAAATAAACTGAACTTGTCTTAGCTATGGTGTAGTCATAAGTTCTGTATTGTCCTTGAATACCAAGACTTTTTGAAATCTTTTCATAGGCTGCTGGTTTGATACCTTTTATATCATTTGTGATAAATTGTGTTTTTATTTCAAGTCTATATAAATTATTTTTATCATCAAATTTTACAAAATCACCAATTTGTTCTAATAAGGTAACTTGTTTTTTATTCACTCTTAATGCTACTTTATTTGATTCTTCAAGTTTAATACCAATTAAGTGTTTTGCATTTGTTCCATCTTTTAATCTAACAGATAGTTTTGGATTTAAAACTAAAATAGTTTGAACTTTTGGTGGATTTCCAGACTTTGGTTTATATTTAAATGATATTATATCACCAGGTTTTACTCTACCCCAATTATGTGTTTGTTTTTTATTCGCCACTTGAATCTTTCTGTTTTAGTAAATCATTAATATAAGTCATACCTTCAATAAACAAATCATAAAGAATAGAATTATCTGTGTCTATTTTTTTATCATAAAACCCACCTTGTTCATTAGGAAAGTTTTCTCTCTCGTTCTCAGGTATTTTAACCATTGGTGCAAAAGCCCATTTCATAACTTTATTTTCTTTATCATTTGGAACTTTAATATTTACAGGATACAACATACCGATTGGTAATGTGATGATACTTGGAATCCAAATCTTACCATTTTCTTCTTTAGCCCAATTCTTCATATCCTCACCAAGTTTTTGAAACTCTTCATTTGTTTCTTTTGTACCTGTGAATTTAGTTGAAGTTGTGTAACCACAATTAATACACTGCATTACTTGAGCTTCTTCTGTTCCAGCTATATGTAGTGCTTTTTCTTCACATAAGAAACAATTACCTATTAAGTCTTTCATACTGTAGCCTCACTTGTTTTATTTAATTTTGGTGGTTCTGTAACCCCTATTTTTTTTAATTTAGGTAATTGTAGTCCAACTTGTGTTGACATTTTGTCAACATGTGGTGTAATTATCTCACCAAGTTTTTCCGTCATCTTATCTAATGTAAACTTATCTCTATTGATTTTCATTAAATTTAATGCTTTTTCTTTTACTTCATCATAATTATCAAAACAATAATTCATAGCTTTATATGCCTGTTGTTCATTTACATTAAACCATTGTGATTCAGGAATGATTATGTCTTGCCACACTTGAGATTGTGGAACTTGTTTTAAATCACCACCTAACAACATCGAATCTGTTGATGATAAAAAGTCCATTTGTCCACTCCAAGCTGGAGCAATAACAGGTAATCCAACCATCGTAGCCTCTAACAAAGGTCTACCAAATCCCTCACCATGTGTTAATGTTACAAAACATTTTACCTTTGGATGATTATATAATTTGTTCATTTCCTCAGATGATAAAGAACCATGCAGTAAATATATATTAGGTAGATTCCAATCTTTTGGAAACATAGATTTTATTTGATTTATTTTTCTTAGACATTCCTCTCTATCTATAATAGAAAAAGTTGCACCATTTGTCTTAAGTATTAATGCTGGTTGTTTTTTCTTATTAGCAAAAGATTCATAAAATATTTTAATCGTTTTTGAAATATCTTTTCTATCTTCACCATATCCACCTTTACCCCAAAGTCCCACATGTAGAAATGCAAAGTCTTCTTTAATATCATCTATGTATTTTAAACTTGAATCATCAATTGATTTAAATGTATTTTCGTCCACCCCCTCAAATAAATCCTCAATTGGTTTTTCTAACTTCATCTCTCCAATTTTATGTTGTGAACCATCTGCATTTTTTTGCATTTTTTCGTAGAGAGCAGAAACAAATCCATCCTTTGAGTGTTTTGAAGGAACAATTATCAAGTCCATTTTATTACAATTTTCTATCCAATTACTTGACACAGCAGTTGTTTCAATACCAGCAGTTACACCAATATTAAATTTACCCCAAGTTTGAAACTCATTTGGTATTCTGATGTCTACATACACCTCTGGTTTTCTATCCATTTTTGGTTGTGATAATAAACAATCAATTATATTTTTATCTAATTCACTATCTAAACCATTTCTTGGAGTTTCACCCCACGGTACATCCATTATGCTTACCTCAAACTTATCTAAGTTTATAAAAGAACGAACTAAGTCTCTAGCGTGGTCACCATATCCACTTCTTGATGAAACAGGCGCACATATTAACATTAATTTTTTCATTACACAACCTCCAATACATATTTTTCTCTCGGCTTCCAATTTTTAAATGTAGCTTCTATATTTTTAATGAATGATTCTGATAAATGTTTTGAAGTCATTCTACCATCACCATTTACAAATTGTCTACCTAATTCACCACATCTTTCTCTCTCTTCAGGACCAACTTTATACCATTCTAACAAAGCCTCACCCGCATCTTCATAACTACATCTATCATCAAAAATGTATGGTGTTAATGGTGAACCTTGACAACTTATATTAGATGGAAATACAGGTTTAACCCATTTCCCGTGATTTTTATAAGTTCCTCTGTGATTAGATTTTAGTTCAACATAATCTTCAGCGGTTAGATATGTGAACATACCTCCCTCACCAGGAGCTACATCCATAAACCCACATTGGTCTTGTAATCCACCAGTTACATTTACAACTATAACTCCACCCGTATGTAACATCTCACAACTACCTAAACCAAATCCTTCATTTGAAGCCATATTGATATAAACATCACAAGAATTAAATATGTAATTCATTTCAGCATCATTAAAAGAACCATTACCATTATCCCAAGTGAATATTACTGGGTAATCTGGAAGAAGAGTCTTACACACGGCTCTCATATCAGTTCCATTATCATCACTCGGTGCTGCATGAAACACTAAACAACACTCTTTTCTTTGTTCAGGTGTAAGTTTATCCATCATATGTTTATAAGCAAGAGCAACATCACCTGGATTCTTTCTTCTAATATTACGGTTTAAGTAAAGTATTTTGAATTTGTATTTATCTAATCCATGTTTTTGTTCAAATTCTCTAAACTTTGTATCACCTTTATCTTTTATTTTATGTATTCTCTTATCAGTAATTCCATGTGGTACATAATCTAATTGCCAATCTTCATAACCATATTTAGAAAGTATTCTTTTATTGATACCATAGGTTTGTTTTGATATACTCATTAACATATCTGAACTTCTATAAAAATCTCTATTGTATTGAGGGTCTGGAATATCGTCCCAAATATTATAGTACATAATAGGCATTTTTTGTCTTAACTCGTGTTCCATTTGATATAACCAAATCCAAAATCTTGGGTCTGTAAAGTGCATTATAGCATCTGGTTCTTCCATCCTAATAACTTCTCTCATCATATTAGGATTTCCATATCCTGATATTGGGTATATTTTTAAGTATGGGTTTTTAACACCAAATTCATTTTCTACAGCTCGGCTCATATCCACCACTTTACCCTCTTCAGGATGTTTTACAGCTCCACCCAATTGAACCCAATCATATTTATGAATTGTACCCATAACAAATTCTTTTGCTTGTGTTGCTATACCAGAATGCATTCTTAAATCATCTGACAAGAGTAATATTTTTTTCTTCGACATAACCTATTTCTCCTATTTAAAAGTTGCTTCCACTCACGATTAGATTATCATAAGTTTCAATTTCTTCTCTGTATTTTTCATCTGTTAAAAATCTATCAACTGAACGATTTGTTAATTTTTGTAAAGTCATTTTTGTATTGACTGTGTTCAGTTTGAATTTCTCATATAATGATTCTAATATTTTAACCGATGTTAGTTTTGTATTTTTCATATTGTTTCTCCATCAATAATATTTACATATATAAATATATACAAATATAAAAAAACTATGAAATAATTATTCTTTTTTTGTCCATCTTTTTTGCATACTCCAATACATTCTTCGTACCACTAGCTTCTACTCCTTCTGGAATGAATGCTACGATAAAATCTGATGTCCCAACTATAATCTTATTTCTTGCAAAAAAGTTTTTCATATTAAAATCTTTACCATATCTTGATTCAGGCATCGTACAATATAAATTATATGATTCGTGGAATGGTGGATATTCTTCATACATCAATCCTAATTCAAGTGCATATTTTTTAGCGTATCTATCAGCACCTGTTTTACAACCACCACTAACGATTATAGTTTTCTCACCATATTGTTGTTTTAATTTAAATACAAAGTCTTTAATCTTCTTTTTGTTCTCATATCTTCTACTCCCTACGATTGCTACTTTCATTATACTCCTACACTACAATATTCTGTATTTTTAAATTCACACCATTTACAAGATTTCTTACTTGGTGTTGGTATGATGTTTTCTGATATTCTCTCACCCTTATCATCAAATGCTAAATCTAAGAATGTGTTTAATCTCTTAGCTACCTTGTTCATACTCACAGTACCACTCGCTGGTGAAAACTTCTGAACTCTTTTCTGTGGGAACATAGCGTTTTCCCATAGTTTTCTTTTTACGATGAAGTATTCTACATCAATCTTATCAATTGGGTGATTGTATTGTTTAGCATAGAATTGTTTGTATAATAATAATTGTTGAGTTTTATTTTCATCTTTCTTCATCCACTT
>Ga0098038_1000283_pt1 | contig 23631 bp, 37 predicted proteins | sample 5B_taG_FD_75051 | JGI IMG/M metagenome (GOLD analysis project Ga0098038, IMG submission 75051) | Marine viral communities from the Subarctic Pacific Ocean - 5B_ETSP_OMZ_AT15132_CsCl metaG | ecosystem: Environmental > Aquatic > Marine > Oceanic | place: Pacific Ocean | collected 2015-01-08 | reverse complement strand
GTAGAAGGTACGATCCAAAACGCGGCTATCCCAGCGTCAGACAATGACATGGTTACCGTCGCCTTGGACGTACCTCGCCGGGGCTATATCCACAGGGTCACACTCATCTGGGGTAAGAGCACCGCATTTGCATTTGCGGACAAAGATGGAACTGCACTCCTCCACACAGTCTGCGGGCTGGGCGAAGGCGCTGCTGTCAGTAGGCTGCTACTAGCCGATCTTAAGAGCGTATTTGCACAAGCCGTGGTTAACCCGAGTGGAGCAAACAGCGTAGGTGGCAAGGTAGTGATGGGAACAAACTTGTTCACATGGGCTCCCGTACTCGACTTCGCACCCGGTATGCCGTCAGGGACAGCAACTACAGCAAATGGTGGTGGACCTTCCGGCCTCTTCTACGACGCATCGCTAGGTAAACTAGGACCAAACGAAGGTGGTGCGACCCTGTTCTTTACTTGGGCCAACGTACACACGGGCTCTGAAGACCTAAGCGCGAATGCGCTCTTCTGTAAAGTAAGACTCGAAATCGAGCCCGTTCAGTAAGTGGAAGAGATAACCGTCAGCGCACAGGGGCGGCGGGTCCGTACACTGAACCAGCTTCTACGCCATGCCAACGTAGACAAACGCAAGTGGCGCGTGTCTAGTTGGAAGTGTAACTCTTGGGAACAGAGCGTCAAAGGTGGCGAATCTACTATCACGCTTTATCAGGTCAAAGCGTACCTAGAGCGTAAGATTGAGCCTGACCGTCAGCCTGCGTACCCACCTAAGTTCATAGCTCGCGTGGAAGAGCCTGCTCGCTCATCCGGGCTCAAGACCACTTGCTTTATACCGGATAGCCAGTTGGGCTATGCGTGGAAAAACAAGTACACATACTTAGATCCAATGCACGATCGCAAGGCGATGGATGCAGTGTCTAGGTTTGTACGTCAGACTCGCCCTGACATTATAGTTCTTTTAGGGGATATGTTAGATCTTGCTCCATGGAGTACCCGCTTCCCTCGTAAGCCAGAATATAGGCAGACAACACAGCCTGCGATTGACGAGTTGCACTGGTGGTTAGCTGACCTACGAGACGCATCTCCAGCTAGTAAAATAGTTTACATGGCTGGAAATCATGAAGCCAGAATATCTAAGGCAACTGTAGAGTTACTACCAGAGGCATCGACTGTAGCCCCTGCATTAGAAGATGATCCTGTGCTCAGCCTTAACAGACTACTACATCTAGATAAACTAGACATAGACTACGTTGGTCCATACGGTGCCGACTGGTGGCTATGGCCAGACTCTAACTCTCCCATCAGGGTAAACCATGGTACCAAGGTGCGCGGAGGCTCCGGTGGTACAGCCACTGCGATAGCGAAGACTGCTCGCTGGTCCGAGGTGTATGGCCATATTCATAGGGTAGAGTTTGTACAGAAAACATACCATGGACCTGACGGTCCTCAGTGTGTAACTGCAATGAGTCCCGGCTGTTTAGTTAGAGTACCGGGTCCGACACCGGGTGTTTCTCTAACTCCCGATTGGCAACAAGGGCTCGGACTTGCTATACTTGACGAGAGAACTAAAGATGTTCACATGCAGGTACTTCCAATCACTAACGGGCGACTTGTATACAATAACCAAGTCTTTGAGGGTGAAGACCCCGCAGAGCAAATCGCGTTTGAAACGGGCTGGAGACAGTTCATTGGAGACTAAAATGGCTAAGAACAAGAAGTTCAACATCTTTAAGCTCGTCGCGCGCATTCTTCGCGTGGGGCGTAAGATTACAGTCGCACTGTCAGACGATCAGAAGATCAGCCCTGATGAGCGCGACGAGATCATCGCACTCTTGCTGTCAGAGGTCACCGCGTACCTCGACGAAGTGATGGGGTGATAGATGGCCTCAGTCACAACCGCTACTAATCAATCTACAGGGCTCAACTACCGATTTGTCCGCTTTGACGAGATGGCAAAGGAAGTTGCTACAACGTACCGCAATGTATTCGGAAGCGCAGGTAGCGTATACGCGATTTACATTCGCAACGAGCACGGTTCTGCGGAACTCGGCCTCATTAAGTTTTATGATACGATCGCGGCAGTTACGGTAGCAGCGGGTGTCACCGACGTAAACCCTTCCCTCATCTTGCCTTTCCGAATATACGATGCGGGCGTTGATGGTTCATCCGACTACACGGCAATCATCTTTCCTGAAGGACTTGCATTCAGTAACGGTTTAGCGATTTCAATCGCTAAGGATGTAAGTACAAACTTTGGTAAGCTAAGTGCAACAGATCTTGCCGCCGACGTTACCGACGTTGTTATTGCGTACAAGTGAGGTAAAATATGGCTTCAACAATCATTACACTTCGCAATCCACTGGGTACACTTGTATTCCAAGAGAGTGCTCTGTCTACAACTCCAGTACAGATTGCAACTTCGGCACAAACGTACTACCACTTTGAGTTGGATAATACAGCCAACTCTGCTATTACCTACTACAAGTTTTATCAGGTAGGTAGTGCCCCGGACCCTACAGACGGAGCCACACACCCGCGTTTGATTATCCCTGTACCCGCGACCACTAAGACGTATGTGTTCCTACCCGGTGGACTGTACCAAGCTACAGGTAACTTTGTCATTGCGACATCTACACTGGAAAGTGCAGGAGCCCAGAGTGCGCCAACTACGGCAGTGGGACTGACTATTCTAGGCTAGCTTAACCTTTGCGTACACAACGCCCCGTGTCGCATCACCGGGGCTGTACTCTGGCCAAGGTGGCAAGTATGCCTCACCGGGACCAACTCCCCGCCATACCACGCCATTGTGGTCAATACCGTTCCGTCTGGATTTGGTAGCCTCTAGAACCAGTAGGCGGCCTCCAGCCTCACAACCAAGGAAGGAGTGCCCACCTTCCCACTGACCTTTCCACACTTGGAATAGGTACCAACCATCGCCTTCGCCTTCGGCTGCGATACCCATCTCACGGGCTTGAGTAACTGGACCCCACAAGTCTTTACGGTCCCACATCTGCCACTTCTTATAGCGGTCAAACGTCCAGTCAGCGTCTGGGTATAGTTGGCAAAGAACTGCCCAAGTGAACGTCGAACAGTCTATCTGCTTAGTTCCTGTATCAACCAGCTTGGATGGAATGCCACGGACACAAGACGGGAAGTCCACCTTGTGCCCGTAGCTATAGCCCTCCCATGATGGAAGAGCGTGAAGGATTCGTTCTGTTATACTGGTAGTACCTGCCATCCCATTGCCTCTGGCTCATAGTCCTTAGGCATCACTGTACTCTGAACATACACACCAATAGCTGGTATAGTTCGAGCGACCCGCATCATGTTCCCAAGTGTCTTCGGATCGTATGCCCTATCTGGGAATATGATAACACTCTTTTCCATGGGAAGCACAGCGGCAGCAAGGGCAACAGCAAGGGCTACAGACTCAGCACCAGATGGAAACGGGCGATCCTCGAAACCCAGTCTTACATCTTGGGTAGTTACAAACTTAGGCTTACCCATTCCTTCGGGAATGTACTTTTGCATCTTGCGTTCTATTACAGGTGCGATCTCTTCATAGAACCTGTGCATCTCCCTCTTGATCTGCGTTGCCAAGTCCTTCGCTTGGGCCTCGTGCAACACGGCTGCTGACCGTTGTGCAGTTAACTCTTGGTTGTTGACCTGCGCGTACTTGGCGGCAATGTCTAGCTCCTTGAGCTTCGCCCTATGGCTCCGAAGTGCCTTACCAACTACCTCATCCATCTTCAACAGAGCCTTGCGGTAGCTGCCGTGTTGCTTAACATGAGCGTCCCATTTCTGATGTACGACTGTAAGTGGCATGTCGTTGTCTACATTTCGCAGTAGAAACTTGTACAGAGAAACTGAACCACCATTCATTGCGGTCATGGCATCGTGTACTGCATTACGATAACCGGCTTGCCCACTACCATATTCGTACTTAGCGAAGTCATTCGTCAGAATGGATGCTCGTACCTCATCACCCTTGTACCCCATTTGGTTGATGACTCGCTTAAGCTTTACGTCTTTGCCTGCGGCATCGAACACTTGGTTGAAGCAGGCTAGCTCTAGCCCGTGGATGATGGAACTTTTGCCTGCCCCGTTGCGTCCATAGATGAGCACATACGGAACCTCGAACCTCCAGCGTGTTTCCAGTTTGTTCTTAACATTTGTTACTAGTGTCTTAATCATACTTCCTTCCATGTTTGGCCTATCTCGGCCTCTGCTGTAAACTCTACGGGTAGACCTTCTACCCTCCTTGTTAGCACTTCAGTTACAATCTCTTTCGTTTGTTCTGCTTTCCCCTCCGGTACTGTGAATACTACGGCATCGTGAAGCTGATTCACTAAGCCAATCTTGTTATCAAAATCAAATGGAAGGTGGTCTTCAACGAGTTCAATCATCCCGTTGGCTACAACAGCAAACCCTCCTGCCTGTACACCAAAGTTAAGCACGGCGTTGTAATCTTCCTGTGCGAAGTATCGCCGCCTTCCCCGAACAACCTCCCCAACGTAACTATTGTTACGGACAAACCTTAGGGTCTCATTCCACCACTTCGCAAACTCCGGGGCTCGCTTCTTCCACCTCTTGTGTAGTACCCTGATCTGCTGAAGTGTGTAGTGGGCGTATGTCAAGTTGCCGTCATCATCCTCATTACTGGTCACCAGTTCGTAGATCTTAGGCGCTGATGCACCATACAGAGACGCGAAGCAGATAGCCTTGGCAAGGTTACGCATCCGCTTGAACTGTCCCGTACCCTTACCCATCTTGGTCTCTGGTGCCCCCTCTGCCTTCCAGAACCGGGCACCGAACATCAAGTCACCCGTGAGGTTGTGTGGATCTATAAGCTTGTCCTCAAAGGCTTCTAGGTAGTGCTTGGCTCCTGCCAGTGCGGCGGCAAAGCGAAGCTCCAGTTGGTCGTAATCGGCCCCGACGAAGACGCATCCTTCGGGTGGGATAAACATGTCACGAAGTACATACGGAATGTTCTGGAAGTTAGGACCGCTAGATGAGAGTCGTCCTGTAACCGTGCCATGTGAGTTCCAGTTAGGGTAAACATATCCATCCCTTACGAGCCCTGCGTTGGGGGCTAGCTTCTTTAAGTAGGTAGAAAGCATCTTTTCACCCCGCCTATAAAAACGAAGTGCATTGATGTACTCACGCTGCTCCTCCTCAACAAGAGGATTACCGGATAAAAAGCGAAGGGTATCAGCATCTACAGACAACTCACCCGTTGCGGTTACATCCCGTGGGGGCAGCATCCATTGATGGAATAACAGTTCCCGTACTTGAGCAATCGAGTTGGGATGCACATCGGGCTGTTGTTTGAGGAGCACCGACTTCCAACGCTCTACGATCTCACGCTGCTCCCGCTCATGCTTGGCACGGACACCCTCATCAATACGCATCCCCATCCGACGCATACCAGCACAGATACTCTGTAACTTTGCATCAAACCGATAGAGGTGCATCTGGTCTCTGTTCTTCACACCCTGCTTCAAAGGGGCTAAGATCCTAGCGGTAACAGCTACGTCAACTGCACAGTAGTCATGAAGCTCACGGTCAGTCTTAGCGTCTACCGCAGCGTGGTCTGCTTTCCATGCCGGTACGTCTAGTACCCATGAACCAATAAAGCCTAGACTATGCCTGTGCTCCGACTGGGCGAGCTTATGTAGTAGGATGGTATCTACCAAAGGCGTAGGGGTAACACCAAGGTGCTGCTCTATAACCAAGCGGTCGAAGTAGCCTGCGTTGTGGCCTACCTTCAAATGCTCTGGGTCTGTCATTACATCCCTAAGGACATTCTTAATCCAAACTTCCTCATCTGCGTTGTAGAATCTGCTGACGCCATCAATGCTTAGAAAGGCGACCATCAATACTTCATCGGTCGTTCCTATCCCGACACAACGTAGTTCTGTAGTTAAGCAGTCTACTCCGTCCGTCTCAACGTCATACGCTAGAGGTTGCCCTTTGACCCGCTCAAAGAATGCTTCCGCTTCCTCTACCGTAGGGTTGTATATAACCTTAGGGTCTGTCCAAAGCAGTTTGTTATCGTGGAAGCGAAACGCCTTTGCAATGTCACGCTTAAACACAGTCCCAAACCTTGGTGCCTTCTGCAAGGTAACTGCGGTGTAAGTGGGTAGGACATTGAGCCCATGTACTTTAGCCGGTGCGCCACGGACAGAATCAAACTTAGTGTTGCTCTGGTACACAAACTTAGTAGCGTAACTACCTAGTGAGATAACTGTCTTTACACGACTCATCTCGTCTCTTGTGTGTACTGCACATGCTTCGATAGGAGACATAATCAAGGGCTTACCTTGCTTAGCCCGTCGTCTATTGCTGGCACGCAACCGGGCTAGGTATGTCTTAGGGTCGTCATCTGGCCACCGACATCCAATGATGTTGCCCCATGATACGTCCTTCCTATCCTTACCAAGCTCCTTTAGGGTCTCGACAACATAGGCTCCTGCGCTGTCGGAGAAGGGCATTTGGTACTGGGTCTCGGCTTTAGACGGCCCTTCCCCTAACACTAGCACGCCACCGTCGTCCCCATGATTCTCAAAGCCAACTGGGCTCCAGCACCCTTTATCTTTCCAGTGTTTTTTCAATGGGCACTGAGCACATTTTGCTTTATCAAACGCCATACTATTCCTCACCATCGTCAGCAATGCAATCTGAATAGACTAAGACAAATGCGTTACACTTAGGGCAGCTAAGATTGGTGACTAAGGTATGCTCTGCGTTCTCACACTCATCGTCACCACCCCATATCAGTTCCGTCTTACAAACCCAGCAGTCCATCATTCTTCCTCGTAAATCTCTTGACTTACGTTTGCGTTTAAGAATGCAATCTTTGTGGCCCACTTGCGCTCGTATGTTGATATCCTACGCTCAACCTCGTAGTTAACTGCGGTACGAAGATGCTTTCGCATGTGCTCTTGCTTCCTGTCAAGCTCGGTTACAATGTCGTGCAGGGCGTCAAAACCCTCGGTGATTAGTGCTATGCTATCTTTCAGCCTGTCTTCTTTCATAACTATCCCTCCCATAAAGAAGGGTGCCCCTACCTTATGTAGAGGCACCCATGTCAAGCAGACTAGAAGTCAACGAAGTCGCTTAGCGCATCCGATGTCTTATCCTTGGTAGCCTTCTTAGACTTAGCGTCAGCAACCTGTGCCTCCGGGCGGACCCAGCGACGTTGGGGGTACTCACCGTCTTCGATGGCAGGAGCATACGAGATGTAGCCCTTGAGACCTACGACGACTTCGCCAATGACTTGTTCCGCTGCCTTGACCGCATCTTCCTTGGAGTCACCCTTAGAGCCAAAGGGACGACTAAAGGTAGCCTTCACCTCTGACAGGTTGAGTCCACAAGAACCAAAGAACGTCGTCCAGATGCTCTTAAGCTTGTTGGCAGATGGTCCCGACGTAGGCAGGTTGATGCCGTCACGGATGGCAGCACCCTCGAACTCGCCCTCGGTTACGCGAGTACGAATGTCAATGCGACCATTGCCTGTCTTGGTGATGCGTCCTTCAACGCTCACGATTTCAACAGGATAGACACCAGCCTTAGTAGGGGCACGGTTACTAGAAAAAGTAGTAAAATCAAAATCAAACATGTGTTTTCTTCCTTACAGAGTTTCAATAAAGTTATCAATCAAGTTATTGTTATGGGTTCTAAGTTGCGCCCTGTCTAGGGCGTCTGCGAATATCCACCGCATGTGGCGGTCGTCAAGTTCCTCCTTCTTCATCAAGTCTACAAAGGGACGGAGAACATCCTTCACCTTTGGTCGTTTGTTAATCAGCTCTTTGCTCACCTCTTTCGAGATCTTGTCTACCCACTCATCCATAAAGCTCAGGGCTTCGGGGCGTGGAACATCGTACCCGGCAAGCAGAAGCACCTCTCTTAGATTGAGGGGGAACTTCTCTGGAGTGATAGCTAGGCGATCGCCTGCGGTCCAGTCAGGGTCCGATGCTGTAGTGTATACGTTGCCCCAACCAATGGCTTTCTTGTCGTGAACCACACGGGCTACAAGGTCTGCCATGGTAGGGAACTGCTTAGGTAACTGTCGTCCCGGCAGCATAGGACATCCCTTCAGTGGTACTACGACACCCTTGTCTTCAACCTCTCTTGGGGGCTGGGAGTGCATCGTAATGATGATGTGGCAGTTGTTCGTTGCTGTACGACATGCCTTCTGGAACTTGCGTACACGCTCGTTGAAGACACCGTATGCCTGCCATCCGGGAGTGCGCTTCTCACACTTAGCTAGCTCTTCCTGACACATGATGCTAAAGTCATCAATGACAATAGCAGGGTATTTGTGTTGAGCCTTTTCGATGATAGGTATGAGGTCGAGGATGCCAAGTTGCTTCTCCTCGGTTTCGATAACCTTGGGTTCCCAGCCCATCCACTTAGAGCACATGAGTCCGCCCTTTGGTGTGATGAACAAACCGTCAGGGAAAGCTCGCACTGCTGCAAGTGTCTTGCCTGTTTTCGGATCCCCGTAGGTGATGATTAATGGTCTCATGTCTTACTCCCCCATTGGCATGTGTCATAGAATCTACATTTGCGGTATGGCCAACATGCCGCCTCTTGATGTGTACCGGGCCATAGTTCTGGTTTCATATCTTCAAACTCCTTTAGTGTTCGTTCTGCTCTTAGGATACTCGTCTTAAAGTTGGCTACAGAGTGTGGTGCTGGATCGATAGGCATACGCTTAAAGCTTGCTGCCTTCCCACCCTTGCCCCACTCAATGACATTTAGGATGACACCACCCCAGTCTTTGCCAAACATCTTCTGTCCAATCATCTGATAACCAAGGAACTGCCCATTCATTGAGTAGCCCCCAAGTGTCTTCTCGGTAAACCTCCCTGTTGTCTTGTGATCTACAAACCAAATCTTACCAGTCAGTGGTGCTCGCCATACTAAGTCTACACGTTGCGTATAGAAGTATGTACTGTTCCGATCTTCATCATGGACGTTGACACAAAGCTCATGCTCTATGCGTTCTACCTCCCAGTTCTCTGCGTGCCAGTGGGTACTGTACTCCAGCAAGGTCTCACGCATTTGTGGTACATAGCGTTGCCATGCTGCGCGGTGTCCTTGTGGCTGCGACTGGGCTAAGACCTCAATCGCATCCTCTGGACTGTACAACTCCACATCGTCGTAGAGGTCAGACTTCAGCCCATAGTAGTGGGCTAAGCCTACATGAAAGAGTGACCCCTTTATCAAAGGCTCGGCTGGAGGCTCGTCCGATGTACGGTGAGTCTTCAGATATGACATTGCATAGAGGCGTGGGCACCGTAGCACCTTTGCCAACCGATGCCATCCCTTACGAGATGGACCGGGGTCAATCAAGAACTTGTCCATGTTTCCCTCGTCAGGCTTCTATCGAGCCGTCCGTCGTCCAGTTTACACCAGAGTTTATCGTCTCCATCCCCTTACGGGCTGACTGTAAAGCCAGTTCAAACTTGTGTACTGCTTGCTGCTCGGTACAGGTTTGAAAGACAATGGCGGCAGTAGCGGCTGCTGCGATAATCTCGTCGAGTAAATCCGACTTTGGAAGTGCAGTCTTAAGTAGCACATCCGTTACATCATTGCGTAGCTTTGCGCGGAGGTAAGCCTCGGCACCTTCAATCTCTTCTTCCATCTTCTTCCCCTCAGTAGTGTGTAAATAGTTTCTCTAAGATCTCTTCTTCATTACCCATGCCAGCTAAGGTTTCTGCCACCCCACCAGCTTCATCATCATCTAAAGTCTGTTCAACAATCTCAAGTTTTTCTAGTAGCACGTCGGCCACGCGCTCATCGACTGTCCCTTCCGCAATGACGTAACTGATAAGCACAGGACGTGTCGAGCCATGACGTGAAAATCTTCCTTCGGCTTGTGTTACCTTGCCCGGTGTCCAAGGAAGTAAGGCGAATATCACCGTGTCAGTATTTTGTAAACCGTCTATCGCCTCACCGAATGCGTCCGTCGTACCGACAAATACACCTGCTGTTGTACAGTTAGCGTACTCATGCACCATCGCTTGACGGGCTGCTAGTGAATCACCACCATGCCCTGACCACACAGGTACTTTCTTCTTAGCTAGTTTCTTACCAATGGCTTTGGCTAGTTGCTCACAGTCCTTACGTCGTCCGGTAAAGACGGTCACTTTCTGTCCGCCTTCCACTAAGTCTACAACTGTCTCTGTAATCCAAGGACGTTTGACTGCGGCTGCTGCTTGAAGCTTTGTCTCAAACAAATGCTGGAAGCCTTTCTTGCCTGCCTCTTTGAATGCCTTAGCAAAGCCTACTGCTTTACCCTGCTCTTCCCTATCTAAGTAGATAAGCTGACGACGCTTAGGTGGCAGTGACTTGGACATCTCGGCATACGATACAACGTGGGCTATCTCTTTGAGCGTTTGCTTTAGCTCATCACAGTTGCTCTTGCCCTTAGTATCTAGCCCACCGAATGAGCTTTCCTTAGCATCACAATACTTCTTGGCCCAGTTATAGCTAGTGCCGTGCTTCGCAGGCTCCACCAAATCTAACTGTGCCCACAAGTCCATACGCCTATCTTGTATGGGTGTTGCCGTTAAACCTAAGCGACGGGACGATAGCTTACTTAAGCGTGCGGCAGCGGCTGACCTGTTGTCCATATAGCGCCACCCAGTTCCCCCCGTTGGCTTGACGTACTTCTCTTTACGCCTCCATGACTTCCCTTTGTGTATCTCATCCCACACAATAGAAAGTGAACGGTTCTCAAACTCTACCCATTCCTTAATAGTTTCCCACCAGTAAGGTAGCATCTCCCACGATATGATGATGCACTCCTCTGTTGCGAGTACGGTAGGTGCATAGCCACTCAATACCCTTGCGTCTAAGTCAGAGTATTGGGCTATCTGGAACCTCCACTGCTGCTTAGCTGGTGCGCGAGTGACAATAAGCTTGCACTCCTTAGTGGTACCCGCGAGTAACCAGAGCAAACCAGCTAAGGTCTTACCCGAACCACACGCCCACCATAGTAGTGAGCCGGTACGCTTAACGCTCCAGTCCCATGCTTCCTTCTGGTACTCTGTTAAATAATCATCAAGAACCCAAGGCTTTATCCTTTTGGTTTTCTCTTCATACTCCCAAGGCTTTCTCATCTATGTATCTCCCAACTCCATAGGTAAAATGTGAAAAGCTATCCATGCGGCTACATTATTAGGCTCGCCTTCCACTTCAATGTCTGCATCCTGAAACTGTATATCAACGTCGAACATGTCCGATACCATTTGATAAATCATACGATCTTCATAGTCTGGGGCTTCCGTAAGTTCTAAGGTAATCGTCTTAGTCATATACGAAACCTAACTCGAATCCCCACCCTTAGTGTAGCCATCAGCATACCATCCTCCCCCTTTAAGAATAAAGGTAGAGGAGGACATAAGCCTCTCTAGCTCTTTGCTACCACACTCGTCACAAGTACAGCCTACAATAGCCAACTCGTTACGCACCAACTTCTCGGACCTATGCCCACACTCTTGACATTTAAACTCATATATAGGCATTGCATCCTCATAAAAAAAAGAGGACGCCTACGCTACAACAACGGGTGAGGTACCCTAAAAAACGTAGACGCCCTCTTAAAGCTTGCTTATAGAGTGTTGACCAACAAGTCCATAGCTCTATCGTTTAACTTAGCACTTGAACCAAACCATGAGGAAGCCAGTAGGCTCTCGTTCCTAGCTCGATTAAACTTGGGGCTTTCCTTAGCAACGCCAGTACGAGTTCGAGCATAGTGCGTAGTGTACTCGGTGACTGCATTGAGCGCACCCCAAGCAGTACCTCGTACACCGGGAATGTCTGTACCTTTACCAGACTCAAAGAGTTCTGTTAGAAGGTCATGCTTACTCGTAGCTAGTGTAAGCGCCCGGCTTGTTTCCTTACCTTGTTCCAACTCTGGTAGAGGGAACAAGGTATCTAGGAAATCATTCCATTTAGCGGTGTCCATTTGCTTAGATGCAAGGTAGCGTGCAAAACTATTGTGTAGTTCTGAACGCTCTACTGCAAGACCAAGGATACGCTTTGCTTCATGTACTCGGTCCATAGCAGAACGTGTATGACGAATCTTGACCATGTTTGCTTTACTCTTCAATGCTTCTGTAATCGCAGCGTTCATAGTGTTGGCACACACAATACGCACTGTAGTAAAGAACGCCATCAATGGAGTGATACCATCATGACCCTTGATAATAACGAGGTACGTCTTTACGACATCGTTAGGCACTGGCTCAATAGTGATGTTCGTTAGCTCAGCGGCAAGCCAAATCTTTTTACCACCAAATAGCGAGCCTGCTGTATTGTACCGAACCAAACGCTCAGGACCGGCAACGGAATCCATAAAGGAGAAACACTGCTTGTTCTGAATAGGTGTGTACTTGCTACCTACAATAGCCAACGGGGCTAGTGTATCAGTACGGGTAAGAGCAAAGCTCTTATCTACTGGAAGGTAATCATCCTCGAAACCGTATGCAGTATGCTTTGCGTATACGGGAAGTAGGTCAACGTGAAAGTCTAAGCCCGCCAGTACAATAGCATCTTCAGCGGTCGCTGCTTCTTTTACTGGTGTACCTAGCCCATGCCATAGTGGGCGGTCGCCCATTGTTTCATCAACGTACATAACATTTGCTCTACCATTACTCATATCAATATTGTGGCCCATATTAGTTGCCCTCCATGTTGTAGACGTGAAACCGTGAATCGGTCTCTTTGATTATAAATAGATTCATGTGTGGGTTGTGCTTCGTAAAATACTCAGCTTCCTCTTGGTGTAGAAACGATACGATACTAGTCATTGCTAGTCTCCTTCTCTTGCTTACGGTTTTCATTTTGCTCCCTCTTAGTAGCAGATCTACGACATGCTTTCTCAACCATGTCCATTTGTTGTTTCATTAAACGTACTCGAAGTAAGTCATCATCTATCATCTTCTTTAACTTGCTATTCATAGTGCCTCTGTCGTGTGCTGTCGTTTGGTGTCCACTTGTGGCGGACCCTGACGGTGTAGCCTACGACGTACAGCACGGCAACAAGAAAATGCAATCTCCCCCAAAGCAACGGGACAAGCTGGACTCTCGGCCTTGACATTTGCTTGACATTGACACGCCCCAACGGGTCGGGCTATAGCGCAACGTCGGGCGATGTTCGGCCACAATACAACAACGACGTGGGGCAACGATGGGTTTCAACGGTAAGGTAACAGCACAAAGTAGTAATAGAAAACTAAGGGGGACGGCAGTCACAACGACTAGTCGAAGTACATGTCCCGATTCATGTATCTTTAAGGGTAACGGTAGCGAGTGTTACGCTGAAGGATGGCCACTAAAACTACACTGGGACAAGGTAGATAGTGGTGAGCGTGGTGTAGGGTTTACCGAATACATTAAGCAACTAAGAGCGTTGCCGTTCGGTACTATGATTCGTGGACAACAAGCAGGTGATATGCCCGGTAATGGTATCGATACCCTAGATCACGACAAGTGCATTGATGTTGCTAAGGCTATGACGCACAAGAAGAAAACAGCATGGACCTACTGTGCATATCTACTAAAGAAAAACGTAGAGACGTTCCGTGCCGTACTCGACTTGGGCTTTGCTATGAACTCGTCTTGTTACAGTTTGGATGATGTAGACGAGGCAATGGATGCTGGTGTACCGGCTACTATGGTATGGAAGTCTACGTTCAAGAGGCGTAATCAGACTACACCTAAGGGTCGTAAGGTATACGGTTGTCCTGCACAACTAAGTGAAGACATTGGTTGCTCTAACTGTGGAGGGGCTAAGGGTCCGCTATGTGCAAGGATAGACCGTGACTTTGCTGTAGGCTTTTGGGCACATGGTAACAGTAAGAAAAAAGTAGATGCAAGACTTGATGAATACAGAGGGGGTAAGTGATGGAAGCCAAACTAAAAAGGGTATGTGGCGAAGCACATAGAGGTAACCCAGTGAATCTAGAGCGAGTTGTTAACCTTATGTCCGATAGATGGGGGATGAAGTATAAGGATATAGCTGAGTTATTTGTAGAGATGAAAGCAGTAGAAGATGTTTTAGAGTTTGAAGAGTTAATGCAAGAGATTGAAGATTACAATCAGTGGAGGCAGTGATGAATAGCTGGATTATCTATAACGATTATGAAAGTGAACATATGGACTTTAGTACCGATGCTGCGTTGCGTCGGTACTGTAAGCAGAGGGGAGCTAGACAAGGTTGGCGCAAACTAGAGTCGGGGGGACACAAAGGATTCTTTGCTTCTGTTTACCCCTTGGACAGTAAGTTTGGTAACCTTGTAATCGACGGTGATGCCAAGCCCGTAAGTGATTGGTGGAATGATGGAGGTGGGGAATGACGGGTAAGGAACTAATGAATCTATTGAATCAGCTAACAGAAGCAGAGTTGGAGAAACAAGTAATGTTGGATGTGCGCTTCATTTACAGCGCGTATCTAAACTCAGTACAGATTAAAGAGGACCCTTTGATGGGGAAGGTGATTCATCTACAAGAGCTAGATACGCCCGACCCTGCCAAAGTAATCCGTCCAGTACGGAGAGCGGCATACCGCATAAAGGTATTGAAGAAGGAGGTGAGGAATGAAGGCACCTACTAAACCAAAGACAGATAATCCACGGTCACACCGTACCTACTTCTTAGCCCAAGAGTTGCACCTCTTAGGTGATAAGATGCGTAAGGCGTCGTACATACCGCAAGCCTCTGACCTTATGTCAGCAATAGACTACTACTATCAGCTTAGTTTATATGAGAAGTTTGAGCGGGAGTACGGGGACGCTGAAGATATTTTCAACCTGTATACAGAATGGCTTGGTCAGTTCTCTAATCATTGGTGGGCTATCGATCAGGTAGTATGTCCAGAACTAGTACGTCAGGCCGGGCTTGATGCTATTGCGAACCCTAACGCGGATGAAGCATACAACATGCTTTACTGTATGTGCTTACTAGAGTTGGCAAGTATCGTAGACTACTTCGAGGAGCGGGGCAATAGCTGTCCAAGGATACGGAGTATCATAGATGAGGGGGTGATGCGTATCAGTATGCACCCACAAGTGTTTAGTTGTAGTGGTATCCCGCATAAGCAGGATGCTGTTTGTCGTCCCGATAAGTACAAGAAGGAGCGCCTTAAAGTAAGGAGCGAGATCATGCGTGCTGTACGTTGGGTAGAGTTTCCCGAGCTAAGAGGAGAGGAAGAATGAGAATGTTTATGTATTCAGTAGAGAAGACAGATGGTGTACCTCGTATGATGTTTGCCGACTGCAAAGAAGCAGAGAGTAAACGTCGGCCCGAGGAGTACGTTGTAGAGTATCAGTTTACTCTAGACGATAGCATCCCTGTAGTGTTTCCTGACCGGCTTATTATTGACGTTGGAGGTGAGGAATGACACATATAGTATGTCTGTACAAGACCGATGATGGTATCATAGACGTGAGCCACAAGCCTTATGCGTTGCACCCGATGTGTGGCAAGGACGATGCCGAAACCTTAGGGTGTGGGCTTATGTTCCAAGCTAACTACTGTCCCGGTAATGACTACGCGGTATACTCCTTACCAGAAGGGGAATGCCTAACACCCGATGCTGATGATAGTTTTCTGCATCATGCACAACAGGTACTTGAAGATACCTACGGTGACTTCATAGAGGAGCGATACGATGGCGCATAAGTGTATTAAGTGTGAAGGTAAAACCTATGTGCGGGACACGGCACACAGTGGCAATGAGTTTGTATCAGGTAGAGGACACGAATACCTAGAGCGATGGGGACACGCTAAGCGTGAAGCCCTTGGAGTAGGTAAAGACCTACCACTAACTGTAAGACTATTTGAATGTGGTGACTGTGGTACTCGGTATCGTAGTATCGAGTACATACTAGAAACGTACCCACCGCGTAAGAATACTACCAAGTACGGGAGGCATGGTACAAAGCGCGAGTCGTAGCTTGGGTGTCGCTGCCGTAGAAACTGGGGCTAGAACCTTGGTTTCTGCGGCTTGACATTCTCTTGACACACGACGGGTAGTGGTGCGGTTAGCTTGCATGGGTCGGGCGTGGTACCGGCAAAACACAACAACACAACAACGGGATAAACGATGCCACCTAACGGTATACAGATAACAGTATTAAAAACTGACGGTTCAGTAGAGATGAAAGACATTTGGCCTACGGCTAACTTTCTACTTGCACTACAAGAAACAGTCGGAGGCTACATTGAATATGTATTCTTAGGCGAGTTTGATAGGGCAGGAAAGTGCATAATAGTTAATGAAGAAGGTAGGCTCAAAGGGCTTCCTACCAATCCATTCTTTGCAAGGTACCACATAGTAGGCGACGTTGTACTGGTGAACAAAGCGGACTTCTTAGATGAAGAAGGGGAAGAATAATGATTGAAGAAAAGACTATTGGGCTAGTTACTTATGTCTCCCACCCTGCACTTACATTCGGTGACTATGGTGGTGGAGGTAGTATTGCTATAGCTAACTTCCGTTGTATTGATACCTTCTTAGAGGAACATGAAGACGACGTAGACGTAGCAAACATTACCTATGAACACTTCCGTAGGGCGTGCGAGGATAGGCTATGGTCCGATGATGATGAAGTAGCTGGTGTTACTGTTATCAAACTACAAGGTGTTTGGGGTAGCCGTACATACTGGGTATGCAAAGGTGTATATGATGAACTCGATGAGATGATAGACGGGCTAGAAAGTTATCCTCTTATTGATGATGAAGTGTGTTCCTATGTAGAAGCAGAATGGGAACGTGAAGCGTTTGATAACTATGCGGACTATGACCTAGCTAAGACGTTAGGTGAAGAGGGTGAGCAATGTCATGAAGACCTTACACTAGACCAAAGGTTTGAGGCATACCGTGCTGCTATGGAAGAGATGAACGAGTACCCCGTGCCAGAGTATAACGGAAGTTATATACCTACAGAGCGTATCTCTGATTGCTACGCAAAACATATTAAAGATATGGCGCGTAAAGTTTTAATGTAGGTTTATACTACATTATCGTTAGACTGTGCGGTAAGTTGTATCCTGCCACAGTCTCCCTATAAAAGATATACAACACCCCACCCGCTACATGGCACCCGCTATGTAGCGGGTTTTGTTTTATGCGTTCGCGGTTCCGCGTACTCGCGTCCGTGCGTCCGTGCGTGCGTGCATGCGTGCATGCGTCAGGGGGAGGGGCGCACCGAAATGTCAAGCACTTGTCAAGTGTTGCACGATGGGTTGCCGCTACCCGTCGGGGTGCTATGTTGTTCTCGTCGGGGCTACCTCGACACAACAACAACAACGAGAGTGAGATATGTTTGGTCAAAAGAAACGAGCACCAAAAAACAACGATTATGAAACCGTCGCAACAAGTGACGATTTCCAACTAGCGATTGTCAAGCACAAGACAAAGGGCACGCTATATGTCAACAAGTACAACCCGAACACCGAAGCGACCTATCAGCTAAAAGGTAGTGAAGTGTTCATGAAAGTAGAAGACGGGGCCACATTGCTAGCCGCGTGGGAATGGGTACAAGGTGTTGTCAAAGCACAAGACACCGCACAAGATGTACCGCCCGAATCTCTACCTCCTGAACCCGTGCCCGATATTCTGGTACCCGCTCCAGTACCCGCTCCAGTACCCGTGCAGGTAACAGCACACGCGCAGATGCTAACGAGTGGGCTAGCCGCGCAGGGTCGAATCAAGGTGTTTATTGATGACAGCGTAAAGGGCTACCTCATCGGTATGAAAGGGAACACCGCCACCGTAGCAGAGCACCACCGCGCGACAAAGGGGCGAGCGTATGACGCAAGCCGCGTGTCTATTCGCTGGACTTAAAGTGTGCGCCGTGTTCGCGGCGTTACTTATCTTGTCTGTTCTTGTGAACGTCGCTCTAGGTCGTCCCGAATAATCGGGGCGGCCTTTCCTTTTATGTTGTCAACGCTACCCGTTGTGTTACTATGTAAGTAGGCAACAACGCCGATGAGGATGAAGACATTGCGTAAAGTAAAGACGATTGGGAAGTTTAATATCTGGTTCAATAATACATGGGATGAGTTCATGGTGTCGCCCGTGGGCTTCACCGCCAAAGAAACCGAAGACGACAAGAACATGAAGACGTATTTCACCGATGACATAGAAGACGCGGTAGACACCGCGCGGGCAATGACAGCACATGAAGGGGGAAGATAATGACAGAATCACAAGAGCTAGCACACATGGAAGCAATGGCAAAGATTGAGGCACTACGCGAGAAGTGCGTAATCTATAGCGTAGACATGCACCCTAGACTTGCGGGGATGGTATTGCGCGCGGCGATATTCTTTGTAACGGATTGCAGGTTCTATAAGACGAACCCCGAGGAGATAAAGGGGGCGACGGATTACCTTGCCAAGCTACAAGAAACCGGCGGCGACTTTCGAAACGTGACGTGCGCGGATGCATGGGAGCATATCGGGTGGCGTGCCCAGATAAACCTCAACATGGAAGCGTGGTTGATGGACCAACAGGACGCCCTAGACAACGCGGCGGAAGTGTTCGGGGGTGACGTATGGTAGACCCAACTATTGCCGTTGTTATCATCTGTTCAGTGCTCGCTATGTTTATGGCTTGGGTTCAGTATAAGGACCAGGGTCATATGTTAGACGAGATTGAACGGTTGCGTAACCTTTCAACGCGTAATGATAAGATGATCGATACGCTTTCCAAAGCGCTGAAACATGAACAACTGAAACATCGTTTCATGGTAGCCGCACCGCTAGCGGGTAGTCTACTTACACCTGCCGGTAGTAGGCTAGACGTGTTGGGTCATATGGAATCGGGCTTCACGTCGTTGTCTATCTTTGCATGTACCGATTGCGGCGCGACTGGTGTACTTGGGTTTGATAGTGGGCGCGACTATAAAGAAGAATGTGGCCGATGTAATGGCGCGGGTATGGGCTGGTCATGGAATCATAAGGACGACCTATAGCCGCGTAGTCTCATAGCCGAATAGACTAGACCCTTCGATAAAAGAGAGGCCTTCTTTTGTCGGGGGGTTTGGTGCGTCTAGCGTTTGGTGTGTTGCGTGATATGCATGGTCCGTGGGGGTGTATGCGCGTGGGGAGCTGGCGGGGGCAGCGGGGGCATCCCCGGCGGGGGCGTATGGTGTTGCTTCCGCACACCTCTGCTCAACACGATGTCAATTTTTTGCAACCTCAAGGCATAGTTCGATTTTCGAGCCACCTGCTACCAGACTCTCTATTTGGATACAGCAGCGGGTAGGGGCGCGTGCTCTATGCGAGGAGCCCTTCTGCTGATAGTCCAGTTCCAACCTCGTTTGTAACCAAAACACAATTATGGTTACATTTGGTTACACTTTTGGTTACACTCATTGTAGGGGTTAGCCCTAGCTTATGAAGCGTTTGTGTGTCTTTGTAACCATGTAACCATTTTTCCTTAATAGAGTACATAGTCTTTTTTAATAAAAACCCAGTTCTTATAAGCAATATAAAAACGCTATACACCTACTATAGGAGAAAAAACGGTTACACGGTTACATTTGCTTATAAGTAAGGTAGAAGCCTAGATAAAGTGTAACCAAGTTTGGTTACATTTGGTTACGTTTGGTTACACATTTTCTGCATGTCGTCTCTTGTCGTCTTCTGTCATGTATGTTACCCGTTGACCGGAGGTGAGTATGAATGAAGTTGACAACCCGTTGTTCACAATACCAGAAGTAGCTAAGTTCCTAAACGTGAGTGAGCGAACAGTACAGCGATTAATTAAAAAAGGAGACCTTAGTGCAGCTAAGGTAGGTCGTCAGATGCGGATCTCACGTTATGCGTTAGATCAGTTACTGCGAGAGGGCAATACCGCTAGCCCTTCCACTGGTAAGCCTGACCACACTACACTGTTCTAGGAGTTAACGTGAAATACACAGCAGATGTTGCTGCCATCGAGGCGGCATTCCGGGCTATTGTTGAATCCGGGACAATAGTTGAACTCCGAGCCCTTTCTGTCCCGTGCGATGACGGAATCAAGCGCACATTCAGTGGATTCTTCAACGACATTGGACTTTTGTCCCAAGCCGCCGCTTCATTATCGGACCAAGGGGCGAAGGGAGTCTACTTCACCCCTAACCCTATAAAGGAAAGCCGTAAGACCCAGAACCTGAACACTCTCACTGTGGGATCACGGGGCAAATCCGCCAAAGATTCCGACATCGAGGAGATTCGGTGGCTACTCATCGACATCGACCCCACCCGAAAGGCCGGATTGTCCGCAACCGTCGAGGAGAAGAACGATGGTAAGCTAGTTTGCCAGCAGGTTCTACGTTATCTCACCAACGAAGGGTTCCCGTCCCCACTACTGGGCGATTCCGGCAACGGATACCACCTCCTTTACCGCGTTTCGGGGGTTACTTCCGAAGTAATTAGTGATTTTTTGGTACACCTCGGGCAAATGTTCGATACTGACGGAGCGACAGTAGACCGCACGGTATTTAACCCCAGTAGAATCTGGAAGGTGTACGGAACGTGGCCTCGTAAAGGTGACAATGACGCAGCAAGGCCATGGCGCGAAGCTAAGCTGTTGAATCCGGCAGAAGTTCTGGCCCCAGTTTCAACGCAGCAGCTAACGGGCATCCTCGGAGAGGCTTCTACTAAAGACAACAGCAATCCGATCTTCGACTCCTTAGTCTCAGATTCGTTCGACCGACTTGACACTTGGATTGCTAAGCACTTCCCGCAACTTGGTGATCCCGTCCAATGGAAAGGAAAGGGGAGACGATGGGTCTTTGATGTTTGTCCTTGGGACGCAAGTCACACAGATAGGAGTGCGTACATCGTCCAGTTCAATGACGGGGGTATTGCAGCCGGATGCCTTCATGAGAACTGCAAAGGTGCAGAGAAGAACGACGCTGGTAAGCATCTCGGCTGGAAGAACCTGCAAGAGCTTGCTGGCGAACCCTTCGACTCCGGTATTGTTACGCTGGCTGCGTCTACGATGGACTCTCCGAATCTCACTGATCTCGGAAATGCAAAGCGGTTGGTACGTTGGCATCAGAATGAACTCCTTTACTGCCCTACTCACGGGGCATGGTATGTATACCGGGACTCTCATTGGAAGAAAGATACGGATGGCGAGATAGACCGGCGAGCGAAAGCAGTGGTTTCTACTATATTTGATGAGGTTGCTGCTGCTACAGGTAAAGCTCTCAAGAAAGCCATTCGGCGTCACGCCCTCTCTAGTGAGAGCGCAAGAGCGATTAACTCTATGATTAGGCTAGCGTCAACCGAAAAAGAGGTAGCAATTGAGTCACATCGCTTGGACGCTGACCCTTGGCTTTTTAATGTTGCCAACGGGACTCTCGACCTTCGGACAGGTAAGCTACAGGACCATGACCGGACAGACTACATTACGAAAAAGAGCCCTGTAAAGTACGATCCCAATGCCACATGTCCTTTATGGGAAGAGTTCTTACTTTATGCCATGGAAGAGGATCAAGATGTGGTGGACTTTATTCACAGGTTCTTTGGTTACTGCCTTACAGGCATGGTTACCGAGCAGGTACTACTATTTCTTGAGGGTACCGGCAGTAATGGTAAGACAACTGCCCTACTCATGATGATGCACATCTTGGGTGAGTACGCTATCCAAGGTGCTCCGGGCCTGCTTCTAGCCAAGACCGGAGAGTCCCACCCTACAGAGGTGGCCGATCTAGAGGGCGCACGCTTCGTAGCTAACTCCGAAGTAGAGAAGGGCAAGCCGTTCGCTGAGGCGCTCATCAAGCAGTTGACGGGTAGTGACCCCGTGAGGGCGCGTAGGATGCGTCAGGACTTCTATCAGTTCATGCCTACGCACAAACTTTGTATTGCAGCAAACCACCGTCCGATCATCAAGGGCAACGACGAAGGCATCTGGCGACGTGTGCTCCGTATCCCTTGGAACCGACAGATTCCTGCACATAAGAAAGACCCCTTCTTCTTGGACAAGCTGAAAGAAGAGGCTCCGGGCATTCTAGCCAAGATGGTTGAAGGCTGCATGGCGTGGCAACAAAACGGACTCGACGCACCAGAGAAGGTGACCCTCGCTACAGGTGCATACCGCGAAGAGATGGACGTGCTCGCAGACTTTATGGCTGAGATGTGTCTTCTGGGTGAGGCACAGTACGTTGGCATGAAAGATCTCTATCTTGTCTATGCTCAGTGGTGTGACGAGTTACGTCAACGCCCACAGAACTACCGGCTGTTCAACCGTCAGCTAAAAGAACGTGGCTACCAGTCAAAGCCAAAGCGGGTAAAAGGCGCGGTTGTCAAGTCATGGCTAGGCATCGGGCTTTCAAAAGACAGTGCCCCCAATACCTTTATGCACTTAAAGGTCGTTGACGATGGAGCTTAAACAATACAGGTTCCTTTCCAGCGACTATGCCAAGAGCCCGCACGTTATGGCACTTCACCTGTTCTATACGGAAAAGTATCCAGCGTGCAAGAGTTGGCCCAAGATGGTTTCTGGTATCACAAGGGTACGGGGGAAAACATTTACTTGGACTACCCCACAAGACGATAGGCCCACAAAAAGTATTCTTGACTGGATTAAGAATACTCCCGTGGTCAAAGACTGGGTAGTCTCACCTCGGTGCCTTGTATCTCCTTCAGATTGGCCCACCGCGATATACCCATCGTTTAGGCATCACTTGATTCCATCACCGTATGAGATCACCAACGTAGACTTGTGCTCTCGCTACCGTGGGCCACCACAGTATCTGAAGAACCTGTACGTCGTTCTCCTCTACGGGATGGGCTTTACAGTTGAAGAGATCGCCGAGGGGATGAAGACAACGGAGGCCGAGGTTCTAAGACGGATGGCCGATGGTATCACAGGGCTGACAGAGATGCCACAGTACCTACTGTGGGCATCAGGGACCAACTTTAATAAAGCGGTCTATCCTGTAAACATTATGCGACTGCCTCTCCAGAATCGTGCTGCTATCGTAACTACACTAAAACGAAACCCGTTTCGTCTTAATAATACACAAGCAAAACTTCTTCTAACCAACCCGTCGTATGTTTCCTACTTGATTTATTCATCACCAAAGCGTATGAGATTAACAAAGGACTGTCGTCTTTACAGAACTGGAGAACGCTAATGGCTCGTAGAAATCGTGGTTCGCAGCCCCGCCCAAGTAGAGCAGCCCCCTCACCGGGAGCTGATTATTCTTCATGGCTCATGCTGGTCCCGAAGGATAAGCGTAAGGAGATAGCCGAGTTTATTAAGGCTCACCCTATCAAGGAATACGATGATCTGGTTAGCTTTGGGTGTACCATCATGGCCGCTCTTATGGAAGGTCGTATCACTCCTATCGTGGCTCAAGAGCTTAGGGCATGGCATGAGCTTAACTTTACGATCCTTGCGACTAAGAACTCTGTAGAGGGGAGACCACAAGACGCCTACACAGATATTGTAACTGCGTTAGTACAAGTTAAACGAGAAACAAAGAAACTCCGTGGTGACTACTTTAACGCGGAGGAAGTTGTTGCAGATCACGAACCTGTAGTTATCGAGGCAAAGAGTGGCTGAGAAGAAGAGCAAGGTCAATGAAGCAGGCAACTACACTAAGCCTGCCCTACGCAG
>Ga0098038_1000281_pt1 | contig 23690 bp, 22 predicted proteins | sample 5B_taG_FD_75051 | JGI IMG/M metagenome (GOLD analysis project Ga0098038, IMG submission 75051) | Marine viral communities from the Subarctic Pacific Ocean - 5B_ETSP_OMZ_AT15132_CsCl metaG | ecosystem: Environmental > Aquatic > Marine > Oceanic | place: Pacific Ocean | collected 2015-01-08 | reverse complement strand
GCAGAAGAGATCTTTGATACTTTACGTAAGATGTCTAAATAAGGAATATTAAAATGGCAACAATTTATGAAATAGTTCAGGGTCTATCCCAAGCAGCAGCCAACGGATATGATGGCGCTTTGGATGAGAAAGGCGAACCAGTGAAGATTGGTCTGAAGCGTGAAGAGGGTGATATGATGCTCGACCATCGCGTTATGGATGGCTTCGGTGTTAAGTTCTTCGGCAATATGATGTGCCTTACTTATCAGTCTGACGTTCAGTTAAAAGAAATTTATGCCTCTGGATTCGAATCTGATACAGAGCAGCGTATGATGGACATTTCTAAATGGCTCAAAGGTGAATATAAGCGCATCACTGGAAACGCAGTTACCCTTACAAAAGAAGGCGAGATTGATGTTATGGTTCAAAATTCTTCTCGTGTGCGCTCCTTTGTTAACGCTAAACTTAATTTTAGAGTTGGCGGACTTGACGAAGAGATGAATAACGAGACAGGCTCCAAAGCACAGGCAGAAGACAGATGGCGTGACTTTGTTAGTCAGGGCGGCTGGAATGGCGAAGGCGGTAAGCGCCCAGAGAATGATACACGCAAGAAGGAATCTTGAAATGAAAATGTTAATGGAAAACTGGAATACTTTTGTTTCCGAGTCTAAAGAAGATCACATCAAAGGCATTGAGGCAAAACTTGAAAGATTAAGTGATGCTATTGATGATGCTACGCGAGGCATGGAGAACATGGAGCGTGGTGTTGGCTATTCCGCTACCCCTGACGAGGATATGATGGACATTAGAAGCACAAACCAGTATTTTGCTAAGCAAGTTGAGGTAATGAATCTTGAAGATAAGATTGATTTACTTAAAAAGCAATTAGAGCAATTAAAGCAAGATGTCCCAGGACAATTAGAGAAGCCGTCGTAACCAATAGAAATGAATGGCGTTCAAGTTAGACAAAAAGAAAAGAGTTCAAGAAATACTTAAATGTGGTAAAGACCCCGTTTATTTTTTGAAGACTTACGCCAGAATTTCACATCCTCTTCACGGATTAATTCTTTTTAATACATACCCTTTTCAGGATGTTCTGTTAAAAGACTTTAATGATTATCGCTTTAACGTCATTCTGAAAGCAAGACAGCTTGGTATCTCAACAATCACAGCCGGATATATTGTTTGGCTTATGTTGTTTCATAGAGATAAGGCTGTCCTTGTTATGGCTACTAAGTTTGCGACAGCAGGAAACTTAGTAAACAAGGTCAAGAAGATTATGAAGAATCTTCCTGATTGGATTCGCATCTCAAGTATTAATATCGATAACCGCACATCCTTTGAGTTGTCTAACGGTTCTTCTATTAAGGCTGCTTCTACCTCTGGTGATGCTGGTCGTTCGGAAGCATTGTCTTTGTTGGTCCTTGATGAGGCAGCACATATTGAAGGACTAGAAGATCTGTGGACTGGTTTGTATCCTACTCTGTCTACTGGTGGTCGCTGTATTGCTCTATCCACTCCTAATGGTGTTGGTAACTGGTTTCATAAAACTTGTACTGACGCAGAGGCAAAGGCAAATAATTTTAATCTAACAGTTTTGCCATGGGATGTTCATCCGGATAGAGATAAGGAATGGTTCTACAAAGAAACTAAGAATATGTCAAAGCGACAAATTGCACAAGAGCTTGAGTGTAACTTCAATACTTCTGGTGATACAGTTATCGATTCAGGAGATATGGAGTGGTTACTCACAACAGTTTGTGAGCCAAAGTACCGAACTGGCTTTGATAGAAACTTCTGGTTATGGGAAGAATATGATCCATCTTGCAATTATTTAATGGTTGCGGATGTTGCTCGCGGTGATGGCGAAGACTACTCAACGTTTCATATCTTAAAGTTGGAAACCCTTGAAGTTATTGGAGAATATCAAGGTAAGGTAACTCCAGATATGTTTGCACAGATGCTAAACCAACATGGTAGAGAGTTTGGAAACTGCATGCTGGTTGTAGAAAATAATAATATTGGCTACACAGTTCTGGATAAACTGATAGAATATAACTATCCTAATTTGTATTACTCAATTAAATCGACACACGAGTATATTGAACAGCATCAAGCTGAAGTTCATAACTCTGCTGTGCCGGGCTTTTCTACCAGCATGAAGACTAGGCCTCTTATCATTGCTAAATTAGAGGAGTTTATAAGAAATAAACTAATTAAGATATATTCTACTCGTATAGCTGGTGAATTCAAGACTTTTATTTGGAGTCATGGCAAACCGCAAGCAATGAAAGGGTATCATGATGATTTAATCATGGCGCTAGCTATTTGTTGTTGGGTACGCGATACGGCTTTACAAGCAAATGCCAGGGAGTTAAATTATCAAATGGCTTTCTCAAATGCTATCATAACATCTAAAACAACAATGAATACACAAATTGCAGGACAGATTGGATATAAAAAAGATAGTGCACTACAACAAAAGACCGAAGCACAAAAAATGTATGAGCAGTTTAACTGGATTATAAAGTGAGATAATAAATGGCAAAAAGAAACTCAAGAAACCCAGCAAATCCACAATCGGATTTATTCAAAGCGCTTACTAGATTGTTCTCCGGACCAATTATTAACTATCGCTCGCAATCTGGTCGTCGTATTCGCCGACAGCATTTAGATAAATTTGGGTCAAGATTTAAGTCTGCTTCTGGGCAACAGTTTAAAAAATCTGTATACAATCCATTGGATGTTGTTGCTACTGACGCCATGGCAAATCAACGTCGAGTAGAAAGGTACGTTGACTTTGATCAAATGGAATACACACCAGAAATTGCTTCAACGCTTGATATTTATGCAGATGAGATGACAACATATTCTCAACTAAATCCAATGTTAAATATTAAATGTACAAACGAAGAGATCAAGGCAGTCCTTACGATCCTTTTTGATCAAGTTCTAAACCTTAAGTATAATCTTTTTGGTTGGTCACGCACCATGTGTAAGTATGGTGACTTCTTTTTGTATCTTGATATTGATGATAAATATGGTGTCAAGTCTGTAATAGCTTTGCCTCCTTCTGAAGTTGAAAGATTGGAAGGCAAAGATGCCACCAATCCAAATTATACCCAATATCAGTGGAACTCCGCCGGAATGACTTTTGAAAACTGGCAGATTTCCCATTTCCGCATCTTAGGAAATGATAAGTATATGCCGTATGGCTCATCAATTTTGGAGCCCGCTAGACGTATCTGGAGGCAGCTTACGTTAATGGAAGATGCTATGATGGCATATCGCGTTGTGCGCTCTTCTGAACGTCGTGTATTTAAAATTGATGTAGGAGCGATTCCCCCACAAGATGTTGAGCAATATATGGAGAAAGTGGTTACTCAATTAAAAAGACATTCTGTTGTCGATCCGAGTACTGGACAAGTTGATCTTCGTTATAACCCAATGTCCATTGAGGAGGATTATTACATCCCAGTGCGTGCGGGTTCTGTCACAGACATTCAGTCTCTTGCAGGCGCCCAAAATATTACAGCAATTGATGATATTAAATATCTTCGTGATAAATTGTTTTCTGCTCTTAAGATCCCACAAGCATATCTTGCAATGGGTGAGGGTTCGGCAGAAGACAAAACAACATTAGCACAAAAAGATATTCGTTTTGCCAGAACCATTCAGAGATTACAGCGTGTCATTATTGCAGAGCTTACAAAGATTGGAATTATTCACCTTTATACTCTTGGATTCCGTGGCGACGATCTTCTAAACTTTGAGCTTTCTCTTAATAATCCATCTAAGATCGCAGAGCTTCAAGAGATTGAGCACTGGAAGCAAAAGTTTGATATTGCTGCATCAGCAACAGAAGGATTCTTCTCGCGTCGTTGGGTTACAGAGCATATTTTTGGAATGTCTAACGAAGAGTTTATTCGCAACCAAAGAGAAATGTATTATGATCGCAAGCATGATGCCTCTCTTCAGGCGGTCGCTGAACAGGCAGCCGCAGGTGGTGCTGGTGATTTAGGTGCCGACTTGGGGGCTGACCTGGGTGCTGACTTGGGCGCAGACCTTGGAGCAGAAGAAGGTCCAGCAGAAGTAGAGCCAGCAGATTTAGCACCTGAAGCGCCCGCTGAAACGCCAGAGGCAGGAGGAGATGAGTCACCATTGTTAGCAGTGCCTCCAGGCTCACGAGACACCCCCACAGTTAAATCTTTGGAACCACAGGCAAAAGGAAAAAAATACTTTCCTAAGAGAGATGATAGACGCTCTGGAGGAGGTCCTCGCTCAAGATCTATGAAGGCAGCAGGGGGCGCCCAAAAAGCTAGCTCTGGCAAAAGAAACACATTCCCTGGTTCTGAAATCGGAACTCTCGCTAAGCCAATTGGTGCAAATGTGGGTATTTACGAGCAAGAGGAATCTACTTATACATTGAGAGAACGTAACGAAGAGTCACGTCTTTTCGAGATTGATAGTTCTGTCCGAGTGCTTTTGGAAGAACTGGAAACTAAAGAAGAGATTTTACTGGAGCAAAAGAATGAAAGTTAAACATAATAAAAAGCGCAACACTGCTTTTGTTTATGAAGCACTTGTGAGGGAGGCTACTGTTGCCATCCTCAAAAATGATGCTGAAAGAAAAGAAAAGACTGTTTCTATTATTAAGAAACATTTTCATCCTCAAAGTATTCTGAAGCAAGATCTCGAATGTTACCGTTCATTGTATGAAAATCAAAATCTTGATAAGACTACATCACAAAAAATTCTCAATGAAGTGAGAATGCAAAAGCATTTAATAGATCCAACAGGTCTCTTTAAGCAACAAACAGAATTAATTCATGATGTCAACAAAGAACTCTCTTCGGATGTTTTTAATAATTTTGTTCCAAATTATAAATCTCTCGCCACAATCGATCAAATGTTTTCTACAAAGACATCCCCAAAAAATAAAGTGATTATGGAAGTAGAAATTATTAAAGGGATGACTATGACTTCGCCTGCTAAAGAGGCTGGCAGTATTGATAGTTTAACTTATAAAACATTTGTTAAAAAATTTAATGAGAAGTATGATTCTGATCTTCTCCAAGAACAAAAAGAACTTCTTACTCGTTATATTACATCCTTTTCCGACAACAACTTGGAACTTAAGATGTATCTTAATACAGAGATTGGTCGCCTCAAGGGAAAGCTTGCTGAAGCTGTTGATGTTGAATCTATTAAAAACGATGAGGACATGCTCGGTAAGACAAATCAGATTATTGAAAAGCTTGATTCCTTTGCCAAAGAAACAATCAGCGAAAATGTTTTAATGACTGTTCTTAAAACACAATCATTAGTTGGAGAGATTTACAATGGCGATAACGATTAGAGTTGGCAACATAGCCAACAGAAAATTAGTCACCCTTGAGATGGATATTCGTAAGAGTATCTCAGGAGATCTTATGATCTTTGATCATGGTGATATCGACATTATTCTTTCTACTGCTCAGAATAAGGTTATCGCCTTTCCAAAAGAAGTTATATCTGATTATGTTTATGGTGCCCAGAATAGATTGTTCACCCATCTTAAGAGAAAAGGAATAGTTGTGCCTGAGTCTATTCAGGCAGGTTCTTTTTATGGTTCGTTTGAGGCAACAATGGAATCGCCAAAAAACAAAGACAATAGCGCCGCGAAACTAGCACTTGTTAATATTTCTCAATTTATAACTGAAGAGCGCCCATACTTTGAGCACACAGAAGCAATCATCTCCATGACTGATGATGAATTAATAGATCCTGACAAGACCGACTCCACAGAGTTGGGCGAAGTTCCACAGGCAACCGAGCAAGGATCAATTCGCAAGGGCTACATCAGAGATCCATACGCTATGAATTATCTTTACACTCTTGAGTAAACAATGGAATTATTAATTTTTATTCTTGCCGCTTATGGTCTTACACAAATTCTTGTGTATAGTGATATGCCGCTAATAAAAAGATTAAGACCAGCAAAAGATAGCTTCAAAGGTTATGGTAAAGTTTTTCATTGTCCGATGTGTATGGGTTTTCATGTTGGTTGGTTTTTAGTTTTACTTTCTCCACTAACTGAACTATTTAGTTTTGACGTAAGTTTATTTAATTTTGTTATAATGGGCTCTCTTTCGTCTGGAACATCTTATATCTTGAATATGGTGTTTAGTGATGATGGAATCCAAATATCACAAAATATGAGGATCAACGATGAAGATAACGAAGAATAAACTTAAAGAAATTATTCTTGAAGAATTGAAGACTTTGGAAGAGCAGGAACCCACTGCCAAGCTTTCCACCAGTGACGCTAGAAAAGCCGCACTGGACGCAGCCAAAGGCGTTGCTACTACTGGTATAGATGATACTGAGAGATCTGTCATTGCTACCATGGTCGCAAAGATGCAAAAGGCAGCAGCTAGAGGGATGCTTACTTCTGGCGCAGCCCAGGCCAAGCTTAAATTACTTGATGTTGAATTGGACAAGATTATTGGAGAAGAACAATGACAGAGTTTTGGACACGTAAGTGGATGCTTCAGCCAGTCAGACTTTGCAAGAAGGGCTGCATAGGCGAGCGGGTTGCGCCCGCTTAATTTTTTAAAGGGAAAGAGATGAGTCAAAAATTATTAAGAGAATTTTATGCTTTGTGCGAGGGAGGAGTTTGTAAAGATCTTCTTACCGAGGAAGAGAAGCGTTTTGTTGCTGACGGCGGTATGATGCTTTCTGGCAAGCTTCAAGAAGCTGATGTTCAGAATGGAAATGGTCGCGTTTATCCTCATCGCGTATTGATGAGAGAAATGAAGAACTATGAGAAGCTTGTAAAAGAAAACAGAGCACTTGGCGAGCTAGATCACCCAGAAGATTCCGTTATCAATCTTAAGAACGCATCACACATGATTACAGATGTTTGGTGGGATGGTAAGTCCGTTATGGGTAAAGCCCGTGTGCTTGATACACCATCTGGCAAAATTCTTCGTTCCCTTGTTGAGTCCGGTGTGACTCTTGGTATTTCTTCTCGCGGTATGGGTTCTGTTTCAGAGTCCCAGGGTCGCACAATGGTCGAGGATGACTTTCAGTTAATTTGTTTTGACTTTGTTTCCGAGCCTTCAACTCCTGGCGCTTTTATGATGAAAGAAGCCAAAGATTATACAAACAAAGTATTTACAAAAGCAGATCGTATTAATCGTCTGCTCAATGAGGTTTTAGACGATGAGTAAATGGTCCAGCTATAAAAGCGATCAGCTTCTCATGGAAAACTGGAGAGTTTTTATTTCAGAGGAGCGAGTCGGTTTAGCTAAAGCAGGGACTTTGGGTAAAACTTATGACCCTGATCTTTATCGCGATACTACAATATATCAAGGCGCCCCCGAAGATGAGGAGGCTTTAGCTCCTTCTGGAAGCGCGCCCCCCGCTGGTTGTTCCCCACGAGATTTTACTACACGGCTTCTAGGCTACGTTGTTGGTGCTGGATTGAAGCCATTAATGCAGCCTGTTGAAGTAGCTATTGACGGAGCGATAGCTTCTGGAGCGATTGCATCGAGACACCCGGTCCTTATGGGAATCGCAGCAATCAACACAGCTTTAGGGGTTATTCCAGGTGTTGATAGTGTTGGCGATCAAGTAACAGATATTGTATCTTCTCTTTTAACTAGAGCTATTGGTGCCATAGTATTACCCGATGAGAGTGAAGCTTACTTATATTTAACAACTTTTGTTGGCTATGATCGTGTAGAGAGGTTCTGCGATAGCTGGACGGATCTGGGAGAGATTTATCAATTGTATCAAATGCTACAACCAGAGGAAATAGCAAGAGGATTAAATCGATTAGTTAAAGCTGGCTTAATATTTGAGGGGGCTTCTGATTTAAGAAATGTTAAATACGATATTCCTGGTATTGCTCCTGGGGTATTTTGGTTTGGTGCCCTTGTAGCCGATACTTTGATGCCCGGAGAGGCACACCCAATAACCGATTATTTAGGTTTTGGAATCTTCGGTCCCCCAGACCCTGTTTATAGTGAAACACTAGAAGAGTAAATAATGAAAAAGAATGAACTTAAAAGATTAATTAAGCCAGTTGTAAAAGAATGTATCCACGAAGTTCTTTTAGAAAGCGGGCTATTGACAAACATTGTTTCCGAGGTTGCTCAGGGAATGAACCAGAATGTTATTGTAGAAACAAAGCAAAAAACATCTGACGCTCTATTTAATGAAGACCAGCAAATCAAAAAGCAGGTTCAAAAATCTAATAAAAAACTTAGAGAACATCGTAAAAAATTGATGGATTCAATTGGCAATGATGCCTATAATGGAGTTAATTTGTTTGAGGGCACCGAGCCATTAAGTAATAGAGAGGCGACATCCTCTGGACCAAAACCAGGAACAGTTGACTTGGGAGACCCAAGCGACGCTGGTGTTGATATTAGCTCTTTGATTGGTGGCGCTTCACAAGTTTGGAAGGCAATAAAATGAGTAGAGGTAAAAGTGTCAATTTTTCTGTAGACGCGAGATCTTGCAAAAATAATGCAGATAGAATGATCAGAAGATTCCTTAAAAAAACAAAGAAAACTAGAATTGTTGAGGAGTTTCGTGATCGCCAATATCACAAAAAACCATCTGAGGCAAAAAAGCAAAAGAGAATTAGAGCCCAACGCACAAGGCTTCGTGAAGAAAAGAAAAGACAAAAGCGTAATAGAAACAAAAACTAACTATTTATAAGTGAAATAAAATTTTGGAGGTCTTGCAATGAGTGCAAAGGGTTGGAAAACAGGAGTTGGCGTTAATCACGTCGGAGCTTATCAGGTTAGTGGAAGACCATTCGCAAGTGGAAATATTGATGCTACAGTGACTAATGGTCATGAGATCTCTTTTCCAAATCTTAGTAGATGGTTTCAAGTTATTAACAGAGGAACAGCGGACTGTAGAGTTGGGTTTTCCCAAAATGGTGTTGTGGCCGGTTCCAACTATTTTATAGTTGCTAAGGCCGATGCCGATGCAAATGGTTCTACAGGCACCTCTGGAGTTTTAGAACTTAAGGTTGCCTCCATATATCTTTCTGGCTCTAATGCTATTGATGTTGTTGCTGGTTTAACTAACATTGATGGAGTTAGGGTTTCGGGCTCTACTGGTCCTAATTGGTCTGGTTCTGTCGGAGTAGGTTAAATGGGTTTCAGTTGGGCTTTTATTAATCCCGCTGCTGATGATCCTCCTGATTTATCAGTAACAGCAAGTGGTTTGGTGGCTACTACCAGTTTAGGTGCACAAGCTTTAACAGCTAGTGCCACTGGTGGTACATTGGACTATGGCTTTAGTTGGTCGGCTGTCAGACCTGACGGTACTGTTAGTACCTCAGAGTTTACTGAGGGTTCGGCCAACGCTAGTGCTAGTGTTTTATTTGCTCCTGCTGCTGCTGGATTATATTCTGTAACCTGCACGGTTACTGATAGCTCAACAACACAACTTTCAGCTAGTGATACTCAAGCGAAAGTCATTGGAACTGATTTATCTGCTAGTGTAGTCGGGCTAGTACAAACTGCTTCAATCGCCCTACAAGCTCTCACAGCTAGTGTTGCTGGAGGGGTGACCCCTTACTCATACAATTGGACAGTTCTCAGATCAGATGGAACAACTTCAACATCAGAGTTTTCAGCAACAAATCAACCTAGTTGTAGTTTTACTGTTGCCCTGAAAGGATTAAATGTTGTAAAAGTTAGAGTTGCTGATAGTGCAGGCTCTATTGTTTCTGCAACATCATCTGCAATAATTGGCGTCACAGCATCTGATTTATCGTTATCAATTAGTGGGCTAACTGCAACATCAAGCTTGCTTCATCAAAATTTAACAACAACAGTTGCTGGTGGTATTTCACCATATAATTATGCTTGGTCTGCGACTAGACCTGATGGTTCAACCAGTACCTCTGAGTTTAGCAGCGCAACATCCGATGCTCCAAGATTTACACCACAACGCGTTGGTCTTTATTCTGTAACATGCACAGTTACTGATACACCAGATGTTGGAGTTGGGCTAACTGCGAGCGCTACAGATTCTAAGTTTATAGGTGTAGAAATAGCTGCATCAATAAATGGACTACAAACAACTAGTTCAAACGCTGCACAGGCATTAACAGCTAGCGCCACCGGTGGCACTGGTTCTTATTCATTCCAATGGTCAGTTGTAAAGCCCGACGCCACTATTTCAACCTCTGAGTTTTCTGGTTTTTCTACAAACCCATTAAGTCAAAGTTGCTTTTTCTCGGCGTCACATGCAGGGCATAACCTTGTTAGATGTCTGGTAACTGATGCCGGCAATGGTAGAGTTATGGCTACAGCATCTGCTGAGATTGGATTAACTGGTTCGGATCTACAAAATGTGATATCTGGATTCACAGCTTCCAGTGGCTTGCTCGGACAGCCTATAACTGCAAGTGTTACAGGCGGCACGGAGCCGTATTCTTATGTCTGGTCTAATGTTCGTCCGGATGGTTCAGATAGCACAAGTGAGTTTAATTCAACAACAAATCCTGCTATTCTATTCACGCCAGCTAGAGTTGGTTTAAACTCAGTAACATGTACAGTTACAGATAGCTCAATACCAGTTTTAACCGCCAGTAGCAACATTGCACAAGTTGTGGGAACTCAATTATCAGTGAGTATTACCGGCATCGCCAGTAATGCTGTCATGACTGCACAAGATGTAACCGCAAGTATTGCTGGCGGCACTGGCACCGAAACATATATTTGGTCTAATGCGAATTCTGATGGAACAGGTTCAGTTGCTGAATATTCTAATTTCTCTTCTGCTTCTAATGGAACATTAAGTCAAAGTGCAACATTTACACCAATATTCCCAGGACTTAATTCTTTGGCTGTCAGAGTCACAGATGATTCTGGAACATCAGTTGAAACAACAGCATCTGTTACTTTGGGTGTTACCGGTTCAGACTTTAACGTTACAGCTTCCGGCTTAGTTACAAGTGTAAGTTTTGCAAGTCAAAGTTTATCTGCCACAACAATAAGCGGAGCATCACCCTACAGCTTTAATTGGTCAGCAATTAGACCTGACGGAACAACTAGCACAGCAGAATTTAGCAGCGCTACAACACAGAATCCAGGGTTCAGAGCGTTAAGAGTAGGATTGTATACCGTTGTTTGTACAGCAACAGACTCTTCAACACCAGCATTAACAGCCACAAGCACACAGTCTAAATTTATGGGACAAGTGCTGTCTGCTAGTTTAAGCACTTTGTTAAACACTGGTTCAATGGCTGGTCAAGATATCACCGCCAGCGTTGGAGGAGGCAGCGGCTCTTATACATTGGTTTGGAATAATACGGATGTAGAGGCCTCAGCTTCTACAAATGAGTTTTCTAATTTTTCCAGTATTCCTTTAAGTCATAGTGTTACATTTACTCCAGACGTTGCCGGTTTGAACGTAGTGTCTGTGTATGTTTCCGATGAAGCAGGCAATTCAGTATTTGCAACATCATCAGCAGAATTAGGAATTACAGGCTCAGACTTTACTGTTACAAGTTCTGGATTAGCCTCAACGTCTAGTTTCTTTAGTCAAAGCTTGAGCGCCACAACTGTTAGTGGAGCTTCGCCATACACATTTAATTGGGTTGCTATTAAGCCAGATGGATCTCCTAGTGTCTTAGAGTTTAGTGATAGAACAGCACAAAACCCAGGATTTAGACCCCTCTCGGTTGGCTTGTACACTGTAATATGCACAGCAACAGATAGCTCTATTCCTGCTTTAACGGCCACAAACACTGAGACTGCTTTTATAGGAGAGAAGCTTAACGGATCAATTACTGGTCTTGTAAACAGTGCCTCCTTTGCTCCACAAGATGTGACTGCAAGTATAGTTGGTGGAACTGGCTCTTACACATTCACATGGCATGTGTTAAGCCCAACTGGATTATCAACAAATTCAGAGTTCAGTAATTTCTCTGCAACTCCTTTAAGTCAAAGCACTACTTTTTCAGCCTCTGTGGAGGGAGTTAATGTTGTTTCAGTTAGGGTACAAGATGAAGAGAATAGTGTTTTCTTTGCCACAGCGTCTGCATTTTTAGGTGTTACAGGCTCTGGAGGAGGAGCAGGTGATTTGTCTCTGTTGTCGCTAGGTATGATTACGGCAGATAACTTAGATACACAAAGCTTATCTGCTGTCGCACTTGGTGGAACCGCTCCATTAAGTTTTGCTTGGACTGCAGTTAGACCAGATGGCTCTACCACCACATCAGAATTTGATAACGCTGCTACACAAAATCCAACATTTACTCCAGAAAGAGTTGGACTCTATACAGTTACCTGCACCGTTTCTGATAACGCTACACCAACATTATCAGCTTCGCATGCACAAAGTAAGGTTGTTGGCACACCACTTTCAGGATTTATTTCTTCGTCTGTGTCCGGGGATGCGCGCATTCCAGGGGACCTGAACACAGCGAAGACTGGCTCTGTTGCAACACAAACTCTAACAGCAAGTGTGGGTGGTGGAACGGGTGGCGAAACTTTCTCTTGGTCTGTTGTAACACCAAGCAACATAACATCTTCGACTGAAGGCGTTAACTTCTCTAATTTCCAAAGTGACCCAAGTGTTGGACCAATTAGTCAAAGTGTTGATTTTACAGCACTTGAAAAAGGTGTGCATAACATTAGATGTACAATTACTGATGATAGTGGCGAGTCTATTATTGTAACTGCCTCTGCTGACTATGGAACTGAAAATCCTTATAGAAGAATCCAAGTTATGGATTTGGAAGGCTGGACTTTGGTTAAAGGTGTAAACGCCACTGCCGATGAAGCTAATGCGTGTTTTATCAGCGCTTCTAATGGTATATTTACTTTCGGACACAATCCAATTGCTGGTCTTGCAGATAATGTTCCAAATAGAACATTAAATGAGCCAAAATTGTTCCCAGTTCAATTTTATTCCCCGGAAAATTACCTTCAAGATAGATTAGCACCAGCTATGCACAGCTTAGGTAAAGAGGGCAAAGCAGGTGTTTTGATGCTTACAATGGAAACAGTTCCTCACGAAGACGGCACTGGCAAGACAAGCTTTACCGGGTTTAACAATGCTGGGACAGTTCAAAGCGGCGGACCTAGATTAATTTGTGCTTATGGTATTGTTAGTCAGCCATACAGTGGGGATGACACCACGCCAGATTTTACTCTTTTATATAACTACGGTCACACTTCCACCTCTAACTATACAATTAAACCTTATTTATCTGTTGGCGGTGAGACTGAAACATTTAAAGCATTAAGTAATAGAAGCCCCGGTGCCGCATCGCGTGTTCATTTAGATGCTATGACCTTTATCGACAATAGAGGAGACCCCTCAATCATATCTGTTTCCCCTAGAGAAAGTGATGGAACTGTATATAGTCAAGAAAATGATAGTGGCACCGCTACTGATTTCAGTGATAACGTCAGTGGTTCTAGATTGTATGTGGCGATAGGAACCCAATCAACTAGCACTTGTTCAAGTGCCTCGGGATCTTTTAGATTATTCTGGAACTTTGTGGCTTCGCAGCCAGGCGCCTCTGAGACAGGCACCGGCGCTAATGAGGCATAGGAAATAGAAAATGGCTAAAACAATACACTTTGATGATGATAACGACACTATAACAAGAATTCTAGATTATTATGAAGAGTTGGGATATGTAAATAATGGAGCATTTCGTGATTTTGTAGAGTCAGAATTAGTAACAAAAATAAGCACATCTGGTGCTGGAACTGTAACAGACACATCAGAGCTTACGAATTGGTTGGCGTCAATTATACAACAAGCCATTGAAGAGCCTCCTCCTGAAAGACCTTAGATGTATCATAAGTTCTTATAATTGGTTCTTTTACTTTTTTAGCACACTAATTACATTGAAAAATTGTTTTTAAGGAGAACTACATGTCCAACTTACTCAAAGAAGCCATTGTAGATGCACAAGCATTGCGTGAAGCAGCCCTCAAGAATGCAGAAGCTGCTATTGTTGATAAGTATTCAACAGAGGTCCGCGAGACTCTCGAACAGCTTTTAGAGCAGGACGAGTTAGGCCTTGACGAGGATGCTCCTGCAGAGGGTGATGATTCTTTGGAAGAAGACGTTGAGAACGTGCCACTTGCTGCTACAGATAGTTTAAGTGAGATGGAAGGCGATAATCTTAAGCAGTTAGCCGAGGAAGGCGAGGACGTTGAGGTTAATTTAGATCTTGGCGCTCTTAAAGAAGCTCTTCAAGAAATGTCTATGCCTTCAATGCCATCTGTTCCTGGTGCTCGCGACGACGAGGATGAGGAAGAACTTGATGAGGATATCGAGATTGAAGAGGCTATTCTTGCTGCTCTCCTCCAAGAGGATGATGTGGAAGTTGGTGCCTCCGCCGGCGAGCAATCTGCTGATGAGGCGAAAGCTTCCGCAGAGCAAGATGAGGCTGTTCTCGACACAATGGAAGAAGAATTAGAAATCTCCGATGAATTGTTAGATTCAATCGTTGAGAAGCTTACAGTTGATATGGGTGCATCATTGGCTGGATGGGCTGGTCGCTCCTCTGAGGACATAAAGTTCCAGATGGAGAAAGAGATCGCACATCGCCGCAGCACAGATGTCGAAGAAGAATTAGAGACTTTAAAGAAAGCGACGGAAGAGTTGGTTTTTGAAAATAACCAACTTAACGAGCAGCTTACTAACTTTAAAAGCGTCGCAGGGGAGTTAAAGGAAACATTGCAAAATGTTAACCTTTCCAATGCACGTTTATTATATACGAATCGCGTATTACGAAATACCTCCTTAAATGAGCGACAGAAAACAAGAATTGTCGAAGCTATTTCAAAAGCCGATTCTGTAACAGAGGCAAGAACAATTTATAATACACTTCAAAGTACAGTGGAGTCTACACCAAACCGTGGACCAAAATCATTGAGCGAAGCTATTAGTCGTCCTTCGTCTGTTATTCGTGCTTCCCGCAAGGAAAGTACACCTAAACATGATGCATTCGCAGAGCGTATGCAACGTTTAGCCGGAATTAAATAAAACATATTTTAGGAGGTAAATTTAAAATGGCTAGTATTGTAGAAAGATTGACCGAAGGTGTTGTCAATCGTGATATGCGTGCGGAGAGCAATGCTCTTCTCACCAAATGGGAGCGCACAGGGCTTCTTGAGGGTCTTACCAACGACCGCAAGAAGGCTTCCATGGCTCGTTTGCTTGAGAACCAGGCAAAAGAGCTTCTCCGTGAGTCCTCTTCCCTCGCCGCTGGCGATGTTGAGGGTTTCGCAGCCGTGGCTTTCCCAATCGTTCGCCGCGTGTTCGCAGGCTTGATTGCTAATGATCTCGTTAGCGTTCAGCCAATGAGTCTCCCAAGTGGGCTCATCTTCTTCCTCGATTTCGTGTACTCACCAAATCTTGGAGAGTCTGAGACATTTACCCAGCGCATGGGTAACCTTGCCAACAAGTCCATCTATGGTGGTAACGAGGTTGGTGCTCAGATTACTGGTGGTATTAACTTGGTTGATACTGTCACAACTCAGGGCGAGAATGGTCTTCGTCAGAAAGTTGGTTATGCATATGCTTCCCCAAGTGGTTCGCTTAATGCTATTGTAACCGCTGGAGCTACTGCTTTAGTTCAGAAGGCTACCTTCTTGCTCAACGGTGCTGTTTCTGACGCTAACAAGAAGTTAATCAGATTTGACCCTGATCTTCTTGCTATTGAAGATTCTGGTTTGCAGGTTTACGTCTTGGATGTTGCTAAGACCGCAATTACTGCTAATGAGGGTGACGCTGACTTTGATAACCTCTCTGCTTTCGTTTTGGCTAACGCAGATCGCACTGGTGGTGTTACTACTGATACTTCCGCTCTTGAGACACTTCTTGGTATTTCCTTGGGTGTTAATGGTGAGAAGATTGAGCAGATTCGTCGCCTTTCCTATCTCGTTGCTAACGAGGGTGGTTCCGGTTTCCGTTCTGGCTTGACTGATCAGGCTGAAGCACTTCGTCTTGTCTTGGTTACAAATGACGCAACTGTTCTCGCTGGTTCCACTGGAACACAGGGTAACATGACCGAATTCTCCATGACATTCCCAGTCAAAGATCAGATTGATGCTTCCGCTACTGTTGGTGCAGTTGTCGGTGATCTCTTTGCTCTTGAGGGAAGTGCTCAGATTCCAGAGATCGACATCAAGGTTGACAGCATCGCTGTTACCGCTCAGACCAAGAAGCTTAAGGCTAAGTGGACACCAGAGTTGGGTCAAGACCTCAACGCTTACCACAACCTTGACGCTGAGACAGAGCTTACCAGCATTCTCTCCGAGCAGATTGCTCTTGAGATTGATCGTGAGATTCTTGCTGACCTCGTTGAGGGTGCTACTGCTTCAGTCTTCTACTGGTCTCGCTCCCCAGGTCTCTTCGTGAACCGTGAGACTGGTCTTGAGCTTGGTGCTTCTACCGCTGCTCCAGACTTCACTGGTACAGTGTCCGAGTGGTACGAGACACTCATTGAGACAATCAATGATGTTTCTGCACAGATTCACCGTAAGACTCTTAGAGGTGGTGCTAACTTTGTGGTCTGTGGACCAGAGGTTGCTAACATCCTTGAGTTCACCGCTGGCTTCCGTGCTAGCGTTACTGCTGACGCCGAGACTGGCTCCATTGGTGCCGTCAATGTTGGTCAACTCAGCAAGAAGTTTGATGTCATTGTTGACCCATACTTCCTCCGTAACGTTATTCTCGTTGGTCGTCGTGGAACTAGCTTCCTTGAGTCTGGATATGTGTATGCTCCATATGTCCCACTCCAGACAACACCAACCATCTTTGGACCTGAAGATTTCGTCCCACGTAAGGGCGTTATGACTCGCTATGCCAAGAAGATGGTTCGTCCAGATATGTATGGACTCGTTATCTGTCGTGGACTCCTCGGTGAAGAGTACGCTTCCTGATAGCTAAGCGATAGCTAAATTAAGCCTCCTCATTCTTTGAATGAGGGGGTTTTTTTGTTTTAAGAGCACTAATTACTTTAACTTGGATTATTCTCCTTTGGGCGAGGCCACTGCCCATAGAAAGATCTAATACCGAGGTGGCTGGGATTAAATCATTGAGTAAATCAAGTTATTGCAATAACAATTAATTAAGGAGATATTATTATGGCAAGAAGATTAAGTAGAAAAAGATTATTTCAGATTAACACAAAAGGTGAGGAATTAACCTCTACATCTGGTGGCGGCATAGGCCCATGCATGAGCAGCCAAACTAGACTTAGAGACGGCCAATTGGTTACAACCGAAATCCTTATTGATTTAGGTTCCTCTGCAGGACCAGCATCCTCTTTTACATACATTGGCGCCCCTGGTGATCCTAATAGCTATTCCGTAGTTGGCATTAGTTCATCTGTTAATAACGGCACAGGTCTTGGGCACACTGCGGCTGAGGTCATGTTAATTAACACTACAGCGAGTGCTGCTGACGGTATTGGTATTTTAACATCCGGCGAGTTAATGTGTGTTGAGACTCCTGCTGGAGGTGGAATACACGTTGGTTTAGTTTTCGCTAACAACCAGTCAGGTTCTGGCGAGAGATTAGGAACTGGTGGAACCATTTTGGTTAGTGCATCTGCACAGACCCTTGGCATGAACAACGAGTTTGATATCGATGAGGATCTTAATGATAAGTATCTATATCTCGCTCACTCTGGCTCTGGTGCTGCCGCATATACAGCAGGTAAGTTTGTTCTTAGACTTCACGGCTACAACGTTTTCGCTGATGTTTAAGAGGTAACAAATGGGTAAAAATAATTTTAGAGCACGTAAAAAGGCAAAACAAAAAGCTGCTAAAAAGATTGCCGAAGTAAACGAAACAACTACACAGAAGAAAGTTGTTAAAAAAGCTCCTGCTAAAAAAACCAAAAAAACAACAAAAAAAGCAGCAACTAAAAGCGAATAATCTTTACGCTTTGACTCCCCATCTTCTAGGTGGGGAGTTTTGTTTTGTGAGATACTATTTAGAGTGAAGGAAATACCAACATGCCAACAAGACAAATTTCCCCAATATCTGAAATCAGTTCAGTTATCCTCACATCAACCGGCTCTGCAGATGACGTAGCCTCTGTAGTCCCTTTCGGTATTTATACTGGCTCTGCTGATTTTCTCAGTGGTGCAGCTTTACAAGTTAATTATGTTTTTAAAAAACTTGGTGGAGATGTCGTCGATATTGAGTTAACACCAGCGAATGTTTATTCAGCTTATGAAGAAGCTGTATTGGAATATTCATACATTATTAATCTACATCAAAGTCAAAATGTAATGTCTGATTTCTTAGGAATGACGACTGGTACGTTTGATCATAAAGGTGATATTAAAACCGGACCAACAAATGTAAATCTTAAATTTCCTAAATTTCAATTTACATACGCACGACGCATTGGTGATGCTGTTGCAACTGCTGGCGGATTTGGCGGAACAACGCCGATATACTCCGGTTCCTTTAAAACAGAAGTTGGTGTGCAAGATTATGATCTTCAAACAATTTTATCTAATGCATCAACTAGCGGAACAGATGATGCGGGTAACGCAGTTCCATTTGCTGACAAGATTGGTAAAAAGAGAGTTGTGGTTACCAGAGTGTTTTACCGCTCCCCCCGAGCCATGTGGCGTTTTTATGGATACTACGGTGGTGTGAACGTTATTGGAAACTATTCCACATACGGTCAGTTTTCTGACGACTCTACTTTCGAGATTATTCCAACATGGCAAAACAAACTTCAAGCAATAATGTATGAGGATTCAATTTATACTAGAACCTCTCATTATTCATATGAAATTAAAGATAATTTCTTAAGACTTTTCCCTAAACCAGATCGATATGGTTTTACTGATGGCTTGGATGATAGAGTATATGTAGAGTTTTATGTTGATCAGGGAGACGCCTGGGAAGAGAACGACAGATACGAGGATGGTGTGCATGGTATCAATAATATGAATACGCTTCCATTCGATAATATCCCATATGCAAATATTAATGCAATAGGAAAACAATGGATTAGGAATTACTCTCTTGCTCTTTGTAAAGAGATGCTCGGACAGATTCGTGGCAAGTTTACTACAATGCCTATTCCGGGCGAGAGTGTAACTCTTAACCATTCAGAATTGCTTTCTCAAGCAAAATCAGAACAAGACGCCCTTAAAACACAATTGATGGAAATGCTTGATAAAATGAAGTATATTGATTTGGCTAAGAATGATCAAGAAATGACTGACGCAGCCGCTGCCGCTCTAAGAAATTCACCTCTACCAATCTTTGTAGGATAATTTTTAAATGGCACAGAATAAATGGAATAGACCCACTGCGCCCCCTCCTCCACTGTTCTTTGGAAAGAAAGAACGCGATCTAGTTAAGCAAGTCAATGATGAGCTTATTGAGAAAGTAATTGGGCAACAAATACTATATTACCCAATTGACTTGGAGACCACTCGCTTTCACGATATATATGGAGAGGCGATAGAGAAAACATTCCTTCCTCCGATTAGAGTTTATGCTCTCGTAGAGTTTACTGAATTTTCTACGAAATACATGGAAGGTGTTGGGGTTGATGCTGAATCAGAAATACAAGTACATTTTCATAAGCGCAGATTAGAGGAAGATCAAGATTTGTTCGTTAGAGAGGGCGACTTTGTTTTGTATGGTAACAAGTATTATGAGATAGTGACCTTAAGTAAACCTAAGAATTTATTCGGACAAGTAGAGCATTCTTTTGAAATTTCTGCTAAATGTCGTAAGGCAAGAAAGGGGCTTTTCGATGCCACATGATATAAATTTTGATTTCGCACAGATTCCTGCTGGTACTAAATTAAAACTCAGTGAGATAGGAATGTTGTCTTCCAATATTGAAGACATAGATGCATCTGTTATAGAGTGGCTTAAGAATGATTTAGAGCTAAGTGCAACCACCAATGAAGGGTGGAAGCCCGTCCCAATCTTTTGGCAGACACCAGAAAGAGCTTTTCAGGTTAAAAATAACAGAAACCTTAGAGATGACAGTGGTTCTATTATATTACCAGTCATTAGTGTTGAAAGAACAGCCATAACTAAAGATCCATCTAGAAAGGGAGGCTTTCAGGCGCATATTTATTCTAATAAGCTTAATGGAAGGACAGGGCGCTTTGTTATCGCTAAACAAATAGTTCAAAACAAAACAAGAGATTTTGCTGCTAATGATAATGTTAAAAGAAATAATTTTACTGATGGTGACAATCAAGCGTTTTACCCTAGAAAAAATAAAAAGATTGTCGTTAAAACTCTATCCATACCAATTCCAGTATACATAAATGTTGATTATAAAATTACCTTAAAGACAGAATATCAACAACAAATGAATGAATTGATGGCACCATTCTTAACAAGAACTGGCCAAATAAACTCTTTTGTTCTTCGTCGCAATGGTCACTTGTATGAGGTTTTCATTGAACAAGGATTGAATAATAACAACAATGTAGCTAATTTATCAGAGGAATTACGTATGTTTTCCACTGAAATAACCTTTAGGGTTTTAGGTTATTTGATTGGTGAAGGCGAGAACGATGATCGTCCAATCGTATCAGTTGAAGAGAATATAGTAGAGATTGCCTATCCTAGAGAATCAATCGTAACAGCGGGTGTTGATGGATTCACCGTTATATCTTCTTAAACTGTAAATTGATTTTACAAGTTAGTAGAGACTTTTGAATTACGAAATACTATTTAAAGTAGTATGGTTGTGATAAATAATGTACAAAACACCATTTTATAGAGAGGAACTAAAGAATGTCAGTTAAAGGCTTTAAATTTATATCTCCTGGAGTGTTTATCAATGAGATTGATAACTCGTTCTTGCCTTCTGAGCCCGATGCCATCGGTCCAGTTATCATCGGTAGGGCCTCCCAAGGAATAGCGATGACCCCTACAAAGGTCAGTTCTTATGAAGAATTTGTTAATAACTATGGTACTACAGTGCCCGGACAAAGAGGTGGCGATGTTTATCGTGATGGCAATCTTCAATCTCCAATGTATGGAACTTATGCTGCAAAAGCCTTTCTTCAGTCTGAAGTTGCTCCAGTAAACTACCTTCGTCTTTTAGGTCAGCAGACAACAACAAATGATGGAACCCATGATGCCATGGCAGGCTGGAGAACCAATATTGGAACTACTCCAGCACTAACAACTCCAATTCTCTCTACCACCATCGCAGGTGGTGCTTATGGATTATTCGTTGCTGCTTCTTCCTCTACAAACAATTTTATTGGCTCCTCTGCATTCCAGCTTGGTGCTATTATCTATGTCAATAGTGGCTCTGTTCAGTTAGGTGGAACACTCGCTGGCGACTTGAGTCCAAACTTGCAGCCACCAGTTGGTACGGGCTCTTGCTTGATTGTTAAGACAAATAGTGATGGCAACTTTGACTTATTTATTAATGGTGCCACAAATGGCTTAAAGAAGTTCTCTATTAACTTTAATAATGAGAATGAAAACTTCATTCGTAAGCGCCTTAACACAAACCCACAGCTTACAAGTCCTGCTGGAACTTTCTATAATACAGAGGTTTTTGAGGATTATTACCTCGGAGAGACTTTTGAGCAGTTCATGCGTGATAACAACAAAACTTTGGGAAGTTCAGCCGAAGCAGATAGTTTTTATGGTGTAATCGTTGGTATTGCTTCTGGCTCCACTTCGACTATTGGTCCACACAACATGAAGAATATTCCATCACAGGAAGCGATTTCAGGATGGTTTATTGGTCAAGACTTAGGTGCTGCAGCCTCTTACCATGCTGAAAATGCTCAAAAACTCTTTAGATTGATTGGTCGTGGACACGGAGAATGGTTAAGCAAGAATGCGAAGGTCTCAATTGAGCAACTTCGTGCTTCTAATACCACATCTGATGATTATGGTACTTTCTCACTTGTTATTAGACCAATCTCCTCTGTCGATACTAAGGCAGATGTTTTAGAGAGATTCGACAACTTAACACTTGATCCTACTTCACCAAATTATATTGCTCGCAGAATTGGAGACATGTATGAGCAGTGGAGCGAGACAGATCGTCGCTTAAAGATGTATGGCACTTATCCAAATAACTCTAAGTACGTTAGAGTTGATATGGAGTCCTCTGTTGACGATGGCTCTGCAACATCCACTCTTTTACCTTTTGGATACTTTGGACCTCCAACATTCAGAAGTGCATCCGCTGTTGGTTATTTGGGTTCCCAGGCAACACCACAGCGCTTAGAATTCTTGAATAGATTTATTAAAGCAGGTGATGCAATTCCTGGAACAAAGGCCATTGGCTCCACAATTGAAGGAACCTTGTTACTAAGTGGTAACTTTGCCCCTTACAATGCTCTCTCTGCATCATTCGAATTCCCGACTGATCGTCTCAGAGCACAGTCCAGAGATGGAGTTATTAGTTCTGCTGAGGATGCATACTTTGGTTTCCAATCTTATGCAAGAGCTACCAACACAGTCTTTGATCCAAGTGTTGCAGATATCCATAGATTATTATACTCAGATTTAGGAACAGCAACAAATGTTCCTGTTGACAACACATCAACAACTTATAATAACTTAGGCTCTGGTCTTAAGGGCTTCCAATACATCTTCACATTAGATGATGTAACTGGCTCCGCTGCTGATGGGTTTACCTATACTTCAGGCTCCAGAGTCGCTGGAACCAGCACTAGTGCTAACGGAACATACAAGACACTTCTCGATGCCGATGTTAGACAGTTTAACGCTCCATTCTGGGGTGGTTTTGACGGTGTTGACATCCAGAAGCCAGATCCTTTCTATAATGCTGGAATCGGAACAAGTGCTACTCGCGACACATCCTATGCTTATAACACAATTGAAAGAGCAATTGATACAGTAAGTGATCCAGAGTACATTGACATGAACTTGCTCACAATGCCTGGATTGACAAACACTGCTTTAACAGAGCGTATGATTCGTAACAGTTCGGATCGTGGTGATGCCTTGGCAATTATTGACTTACCAAATGTTTATATTCCTAATCATGAGGCTTATAATACAGATAAGACAAATAGAATTGGCACAACACCTGTTCAATCAGCTACTAACTTGAAAAACAGACAGATTGATTCCAGTTATGGTGCAACATACTACCCATGGGTTCAGACTCGTGATGACAATGGGCAGCTTGTTTGGATTCCGCCAACAGTTGCTATGATGGGTGTTTACGCTAGTTCTGAGCGTCAGTCCGCTGTGTGGTTCGCCCCTGCTGGCTTCAACAGAGGTGGACTCTCTCAGGGCGCTGCTGGCTTGCCAGTTATTAACGTTTCTGAAAGACTTACATCCAAGGAAAGAGATACGCTTTATGATGCACGCATCAACCCAATCGCATCCTTCCCATCCTCCGGTATTGTTGTCTTTGGGCAAAAGACACTTCAGGAGCGCCGCTCTGCACTCGATAGAATTAATGTTCGTCGTCTTGTTATCTTCCTTAAGAAGCAGATTGCAATCGCCAGCAACAATATTCTTTTCGAACAGAATGTTCAAGCAACCTGGAACAACTTTAAAGCCAAGGTGAATCCTATCTTGGGCAATGTTAGAACTCAGTTTGGTATCACTGATTACAAGTTAATCCTTGATGAAACCACTACGACACCAGATCTTATTGATCAAAACGTTCTTTATGCTAAGATTATCGTCAAACCAGCTAAGGCTATTGAGTTTAT
>Ga0098038_1000280_pt1 | contig 23718 bp, 20 predicted proteins | sample 5B_taG_FD_75051 | JGI IMG/M metagenome (GOLD analysis project Ga0098038, IMG submission 75051) | Marine viral communities from the Subarctic Pacific Ocean - 5B_ETSP_OMZ_AT15132_CsCl metaG | ecosystem: Environmental > Aquatic > Marine > Oceanic | place: Pacific Ocean | collected 2015-01-08 | reverse complement strand
GTTCAAGGAAAAGTGGGTAGACGTATCGAGAAAGGACAAGGATGGGAAACACCCACCATGCGGGAGGGGGAAAGCAAAATTGTCTGGAAAAGGATACCCGAAGTGCAGGCCATCGGTGAAAGTCTCAGGCGAGACCCCAAAGACTTCTGGTTCGATGTCAAGTGGACAGAAAAGGTCAGCCACAAAACGCAAAAGAGCCAAGAAACAGGGGATTGGTGGGAAGCCGACGATTGTTAAGAGTGAAGATATTGACTTCGACCAAATCTTCCAACTACTCAAGAGGGAACTCTCACCAGAGGCACGACGCCACAAACTGGAGTACGATAAGAAATACGAGTCGAGTCCGGAGCGAGTCAAGTATCGTGAGGAACTCAATCAAGAGCGACGCCGCAGGGGTATCTATGGTTCAGATAATCACAAGGATGTCAGCCATACGCAAGGTGGGAGGCTCACGTTAGAGGGGGAGCACTCGAACCGGGCTCGGCATTTCAAGAATAGAGGAACACTAAGGGTCGTATGATTCTAATTATTCTTTGTATTCATCTATACATATAAATAAATATAACTATATGTATATACAATATATTAGAAACTTTAGACAAAACAGGTCGGCTTTCTGGTCACAACGCTTATGATACCACCCCATGTGCCAGATACGAGGTCAGAGGTGATTACGAATGAATGAAGGCTCACAGGATATGAAGATGACAGGGCTGATACTAGCCCAATCTGCACTGGTTGGAGTGGCTGTCGGCGTCTACGACGCTGGTATATGGCTACCCGCTGGTTCTGCCGGGGACTCTTGGGTAAATGGAATGACATATTCCATGGGTGCATTGGCTGTACAGACAATAGCATACTACTTCTTCAAGATGTTCTTCGAGCAGCAGATGCAAGAGAGAGTACAAATGGCAGAGATGCAAAGTCAGAGGTCGAGGACGATAAGAAGCCAGCAGATGAACTTCGACCAGAGAAGGATGGACTTGGAGATGAGAATGCAGGAAGCCCAGTTGGAGAATGAACTTCGATGGATGGCCGAGAATCCTGAAAAAGTATCTCCTACGTTCAATAGTGCTGGTTTCTCAGGTGTAGGTGTGGATTATCACAATAATTTCAACCCCGGTATACCAAACCATCAGGTAAAAAGCGACCAACCATTGGAGTTAGGCTTGAATAAAATGGCTGATGATTTGGTGAAAGATGACATACCAAGGAAGAAGGACGGGTCGCCAGACTTAAGATACAGAGCCAAGCGTGGCGGTAATTGATGCCACTACCCGGCCTTCTCGGAATACCCGGAGTCAAAGGACCTCGAATATTCAGAAGTGTCGGTGACGATTCGGTAGAAGAGACTCTTCGTGCTATGCACATGGCAAACACCGTTGACAATACTTACGAGTGGGGTATTGGATGGGTTCGCACTCTATTGTTTACAGTATTAGGAATGTTAGGCGTATCTGCTGTAGAGTACTACTGGACGGATATGAGTCTCTGGGAGAACACTGTAAACTGGGGACTAATACAAGTGCAGAATCTAGGAGATTGGTTAGTCAATTTGGTTTCTTGAGGTGATTATGCATGACTGCAATGGCGGGTAGTGCATTAGTAGGGGCAGCCCTATGGGGTCAACAGATATACAACAACTGGAAATCCAGACGTGTTGGGATTTACGGAGCATCGATGGTCGGTAAGACCACGCTCGACAGGTACATGACAACTCCCGGTGAGATGGAAGAGATACCAATCGAAGAAAGAACCAATCACTTCAAACTACTAACTAGGTATGTATTGCCCAAACCGACCCGTAAGAGATTACGCTGGCAGGGTGAGAGGAGAGTCGTTCACTCATCTGACATAGGCGGTGAGGATAGATTCTGGAATCTCTGGATAGACGATATGGTCAACAGGCAATGTGAGTTCATCGTCTTCATGTTCGATGACCGGGCTTTTGCAGGTGGCGATGAGGCCCTTCAGCAGGTTGCTGGTTTCAAATATCTAGTCGATGCCATTCTCTTTCGAAACTACAGATATAGAAGCGTAAAGACTTGGTGGAAAGGTAAGAAATACGCTCCAAAGCAACTACTTCTAGTTGCAAACAAGGCTGATAGGTTCTTCGATGACAAGGCAGCAGTGCTCTGGCAGCAGGGTAGAATAGGCGAACACAAGATATTCGACCCTTTCAGAGACGATTTGATTCGTTTGCAAAAAGCAGGTGTACCTACCAAACGTGCTTTCATGGCTACTAGGATAGGCTGGAACGTAGAGCAAACCCTGTTTGAAATGATGAATTATTAAAACTGACCTCATGAGTGACCTTTTTGGTGTATGCCCTACTCGGAGTGACATGGGTAGGAGTGTCACAAGGACTTCTCTAACGTCGACAGGTACTGGTTCATTACGTACGACAGTCCCATCTTGGATAGTAAAACAGTTCGATTTGTCCACAGGGGATAAAATTGAGTGGGAATTAAAGGTTGAAGGAGAAAGCATGATAATTCGTGTATGCCCCGAGGTTAAGGGGGACTAACCGTGATGAACAACTTAAATCCATTTTATGTAGGTCAACAACAGAACATCGGACAAATGAATGAAGCAGCGTTAATGGCATTAGCGCAACAGGGCAATCCGCAATTTACACATGCTGCTCTACTAGAGCAACAAGCAGCACAACAGCAGATGCAGAAAGTCGCCATGGAGAAGAACATCGAAGTTCCGAAAGTGAACTTCTACCCCTCTAGGCATGCAGACCCCAGAAAAGCAAGAAAGTCCGACATCAAACAAGCATATAGACTTCTCAGACCGACTAAGAGGTCGATATTAGACCCAAGGAGGCTATTTTTCTGGAGTAACTACAGGTACAACAAAGACACAGGAACTTGTTGTATAGACGGTTGCAATGTAAAAGAACTCATACAACATGACAACCTTTACGCTAAGATATGCGATGAGGATACAGGTAAGTCGCTTTGGGAACTCTATTGGCAGAACCCAATCACTGGTGAGCCTGAAGCGTTCGTCGCTAGAGAACGAGTCACTAGTGGTAGAAAGTTGAGGGCAACCTATTGCCCAGAGCATCTTCATCTGTATCACCTTCTCAGAAAATGGGAAGAACAGCAAGAATCAGAGGATGAGATGAAACCCAGTAGATTCCGTGATAAGATGAAGAAGGGCGTCAGTTTAGTTTCCGTACCAGTAGCAACACTCGCTGGTAGTGATAATGGACCACAGCATCCGATGGTGGACAAGTATGAGCCATTCTTTGCTGAGATTATGTCAGATTCAAGAAAGAGCAAAGGAATTACCGTTCAGTTCTATGCCAATCCTGAAACTGAGGAGAATGACCTCACAGTCATCACTTTCGACAACAGGATGTTCCAGAAGGAACTACGTGATATGAAGACTCCAACTCAGGCTTTTCAAGAAGTTTTGATGCAACAAGCGCAGCAAATGCAACAAACTCCACCTCAAGCGTTAGTAAACCAACAGGCTCAAGTGGGCAACCCCCTTCCCAATCAAATGGAGAGTGGGCAGTGATGATGGGTTTCGGTCAACAACAACCTACCAATAATTCACTCAATCTCTCAATGACCGGTGCTCCTACTGGAATGGGAATGGGAATGGGAATGCAGAATAATCAAATGATGGGTGGATACTCAGCACCTAACAACAACTGGTATGCACAACAACAGCAACAGCCGAATCTCATGAGTTCTTTCTTGGGAAGCGCTACTGGTATGGACAATCAATATACACAGAATGGCATGATGCCGCCTAGTGAAACAGAGATACTAGTGACTATGATGAACACACAACTACCTGTTGAGAGGTTCGTTCAGTCCAACACATTCAATCTAGTTCTCGATATAATGGGTCAAATGATGACTTTTTCCATACTCAACGTCTTGAAAGAAGCATCTTTCAACTTTGATGACGAACTAGGTGTCTTCAAATTAGACCCTACTTCACTTCCAACACAACTTCAAACAATGAGCCCTGAGAATATAATGGCTCAAATGAGCGGTCTACAGAACGATGTCAACTCATCTGTCGGTAATGCAGACACACTGAGAATGCAGACAATGCAGAGAGCGGAGTCAAGCATGATGCATGGTGCACTCCAAGCAGCAATGGCTGACCCCGGTATGATGCAAGGCGCTGCTGAAGCAGGTGGTTCATTCATGAGAAACCTAATGTTTGGAGGTAGAGCATAATGATGAGTGGTGGCTCTTTGCCAATACCTAGACAATTTGCAGACATGTCGGTACAGATGCTCGCTCCTAATAGAAGCGTAATAGTCGATATGGTGATGGTACAACTCATCAGCGCTATTGTTATCTTCGTAGGGATACTACTCTTCAAAGCGAACGAAATCAATCAGTCTGAGATGACCATGATGGTAGTTGGAGTATTTCTCTCTCTTTTTCTCTTGACGTCAGTATACCATAGGATTACACGGTTCTAATTAGGCAATCTTAATTGCCGCCTCCCTACACGGCAGCATCGTGGTTGAGCGGAAGCCAGTCGTAAAACGGTCGTGCCCTTTCTGCACTAGTGAGCAGAGAGATGAGTTAGAGGAATCTCTCAAAAACGGCGAAACCACCTGCATGAGAGTGGATAAAGAGATGGGATGGAGGGCTAATACAGCAGACCGTCACTTCAGAAATCACATGGGTCAGTACCATATGGCAGCCAATCCATCTTGTGTTTTATGTACGCATACCAATCGTGCATCATTCGAACACAGATTCTTCTCAAACGGGGCAGAATCAGAGTTAATCGCAGAAGAACTTGGTATCAAAGAAGAATCCGTCCATCACCACATGAAGTTTCACTTTCAGCCGTTGGTTCAGAAATCAGCAGCAACTGAGGTCGCAATCACAGTTGGACAAGAAGCGAATGTGATGAGAAGGAATCTCGAGAGATTGAACTCCAAGTTCGATGAACTCATGGATGAGTCATCCGTACATGAAGAGGGCTTCATCAGAAATGCAGTATCTCTGCACAAAGAAGTTCGGGAATCCTTGAAAGACCTAGTGAGGATACAAACTCAATGGGGTACTGTCAGTGAGGGTGCTCAAGTCAATAACACAATTAACATCCTCAAAGTCGAACTAGCAAAGGAGAGTCCTGAGAGTTGGAAGAGAATCAAGTCACAACTCCAAGAGCAAGTGGAGGGAATGGAGCAATGATGGTCAGAACCGTAGATTTGATGCAGGTTTCTCACCCCGGATTCCAACTTCTCCAAACTCACAGAATCAATGTGAACAAGGACCTACCTATTTTCATGGAATATTGCGTTATCGTATGCAAGAGATTCAAATTATATGCCAACAAGAATCATGAGTATGTCACTATGATGTCACTCACTGATGTGGTTGGTGCTCTTGACGAGTTATCCGAGACGGATGACCCGAGCAGAGTATTTCCACTCAGAAGGGAAATCAAAGAATCGGTTACCAAGTTCAAGGAACTTTGTGAGGATATGGCTAGTTGTATAACCAATGAATCGGTTGCTGCTGACTTCTATATCAGACTTGGGCATAAGACATATGATTACTGCTTAGAATATGCTGGGGTGAATGAATGAGCAAAATCCTCGTAAAATCCAGTAGCGGTATGATGAGTGGTAGTGATACCAGAATCTACAATCCTCGTAGCGAATCTTCTCACATGTACGTCAATAACCATGAGGAAGACCGTCATGGTGCTGAGGATGGCAAGGAAAAAGACGACAAGATGGACAGGAAGAGGGAGAAGGACAGAGAACGTAAACGCATCATGAGCAAAATCAAGCACATCAAAGTCAAGCCTAGTGATTTGGAATCACTGAAAGATGACGAAGAGGAAGGGCGCGATGATGCTGAGAAGGTAGATGAGGAAAGAGAGATTTCCGCACAGACAGGACCTCCGGGCAATCTTGGATTCTTGACTAGTCTTGCTGCACAAGCCAAAGGACCGGGTGCAGCAGGTGGGGAGATGGTTGCTATGAGCGAGCCGATGGATGATGCATGGTCTCAACTTCTCAAAGAAGAAGCACAGGGTTTCATACCCGATAAGAATCCAGAGCCTAAGAAAGGCAAATCCGACAAAGGCAAGGAGAAGAAAGAGAAGAAAGAGCGAAGCAAGAAGTTCCGCCCTTCAACAGGCCAGTTCAAAATGCCTCCGGGTGGTGTCAATCCATCATCAGCCACATCGAGAAGAGCCAAGGCAAGGAGCAGAGGCATCAAGGGTGGTAAAAAATCCGGTCTAGGCAGAGCGCATCTAGCAGTAGAAATGTCTCATCGTGGTGTGCAGACTAAGCAACCCACATCCAAAGACCCTCAGAAATACAGACAGTACATGGGCCAGCAAGAAGGCAGAAAGAGAATGGGAGGTGTCAGGACAGTCGCTTCCACCCCATCGAGATTCGGTGCTCGTTCCTATACAGCAGGAGCAACAGGTGGTGGTAGGCTACAAGGAGTCCAAAGACCGAGAAGACCTGCTCTCAAACCACACAGAATACCACCGATAATGCCGCCTACCATGCCTCAGAGACCTATGATGCCAACTCCACCACCCATGCCGGGAGCACCACCCATGTCGATGCCGACAGCAGGTGTTGGTGTACAGCAAATGGCTGCACCACCAATGATGAGACCGGGTAGATTACCATCATCATCGGTACAGGGAGTCATGACTGGACCTATCGGCAAGGGTAGTGAGATACAGAAAAATCTCACTCGTTATGATATTATAGAACTCAGACAACTCGTCGCTGATGCGAAAAGAGCAATCAAACAAAAAGAGAGCAAGAAGAAGAGCATGGGCACTAAAGACACAGGAGGCGCAGGCTCAAATCTTCCAAAAAATCCAGAGAATGGGCCTAAGCAGACCACTCGACCAGAAGGTGCTACTGAAGATGCAAACAACGAACCGCGTACTTTCGGTCTTGACCCCATTGGACATTACACCAGTAGGGGAGGACGAACACCTTGAGAGTAGGAGTCATTCGCAAGTCCTACGTAATCAGGAAGATGGGCGACTTACTCATCAAGGGTGATGGTAACTTCGCACTCTTCGGCGGTGGATACCATGTTCAGAGATACCCACCAGCAGACGCTCATAACGATGACCCGAACCAACCAGACGTACCAGCATTCGCACACACCGGTGCTCATGGTGAGCAGGAAACCGGTATACCCGGTGTCGGTAAGGTGATTCCGGGTCAGTTCGTCAGGGGCAACCACGGTGAGATAGTCTACAAAGACGAATCCGGCGGTGAGCACTTACACGGTATAGATGGTGTGATTAGAAGAATCGGAGAAGCAATGCAGCAAAGAGGCATGCAAGGTGACCCGAAGCAGATAGTGCAAAGCGCGATAGAGAGATACAACGTCGCGCATCCAGATGAGAAGAACCACCTTCCTAACGTCGAAGACATGATGTGGAGAAAAATCGTCACTGGGCCATATCAGAGAGATGTCATGAACAGAGGCAATTATGGTCCAGAAGGCAGACTCGTCACGACTACCACTAACAGCCATGGTGAGAATCATAGGTATGGGACTTTCTTGGAATCGTACTCGATACCTTTCCACAATCAACTGGAAGAGGCGATGAAGAGCGCTGGTTTCGACAGTCCGAGGCAGGACTTCTCCTTCGTCGGCAAACCCTACATCAGACCTGAGAATCTTCATTTCATTCAGAATCCACAAGGTGGTGGAATGATGTCGGGTGGATATCACATTCCATCCGGTCATCTGAAGGGTGGAGATAGATTACCTCAGCATATCACACAGAACTTCGATGATATGGGTATCAATGAGAAGGCATTCAAAGACCTGTATTCTTGGGACATCATACATCATCTACCTGACACATACTTCCTACCAAGGACTCGTTCAGCGGGTAGTGCTGGTATCTCGGCATCAGCCAATGACCACATCAAACACGTCTTAGGTCTGGATTCCAGCAAGTTCGGAACTGAAATCAAACAGAGCATGAAACTCACCGATTTGAAAGAGCAATACAGAGGTACGCCTCTCGCATACCTTCTGTCAAATGACAACGAGAGGATGAATCTGTTTGGTGAATTGGCAAAGTACCCCGCATTTCATGCGTTGTTCGGAAGAACGAATCGCAAAGGGAACATCACACAGCAGATACATGATGTATATGCAGACAGGTACGGTGAGCAGGCAGACAAGAAAATAGAGGACTTCCTGCAAAACGTGGGTTATGGTGCACCTGTATACGGAAGCGTCGATGAGAGCACTGGAAGAAAGAGAACTCTCGGCACACAGAAGCAAGCGGCTAGAATCAAGGCCAAGATGCTGATGTCGGGCACTAGGGAGACTAAGAAACCATCAGATGCAAACTCCAACTTCAGATACGATGCCCTCTCACCTGAAGAGATAGAGCAGTACGGACTCTCGCTCAACACATCGGAAGAGTCGATGGGTGATGTGGAGAATGTCAGGAGGGTCATAGAATACCTCGCTCACATGAACTCCATATCCAGAGGACATACACCTAGAAGAGCAAACCCACCACAGGAGGAGATAAACAATCTAGCACCAGTTGTCTCCAATCGACTCGTCGGTGGTTTCATGTCAGACCCAAATCTAATGGGAATACCCGACCACATCAGGTCTGTATCGAGAGCAGCACCCGCTGCTTCGGCAGAGCCGGTCGGAGGAAATCCACAGATAATATCAGGTGCGCCTCAAAGGGCCTCTACGGCTGCAACATCGAGAGGCCCACCACCTGTTATAACACAAGCACCAATTGCACCACCGATTCCAGCCGACCCTAGACTCACTCCGTTCCAGCAGAGGAGACAGGCTTTCGCACAGGCCAGCCCAGCACAGGTCGAGCAGACCATGAGAGATGTTGGTAGTATCAGACCGGGAGCGCAAATCTCACCACAGCAGATGCAGCAGTTCCAACAGAACGTCTCTGACCCCTACCAGACATTCCTCACTGACTACATGAAATCGTCAGACAGCCCAGAAGTAGCGAAAGACAGGCTCATGAAAGCAGTCGAGCAGATGCAGATAGATGATGCCAAGAGAGATATGGATGTCCTCAAGTTCCTACCGAAGAGGAAGATGAGCGTCGAGTCAAACTCTGACATATCCACTATGGCTAAGAAAATGGACATAGCACCAATCGATGTTCGCACGATAGTCTTCACGAAGGGAGACTGGACCAGAATCACCAAGAAGTACGGATATACCGACAGAGTCGTCAAGGTCGTCAAGACAGCATTCGGAGGTGAGTGAATGGGTAGGATACTAGTAAGAAAAGCAGAAGCAGCACCAGCAGGCTCTCCTCTTCAAACCCAACTCATGATGGGTGGTGGCGGAGGAGGTATGGGTGGAGGTATGTTCCTCACACCAGAGAAACCGATAACACCACACGAGGCTGGTATGCAAGCGGCAATGAACAGCATGGGTGGAAGGTCATATTCACCGCAACAATCAGAGGCGATTAGCGGCAGGGCATCTCGCGCTGCACAGATGGCTGGTAAGTACGGCGGTATTGCAGCAATGCTAGGCTCAGGTCTGAAGAACATCTACGACTCCTCGATACAAGGGCAAGCCCCGAGTCTTACTGGTATGGCAACAAGCGCATATGGTGCAAATCAATTCATGAAACCATTAGCCACGAGAGCGGGGGCACAGTATGGCGCTCAGAGAGGTCTGAATCAAGTAGGACGTCCCCAAGGTGAAATTGATAGAGAGATTCAAGAAGGCATGGCTGATACCAATCAAGGTCAGCAGGAAGAAAGCAATCTAGTAAGAAATCCCATATTACCCAGAACAGCAGAGGGAGTAGCACAACAAGCAGCAGAGCAACAGAGGGAAGGAGCGACTCCAGCCTCAATCGGAAGGGCTGGCCTAAATGTAGAATATTCACAAAGACCAGAGTTCCAAGGTTTTGGAAACTTATTCGATGGCGCTGAACAGGAACTACGAGAAAGACAGAACAGAACCAGAGCCGGTAGAGTACAACCGGGTACTGCACATTATGGACCGGGAACATACGGTCCTCAGACTGCACCAGCGACACCAATGAGTGTTGGTAGAGCGAACAATGTCCTTGCTGGTAGAACAAGACCGCCGATTGATGTCTCAACTATGGGAGGGCCTACTCTAACTTCTGAAAACAGCACACAGACAACTTTTGGAGGCAATCCACAGCAACAGGGAATGTCTGGAAGATTAGATAGTTCATTGCCCGACCTACAAGAGCAACAAGACGAACAGATGGAAGAGCAGAAAGAACGTATGGATAAGGAAAAAGAGAAGCAAGAGGAGATGCAGGAAGAGCAAAGGAAGAAACTCGCTGAGGACATGAATCAGCAGAACCTCCTAGGATTCGGAGCGTGATATCATTTCCGAGAAGGAGAACATGGAGGAGTTCATCCTCAACATGGACAGGGAAATGGCGAAAAAATCGTTCGAGTACTTCTTCACTGAGTTGCTCGAGTTCATGTACAACGACCACCACAAATCATGGCACGATGGGCTTGCGAATCATCAGTACTACTGCGTCAAGGCATCTCGTGACCACGGCAAGTCCGTCTTCTTCATGTCATATGCACTCTGGATTGCCGCGTTCAAGCCCAATACCCACATCATGATATTCTCACATTCCCTAGAACAGACGCTCGAGCATATGCGTTTCATCAGAAACCTAGTCGAGGGCACACCTATCTTGAGACATCTAAAGGATGACAGCGATAGATGGGCAAAGTCCTACTTCAACTTCACAAACGGTTCTCGTCTGATGGCTAAGTCGGTCGGTGGTGCTACTCGTGGATTCCACCCTGACATAGTCGTATGTGACGATATTCTCTGGGGTACTACATCTACTGAGTTAGCCAAGACCGCTGACTGGTTCTACGGTGTCCTTCTCCCTGTTCTCCACCACAGCAGCAAACTGATGATGGTCGGAACGCCATTCAGTTACAACGACCTATACGCGGAGTTAGAGCAGAAGGAGACATTCAGAGTCGAGACATATCCTGCGATAAACGAGAAAGGAGAGGCACTATGGCCGGGTAGGTGGGACTTAGAGTCACTGAATCAAAGAAGGCTATCGATGCCTGCAATACAATTCAGCCGTGAGTATCTGTGTGAGCCCATTCACGATGTTGCGAGTATGTTCCCTATGGATATTCTCGAGAATGCGAAAGACACTAAATTGACTCTTATCGACAGGGCCGAGACCTACTACAACGAGGAAGGTGAAGCGGATGGTGTCTTCGGACAGCACTTCATCGGTCATGACCCTGCTATCGCATCTGACAAGAACGCTGACTTTACGGCAATGACCGTCATGAGAATCAAACCTGATAGCGATATCAAGGAGATAGTTCATGTCGTACATGAGAGAGGCATGTCCTCTATGGCACAGAAGCGAATGATGGTGATGCTCAATAGTAGATTCAAGCCTGATTTGATTGAACTTGAGGGTAACAATTTTCAGAGAATGCTTGAGCAGGAAATGAGAGAAATGGCTTCTGATATGCCGATTAGAGTATTCATGACCACACGAACTAAGAAGGAGTCTCTGTTCATGTCTTTATTATTGGCATTCGAGCAAGGACAAATCAAATTACCCTACGGTGATGAGAGAAGCAGGAACTACACTAACCAAGTTATGCAAGAACTCAACAGATTCGGAATGCAGAAGAATGGAAAATTGGAGAGTGTTGGTGTGCATGATGACTTGGCAGTAAGTATAGCACTTGCTAATTGGGCGTCAAAAGAGTTCAAGGGCTCAGTAATGCTCCTCGATGATTATATGCCGGGCTTCGACGACTGGTTTAGAGGAGGACGTAAAGTCCCCTCATGGATGGGTGTTTAGTATGAATACAACTTACATAAAAGATGAGAACGAAAATAGGACGGTATGGAAATGAACAACTTCTCCAAGAACGGCGAGGGGTGGTTTGAAGACAATCTCGGTATCAGTGCTACTGATGTTGTTCACAGGTTACGCAAAGCGAGAAGACACAACAAGAACGAGAAGCATGACATTGATGCCCTGATTGAGGATGTTAGAACACTCAAGTCAATGGAGGTTCAGATGACTCTCAGTGAGATTGACTGGGCTGAAGACTACATGGGCGTGATAAAGAACTTCGATTTATCAGATAAGAGTCTCAAGTCACTCAGAAAGTTCGCAGACTCGAGAAAGGTCAGCCTCATCAAAGCATGTAGACTATGGAAGAAGGGAGATGAGACTCTCAAGATGCTCGCAGACCATGAGGAAGTATGGGGAGATGATGAGAGAATGGCATGGGTAGACTCCATGAATATGAAGAAAGATGCAAGAAAGATATGGAAAACCACCTTATCTCAAATGACTAGACTCACGGACAAAGAGCAGGAAATCATATCCAAATGCTCTAATCTCTTGAAGATGAATGGGCCTATGAGTGCTAGAGCGCTTTTTGAATCTGACAACGTGGAGAAAATGCCCGGTCTCACTGCAAATAAACTATCTAAGTTATTATCCCTCTATGGTGAGGAAGTGGATATAGTAAATGGAGCAAAGAGGGGAACTTTCGTGAAGATGGACAAAGATGGCTTGATTCTGAAAGACCCATATGCATATGCTGCTGGATTTCTCGATGCTGATGGTTACATCACCATTACCAAAAGAGGAGAGCCTAGAGCAGGGTTCATTGCCACTGGGACAAGAGGCAGACTACACTGTGAGGAACTGAGGAAAGTTCTGGATTGCGGTGTTCTGCAACTAGACCAGAAGGTGTACAAGAACAGTCAGAGAAGTCAACACAGGCTACAGTTCTATTCCAAAGGAGATATCAAAAAATTACTCGACAAGATTATGCCTCATCTTCAAATGAAGAAAACACAGGCAAAAGCAGTACTTGCTTTCATAGAAGAAGGTGATTCTATGAGGAAGGAAGAACTCAAAAGAGTAGTTAGGTATTCCAATTGGAGCGACGACAAGGCAAAGAGCCAGACCCTACTCGCAGAGTGGGGCGTGAGCGCCGATGACGTTGCTAAGTGGCAGGAGGGATTGTGATGGCAGATGATGCAGAAAGAGGCCCAGTAGGCCGTTTTATAGATGCTATAAGAGGTCCATTCAAGGTTCGTTCAACCCCTGAACCACAGATGCCTTTGTACACAACTGGCATACAAGAACCAGTTCTTGCTCAAGGTATCACCATACCCGCGTTATACGCGGTGTCCCATGAGAACCTCATCCTTAGAACCGTCATCTCAAAACTTCAACAGGAGATATTCAGAAGAGGGTACTACTGGGAGAAGAAGTTCCAGAAGAGATGCGATGCATGTGATGAGGATTATCATTACGACTTAGACCAATGCGAGCATTGTGGTGGAGAGGTGAGAGGTCCTGACCCTACCCAGACAACCTATGCAAAGTGGTTGTTGAAGGGTGAGAACTCGATGGAGCAGAGTTTCATGCAGGTCATGTTCGAGTTGGAAAAGGACTTGAATGTCGTCGATGACGCATTCCTCATACTTGTCAAGGACTACTACATCGACCCTGACTCAGGTGAGATGCAGCATTATAGAATCAGGGAAGTAATACGAGGTGACCCTATCTTCATGAGAATCATATCTGATAAAAGAGGTGTTAGAGGTGGTAGATACAAAGTATGTCCTATACATAGAGACCAAATCGCATACCCCGGACAGGAGAATAAGTGCACTGTATGTGGTAATCAAATGCAAGATGCTCATTATGCCAATATGGCTGGTAGTGGAAAAACTCAGTACTACCTAGAAGGAGAAGTCCTTCATATTAGCAAATATTCCCCAAGCAAACTCTACGGTAGAAGTCCTGTCAATACCATGTGGCGTCAAGCGATGACCCTGACAGCGATGGATAACTACATGTACACTGCATATCAAAAGAGAAGAAGCCCGAAAGGAATAATCTCAGTTACTACTGATAATTTAGAATCGATGAAATCCTTCTGGAAATCAGTTGATGAGAAGATGGAGAGAGACCCTCATTACATTCCCAAAGTGGGTATTGAGAGTCAGACAGGTAGAGGTGGGGTGAACTGGGTCAAGTTCATGGACACATTGGAAGAGATGCAGTATACCGCTGTTAGAGATGAAATTAGAAACAGGATAGCCGCATACTACGGCGTTAGTAGTATCTTCATGGTCGACAGTGGGAAAAGCGGTGGGCTTGGTAATGAAGGTATGCAGATACTCGTCACCAACAGAGCAGTCGAGTTCGGTCAGAAGGTATACACAGACATACTATTCCCAAGAATGCTAAGAGAGATGGGAATAACCGATTATAAGATTACACTCTATCCAAACGAAGAGGAAGACGAAATAACCAGACTCAGAAGAGATGAGATGGAAGTCAACCTCGCCCAGAGGATGCAGATGCTCGGTTACAAACCTGAACTCTTGGAAGAAGGAGATAGGGACATCAGATTCTCTTACAGAAAATTACAACCCGAAGAAGCCATGCAACAAGGCATGATGCCACCGGGTGGTCCGCCTATGGGTGGTATGGGTATGCCGCCGGGTCAAATGCCTCCGCAGCAACAAGGAGGTCCAATCGGAGCAACTGGCTTGAATCAACAAATCCCACCTAACATGATGAGGCAGATGATGCCACCATCTCAGCCCGGAGGCGAGGGTGTAGGCATGAGAACACCGAGAGGACCAGCCGCTCCACAACGTCGAACCGTAGGTGGCTCTGGCTCTCCTATATCCTCAGTTCAACAGCGAGGCGCAGAACCGTCCCAACCGCAGCAAAATAGTCGTGCTTTAATGAATGCGAGACGGTTTCGGGGTGCATGATTAAAAGTCGTGACGCCTACGAGCAGGGCGAGATTACCATGGACTTACTCAAGATGCACCCTATGGCAAGAAAAATGAATGTACATAACGAGGCCTTTGCAAAGGCTATCGAAGCGAATGAACCAGAGGCTGCAAGAATGCACCTATCTGAGATAAAGAAACTCAGTTCCTACCTAGAGGAAGACCTTGTATTTGCAATCAGGAAAGCAGAGGTAGCCGCATCTGACCCTCTGACCGTCTATGCGAATGGTGTCCCAACTGCTTCTTACAGCGATACAGGCTCAGGCTTCGACCCATCTAATCGAAGCATCCAACTTCCGGGCACAGTCATGAAGGCTAGAAACTCACGAATGCAGAAAGCCCGAAGCACATTCGGTAGGTATGTCGGACCGGGTGAGTGAAACCAATGTCAGAAGACGGCGCAGAGAGACTGATGAATACTCTCATCACCAAGATGGAGAGCATCGACAATGAAGTTCAGATTCTAAAAGCAGAGAATGCTGCATTGAAGAGAGTAGTCGAATCCCCTGCTGCGCTATTGAAGAAAGCAGGATATGTCACTGCACGAACTCCCCTAAGCATCGATGTTGGTTACGACCCACTTCGTGGTGATTTACCAGTCGACGATGCTAGTGCTGTCATCAAGTCTGATAACAATGAGTACAGCAACGCGGAGATACACAATCTAAGTTGGTCGGAAATCCATGAGATGGCCGAGCAAACAAGAGAAGTCAAGGAGATGTACTGAAATGAGACCAATACCAAGCCCAGCCTCTAACGAGGCATATGATTTGCTGAAGAGAGCCCAAACCCTACTTGAGAAAACTGAAGAACTCGAGAAAGGCATGGGACTTTGCCCAGAATGCGGTGGCAAGATGGAGAAGGGTAGTTGCATGGCTAAGATGGGATGCGGCTCAATGCAAAAAGGAGAGCAACACAGAGTACAATCCTTCGGCACTACACCAGATGCCTCGACATTTCACATTGAGACAGGTGGAAATACATATCATCAACAGTACAGCACCAACAACACTCTACTAGATTCAGAAGACGTCGCTAACAAAGGTGCATCATCTTCAACTGTAAATGTAGAGTCTTTGAACAGACAACAGAACCCACACGACAACCCTGCTCCCGGTCATTTGACAGAGGGATGAACGTGGGTCGAGTAGCCGTTAGAAAAGCACCAGCCGCAATGAGCCCCTGTGGAAGATGTGGTGCAAATGCATATCAGGGATGTGCGTTACCGGGTCATGAAGGCGAATCCCTAAGTCAATGTGCACAATATGCACCAGCGATGGGGTGAGAAGGTGGTAAAGTGCGAGAGGATGGGCTAGAAGTTCTTGCTAGGAATAGAGCCGATTTACTCAAATCCATCACAGAAGGCTACAATTACGAGCAAGAGGCCGGACATTATCTTGTTTCGGTAGAGAACATCATACGTTCTGGTATTGATTATGCAACTACCACTGAGGATATGATATGTCTGAAGGCTGCTACTGAGATTCTCAAGCAGACTCTCTCACCTCAAGAGTTAATCAATTATTTGGAAAGTACGGAAGGAGATGTCGAGAGAACCATAGACCCAAGAGGGAAACCTAGTGCATATGGAAGGAACATATCCAGACTACTACCTCAGCATATGACAAGTCACCACTACAAGGATAGAATGACTGGTGGTCACGATATAGGTATGGCTCATGGTAAATGGCCGGGCGCTAAACCAGATGAAGACGGACACTATCCAATTCATCATCCATTTCACGAGGATATTCATCCTATGAGAATCAAGAATGCGGTTAGCGGCAGGCCGACATATGAGTCAATGCTCTTCGAGAAGTACTTCGGTCATGATAACACACCTTGGTGGAGCGATGACTTCCATGAGAAAATGGCGGACAAACCAGAGGAAGAGACATTCGCCAAGCAAGCCATGAAGGTCGAGAATGCTCATGAGAATCATCACAGGAAATTAATGTCACCGATATACAACGGTGTAGACAAGGGCGGTGGTGATATCTCATACTCCTTCCTTGGTGGTCCTACATCGAATGATGTGGATAGCCCCTATGACCATATGGAAACTACGAGGATGCACGATTACGAAAGATGGAAAGAGGAAGCAGGAACTGATATGCCTGCTCTTGAAAAAAAGTTCTCTGGTCTGAGTGAAGAGAACAAAGAGAGAGCCATGCAGATGCAGCATTTCAAAGACAGAATGGATAAGATGTCACTGAATGGCACTACCACTACCACTGTTGACCCTACAGAGGGGATGAGTACTGAAGAGATATATGAATACATAAATCAATTCGGACCAGAAGCAGCAGAGACGTATCCTGCTAGGCATAGTCATTCGATGGGATGGGACACTCTGAAGAAGGGCATGTACTTTCTGAAGCCAGAGGACCGAACTAAGATACTCCAGCATCTCGATGAGCACGGGAGTGATGACCCTGAACATCAACTTGTCAAACTATCAGATGGTAGTGAGTTCCCCATGACCAGACTCAAGAAGAACCTAGAGATGAACGCTGGACCTGAGAAGCACTGGTTCAGCAGGAGTCATGCCGCTTCAGCCCCCAATGTACCAAAGACCATAGAGTCTGAGTCAGATTCCAAATACAAAGGTTCGGAAGGTGGCATGGCAACTGCTCTCAGAAATGTCAAAATCGACGATACCACTACTGCGTATGATAACATTCTAAACAGCATGACATCCCTCTTGAATAGCGATGCTGGGCCTGATGATATTCATGAGATACCCAATCTATTCACTCATGATGACTACGGCCAGAGAAGATTGAAGTCATTCATGGAAACCACCGAATCACCAGCCAAGGCTTTCAGAGACCACGCTAATAACTCAAACGAAGCACAACTAACGAGAGATGGTTTTCTCAGCCTAGTGGGTTATGACAGTAGTTTGAATCCTCTCAAAAAACATCCAAGTTTACCCGATGACCTGTATTCAGGTCCTCTTTTAGACCCGGAAACAGTTCAGAAAGTGCTAGGCGAATATGACAATAGGGTATCATTGGGTATGAAATCCAAGGACATTAAGAACGGATACGGTTTCATAAGGTCTGGATTCAATGCTCCTAGAGTAGGGGATTTACCAGACGGACACAAAGACCACTACATCACCATGGATGGAAAGATGAGAGGCCTCAGTCATCTAGCCACCAAGTACTATGCTGACAGAGGTGGATTGGGAAGAGACCCTGCTACCTATGGAGAGTTCATACACAATCACCACAGATACGGTGATGGTGATGACTCTTCTTTCATGGTGAGGGCAAAGGGAGAGAATGCAGTCACACCGAAACCAAGACCATCAGAACTCGGTAGATACAGAGAAGAAGGACAAGAATCACTACTTGGTGGTGTTAAGAGTTCCATTCTCGAACCAAGAACTGACACAGTCGGACTATACGGTGGTCTACACGTAACTCCATTGATGCCCGGTCAAAGAACACCCATGAGCCCTTTGCAGATATTGAGCAGATACGGCGTATCCAGAAGAGACATAGAGGGTGATGAGAAAGCCAGAAGCAGTCACAACAACTACACTGATGAATTATCCACTCATTTTCCAACACTCCTCTCCAGTGTACACAATCAACTACCCACCAAGGACACTCATTTTCAGAATTATACATTCAACAGGGAGTCAGCATCTGATTTCCAACAGAATCACCCATATGCAGGTATAGGCTCAGAAGTGAGAGGTGACTCCTCTTTGATGAACAGAGGTGCTGCGGCACATAGATTGGCATTCGCTCTCGGTCGATACAATGACCCGCTCAATCCATCAGACAAGTTTGTTAATACATACAAGGACCTCTATGAAGACCCACAACTAGCACCCAGACCTGAGAAACATGCTGACTATCTACAATATCTAGGAGATGCTAGGAAGGTAATCGCGGACACCGAGGGTCGAAGAAACCTCATGTCTGAGGCGAATGACATACTTGAGCGGATAAACGACATCGAATCCGGTGTAGTGCCTAGTGATAGGAGAGAAGCAGACTTGCGATTACTCAGAGGTGATTTGGACAAACTCAGAATCATGGAGAGGCAGTATCAGATGAATAGGCTCGCTCCCACTGGTAGGGATGCCAGCATCAACACTAGATTCAGCAGGGAGTTCTCGGATAAACTCGAAGCAGACAAGAGAGCCACTGCCGAGTACGCTAAGGAGAAACTTCTACCCATGATACTCGAAAAGAATCCTGATGCCTTCAATACCGGCAATCCTCTCGTCGCAATGGCGAATGCCATGAGATTAGCCTATGACGCTAGTCGCGGTTTGATGGTTGATGGAAATCACGACTTGGAGACTTTCGGCTATCATGAGAAAGAGGATACTAGGGATAGCACCGAGCAGAACATGGCAAGAAGCGGAAGAGAATCACCACACAAGCAACTTGCTACTATGCTCAAAGATAATGCAGTCGAGTTGAATCCAGAGATGGATGTGGAAGAGGCCATGAAACTACTCGAGATGCCTGAACTTGGTAATGACAATCACAGAGACCAAGTCGAGCAGATGTTGGGTAAACTGGTAGGACCTACCAAAGCCGCTACATTCGGGCAGATTATGCGCTCGGGTGGTAAGTTACACACTCAGGATTTCTCAGATTACAAGAAGATAAACAAACCCATGAGAGAGCATATTGATGATTTCGAAGAGCATCCGTATTCCAGAGCGTCCATACCCTTGAACAGGGGTGTGCCTGAGTATGGAGCACTCAATCTCCTGAATCAAATGGATAGGTCAACGGGTGACATGACATCGTATGGTTTGCAGATGCATCCTCATCCCCTACCACCTAAGAAAATAGGAAAGAAAGGGCAACTATGGGAATCATCTCAGAAGACCAAAGCGTATCATCAAGCCATGTCTAACCATATCTACACCTTCGATGAAGGGCAATCAGGACCACTCGAGGAGGCTAGTGCTGGTAGTGTCACTAAATTACTACATGATAGAATGAGAGTTCCAGCAAGACCGGTTCATGAAATGGAGGGCAATGTGATTACACCTGTGTATAACTCAGGTAGAATGGACTTCGGATACTCCATGTCACCTACTGTGGGTGTCGAATATGATTCACAGGGTAACCCCATGGTAGGAGATAATATGTCTAATGAAACTCTGTTGAACTCAGTCTCGATGCCTTGGATGAACTATGTCTTCGGTAACGAATGGTCTCAAGACCTATATTCTCAACCCGGACTATCTCAGATATCAGGCTTGCAGAATAACCAGATGGCAGTTCAACCAGAAACAGGGATAGCCCCGATAGATGACCCTAATAGCATTTCTAAGTTATTCAAGGCTGACTTACCCAAAGAAGTTCCACTCATAGACCCTCTTCACAGGATATTTGAAATCAAGGATATGGAAGAGTTACGAGGTTTCACAGGCGAGTGGGTAGTATCCAAGTACTACGAGGGCCAGAGAGTCAAGGTGAAGAAGAAAGGCAACAGGTTAGATATCACAGATGAGGACGGTGAAAAAATCGGTGTCGATGACAGTATGAGAGCATCACTAAGAAAGGTATGCCAGAGGGACTATGTTATTGATGGTATGATTGTCGGTGATGATATACACATAAATGACATCTTATTGTATGATGATACTGATGTGACTGACCTTACTACAAGGGAGAGAGTCAAACTAATCAGAGGTCAGTTTGAAAGCCATGAGCCTGTTCATGTCCCTAGTCCTGAATCTATACGTGTCACGGATGAGGTTGGATTCGAGGAAGCCGTCAAAGACTTAGGAGGAGATGGACAGAAATTACTACTCAGAGATGCTAAGTCTACCTACATGAAGGGAGAAGAGAGACATCCTAAGTGGGTATTACTCGCTAAAGCGGAGGAAGACGTGCATATACCATTCGCAATGGAAATGGACAGAGGTCATTTCATCATCCATCTACCGGAGGACTTGGTGAAATATCAGATAGTAGACGATGAGCCAATTAACCCGATTGCAGCGATAGGTAGTATAACCAAGTCAGATTACTCATTGAGACTCGCTAACAGCCTAGAACCTTATTGGCGTCAAGGTTTCAAAGAACTATTGAAAGAAGAACTTGACAGGGCTGATTGGGACGAGGACGAATCCAATGAGGGAATGACTGATGAACGTGCCAAAAGAATAGAGCATCAGAGTGGTGGTATCCTCAAACCAAAGAAAGACAAGAACGTACTCCTCAAACCAAAAGACACATTGAAGGCTTTACTACTCATAGAGAAAGCATTGGAGAAACTCGAGAAAGCAGGTCACTATCCCATGAGTGGTGGTAGGGCACTAGGCATAGACGTCGGCTCTGATATAGCCAGTCCGCGTGGACCGACTTCGTTAACATCCGAACACGCAGTACCAGATTGGGACATGAAAGAGAGACCAGAGCAAGACCCAGAGAAACCATCTGATTATCCTAAGAAACCTAAAGAAAAGAAAGAAAAGGAAGAGCAGTACGACGATTTGGAAGTATGAAACCTTGCAGTTAGTTCTGCGAGCGGTATAAGTAGTATGACATACCAACTCAAGTTCAGTGGTCCTAAGTGAGCAACTCTACAAATCAGACGAGTCGATATCACTCCTCAAGGGTGGTAACGACCTCATCGTCGCTGGCTATGCCAGTGTTGAGTTGGTTGACAAGCAGGGCGATATAATAACAAGGGGGGCATTGAAGGACGCATTTCGGAAGTTTATGGAAGACCCGAAATACAGAAACGTCCAACTAGCGCACTCAAATATACAAGTAGGAGAAGTAGTTCCAAATTATACAGATGCAGAAGGGAGGTTGTGGAAGAGCGAAGTCGATGATGTCGGAATGTTTGTAGTAGTACAATTACGTAATGACATCGAGAAAGCCAAAGAAGTCTCAGCGGAAATACGCAAAGGCGGATTAAGGGGTTTCAGTATCGGCGGTCAGGCGTTCAAGAGAATGAGGAAATCAGACCCAAAAAGGGGAGATTACCAAGAAATCAGTAAACTTGAACTGGATGAGATAACAATTTGCGAAAAAGGAATTAACCCAGAAGCAACATTTAGTATATTAAAGGAAGATAAAACACAAAAAGGTGAAAAAATGACTGAAGAAAACGATGACATGATGAAGCAAATGAGCGATGTGCTCTCAAGGCTTGAAGGCAGACTCGAATCTTTGGAGGGTGACTCCATGGGTAAAGGTGAAATGCCAGCAGCATTGAAAGAGGCTATCGCTGACAAGAAAGACGACAAGAAAGACGACAAGGAAAAAGCCTACATGAAAGGCGACGACAAAGAGGACAAAGACGAAGACGACAAGAAAAAGTCCGAAGAGTTCTCTGACGTTATTTCCTCTGAATATCTTAACTGGATGGAAGACACCCTGAAAAGTGGCGGAGTCGACATCGATGGTGCACGAGCACACTTTGATGACGTGAACAAAGCAAATCTAGGTTCTACTCCAGAATCCATTGGAGACGGTGCAGACTACTTCGGTGGTCAAGTGAAAGGCCGAGCACAGGAAAACGGTAATCCTTCCACTAATGCTATTTCCCGCACAACTGGAAAAGGCGGTAAGAAAGACGTAAAGAAATCTGATTACTTGAATCCTTCATCTGTATCTGACTCAGATGTAGAAGCAGCATACGAAGTCTACAAGGCTGCTGCACTAGAACAAGAGTTCCGTGGAAGTCTTGAGAAGCAATTCGCAGACAGGTACGCATCAGAGCGCACTGAAGAAATCGCAAAGGCCGAAGCAGCAGCATACGATGCTCGCGGGCCTCTAGCAGACATACAAAAATCGATTGAAGCGCTATCCGAGAGAATCGAGAGCGTTACTTCCACTCCAGCGATTGGCGAGTCCATCCAGAAGTCGGCTGCTGCACCATCGGTGACAGTACCTTCTACTGAAGACCTCGCATCAATGTCGTGGAGTGAAGTACATAACTTGGCAACGAGGGCCTTCAATCCGGAGTAAAGAGGTGAATAAATATGGCAAGAGATTACGTACGCACAATAACAGACATGGAGCGCTATTACTATGGCGCAGGGAACGCAATGGGCTACTCATACAGTGGTAGCGAACTATTGAAGGCAGACAGCCCTATGCTGTCCACGACTGCTGGTACATACCAAGCAATCTACGGACGCAAGGTCTGGTCGCAACTGAACCAAGAGTTCAACGCTTTCAGCATACTACCAAAGAGACCTTGGGACAGGAGCGGTTGGAGAGTCATCACTGACAAGCCAAACTCTGGACTAGTACACGGTGGAGTCGCAGAGAACGCAACCCTACCTGAGACCGTAAGGCCAACTTTCCAGCACGTTGCTGCAAAACCAAAGACTATCGCACACACATTCGATATGTCAGAGACAGCAATCTTCCTAGCAGATAGGGACGACGGACTTGGAGACATCCGAGCAGTCCTCAAGGAAGAAATGGGTAAGCATCACGCTGAGATGGTTAACAAGATGCTTCTTGACGATGTTGACGATTTGGCAGGAAACAACTTCGAGTCCTTGGACCGAATCACTGCAAGCCACACAGCAATGGGCGGTGGGGCAACTCACGTCGACGCAGACGCAGACATGGATATCTACTCGATAGACAGGTCCTCTAACTCATGGGCCGATGCAGAAGTCAACTGTGCCAGCAACGGTACTGACCGAACTCTATCACTAGACCAACTAGACACACTATTCCAGCAAGTCTGGGAGCGTGGTGGAAACCCGAAAGTTATGCTAACTGGATATGACACTCTAATGAGACTACAGCAACTTCTACAGTCCCAGCAGAGATTCATGGAAGAGAAGAGAGTCACACCAACCTACAACGGCGTGAAGGGTGTACCCGGTATGGAAGCCGGATTCATCGTAGCGACCTACAATGGT
>Ga0098038_1000278_pt1 | contig 23786 bp, 21 predicted proteins | sample 5B_taG_FD_75051 | JGI IMG/M metagenome (GOLD analysis project Ga0098038, IMG submission 75051) | Marine viral communities from the Subarctic Pacific Ocean - 5B_ETSP_OMZ_AT15132_CsCl metaG | ecosystem: Environmental > Aquatic > Marine > Oceanic | place: Pacific Ocean | collected 2015-01-08 | reverse complement strand
TATTCTCGAAGAATCGGAGAAGGTATTGCTGAGGAAGCGGGGTTTGGTGGAAACCTAACCGAGTACTCTGCATCTTTCAATGTTGCGGCTGGCCAAGCTATATATGATTTGCAGCAAATTGTCTCCGAATCTTCCGCTACAGGCACAGATTCTGGAACAGGCAATGCCGTAGATTATAACGGTTTAGTGGGTAACAACAAAGTTCGTATTACAAGAGTATATTATAAAACACCACTAGCGATGTGGCGATTTTTTGGTTACTACGGTGGTATTAATGTTATAGGAAATATGCAAACATACGGTCAGTTTGCAGATGATTCGACATTCGAAATTATCCCAGCATGGCAAAATAAAATGCAGGCAATGGCCTATGAAGATCACATCCACACTAGAATATCTCACTATTCTTATGAAATAATTAACAACAAGCTTACTTTATATCCACCCCCGACTCAAGTCGCACCAGGCTTAGCAGATAGATTCTTTTTTAAATTTACCATAGAGACAGATGCCTGGGAGGATGAAGCTGATAAACAAACAGGTGCAGATGGCATAAATAACATCAACTCCATCCCATTTGATAACTTACCATACAAAAACATTAATGCAATTGGTAAACACTGGATTCGTAGGTATGCTCTCGCCCTATCTAAAGAAATGCTAGGCCAAATTAGAGGTAAGTTTGGTGGTAATATACCAATTCCTGGTGACAAAGTTACACTTAACTCTGGCGACCTGTTGACCCAAGCAGGGGCTGAGAAGACTGCGCTTATAGAAGAGCTTAAGAAAATACTTGAAGAAACAACGTATCTGCAACTTATGAAAAATGATGCGGAGCTTCTTGACGCTAACGGTAAGATTTTGGAGGAGACACCATCTCCTATTTTTGTGGGGTAAATAGATGAGTAAAAAGTGGACACAACCGGATGCGCCCCCTCCTCCGCTCTTCACAGGGGCCAAAGAAAGAGATCTAGTCAAGCAGGTCAACGACGAACTCATAGAGAGAGTCATAGGACAAACAATAGCATATTACCCAATTGACTTAGAAAGAACATACTTTCATAACCTTTATGGAGAAGCAGTAAAGAAAACATTTCTTCCCCCTGTGGCTGTAAAGGCCTTAATTGAATACGAGGGTCTGAAAACTGAATACTCTAAAAATATTGGCTTAGATAAAATCCAGAGCATTACCATCCATTTTCATAAGAGGCGTCTGACGGAAGACCAAGACTTATTTGTGAGAGAAGGCGATTTTGTTTATTACGGTGATTCATTCTATGAAATAGTAACATTATCAGAGCCAAAGTTAATATATGGACAGGTGGACCATAAATTAGAGATCTCAGCTAAGTGTATTAGAGCACGGGAGGGCCTATTCGATGCCACATGATTATGGCTATACTCAAATTGAAAAGGTGGATGGCAAGCTTAAAGAAGTTACTTTTATGCCATCAACCATTGAAACGATAGACCAAGCTTTTTTCAAATTTATAGATGAGGAACTCAACATCTCATCAAATACTAATAAAGGGTTTAAGAAAGTCCCAGTCATTTGGGTCTCCGCTGAGCGTGCGTTCCAAATTAAACGGGATAAAGGTTTGAGAGATGATAAGGGAGTTTTAAAATTGCCACTAATAACTATAGAAAGAAAGGCAATGAAAAAAGACCCAAGCATGAAAGGTGTAGCTTGGTCCCACATACCTGAGATAAACGATGAGAAAGGTGGTGCTCTCATAGTAGCTAGAAGAATAAAGCAAGATAAGACTTCTAACTTTTTAAATGCAGATTCAGCGCGGCTCAAGGGGTCCTTAGCAGATGCTGACGCTACTGTGGGTGAAGGGCAACAAAACTTTCCGTCCAAAAACGCTGGTAAGGTGGTGTACGAAACAATTTCTATGCCAGTTCCTACTTATGTTGTTATAGATTACGCTGTCACTCTTAGAACTGAATATCAGCAGCAAGTGAATGAGATGGTCGCCCCGTTTATTACAAAAACAGGGCAAATTAATAACTTCTTTATTGACCACGAAGGTCACAGGTTTGAGGGGTTTATACAGGGAGAGTTTGGGCAAGCAAGCAATGTTGCAAACCTTAAGGAAGAAGAAAGAATGTACGAGGTTCCACTAACCATCAAAATATTAGGTTATCTTATAGGCGAAGGGCCTAATAGAGATAGACCAAAACTTTCGATTAGAGAAAATGCAGTTGAAGTTAAGATACCTAGAGAAAAAGTTATTTTCGGTGATATTCCTGAGTTCGATGCCACTAGAACCATAGACCTCTTTTATAAAGAGTAATTTGTGCTTTGCGCTTTTAAAATACTATTTATTACGTAAAGACATCTATTTAGGAGAATCCATCCAATGGCTGAAAAAAAGTTTAGATTTGTATCACCAGGCATTTTTGTAAACGAAGTTGACAATTCGCAACTTCCTAATGATCTTCCGGACGTTGGTCCAATTATTGTTGGTCGCGCTGAATACGGCCCAGCCTTGCGCCCAATTAGAATTAATTCTCCTTCTGAGTTCATAGAGTTTTATGGTAATCCAATCCCTGGTGGAAGAGGCGACGATGTTTGGAGAGATGGTAATTACACTGGTCCTACATATGGTGCGTATGCTGCCTTAGCTTATCTCCGCGCTGGGGTCGGTCCTGTTAACTATGTTAGACTTCTTGGGGCACAAAGCCCTACTGCCGACTCTGGCCAAGAAGCTGGATGGATGGGTCCTGGTGATAGTTCAGTTGATACCACTCATGCGACTAACTGTGGAGCTTTTGGCCTTTTCCTTTTCAAATCGGGTTCAGAGATGGCAACAAAAGATGTGGGTGATGGGCGTTTAGCTGCTGTTTTCTATGGTACTGGCTCGTACTTTGAGCTTAGCGGTGCCCATGCAGCATCGACTGGTACAGGCGATCAAGGGCAACTAGCTTTAATTGAATCTGTGGGCACTGGTCCTGAATTTAAAATGGTCATCAGCAGCAGTAATAATACATCGTACACTACTAACTTTAACTTTGATAGAAACTCGTCAAAGTATATTAGAAAAGTATTTAACACTAACCCTCAATTGCTTAACGGGCGAGCCACTACACACACAGATCCGGCGACAGTTATTCCGACTTCTTCTAATGATTATTTCTTAGGTGAAACTTTTGAAAGATTTGCTGTCACAGACTTCCTAGACACTTCCAAAGACGCATTTGGTATTGTGGTGCCTCTTGCCCAAGATACTACGGCAGATAACAACTATGCGTATAAGCGTCGTGGATTTAGTGACGGTCAGTCAGGCATTGTTTTCTCACAAAATGTTTCGACAAATTACACTGGGTTTGACGCTCAGACCGACACAACAAACTTGTTTAAGTTTACAGCTTTAAATCACGCTGAGTGGGCATCGAAGAATTTAAAGATTTCCATTTCAGACATCAAAGCATCAACAAATGATGTTGATGCTTATGGAACCTTTACCGTGCAGGTAAGGTTTGCAAGTGACAGTGACAATGCCCCACAAATAGTTGAGCAATTCACTAATTGTAATCTTAATCCTGCGTCTGAGAATTACCTTGCTAAGAAAGTAGGTGACAAGTACGTTCAGTACGACACTTCTCAGAATAGGCTACGCGAGTATGGAGAGTTTAACAACCAGTCAAAATATATCTACGTGACTATGGAAAGCATTGTTGCAGACGGTAACGCCGATCCTGGCTTACTTCCTTTCGGTTTCTATGGGCCGCCAAAGCCAAATGATTTTACTGTCGTCTCTGGCAGCGTTCATACCTTTAAGTCAGGCTCTGCTCCGACTGCTGGAGATCCTTCTACTGGTGGAACTAGGCTTGTTAGCTTTGCAACAGGTAGCGCTGATTTAATTGAAGATCTCGCTAGATCAGATGGGACTAAAGTTAGGCCTGATGGTTTAGATACAGCGGCTGCCAACTCGTTCTTGGCCACACCAGCCACTACGACTAATCTAACTGCTTCATTTATTTTCCCGTCAATTCCTCTAAGAGTCAGTGCGGCAGCCGGCGGGATTACAGATAGTAAGAAAGCTTACTTTGGTATCCAGCCAACCATTACGGCTACTAGCCTCAGACACGACCCAGGCTATGTTGATTATGTAAGACCCGCTCCGGGGGCTAGCGATGTTTTCTCACCTGTTGGAAACACTGGGTTCCAATATTCCTTTATCTTCACACTAGACGATATCAGTGGCTCTGCTGGTGTGCATAGTTCTGGCTCTTCAGGCACTTCAACTGATGCTAACAAATCACTTAACGCAACTAACAACACCCACACATCAGTTCTTGATAATGGTTTTAACAAGTTTACAATGCCATTATGGGGTGGCCACAACGGTGTTGATATTGGTGAACAAGAGCCGTTCAACAACACAGCGATCGGTGCTTCACCTACCGAAGATAGTAGCTATGCTTACTATTCTGTCAAGCGAGCGCTCGATGTAGTTGCAGACCCAGAACTTGTGGAAGCTAACATGATTAGTGCGCCTGGGATTACACAGCCAATTGTTACAGACCAAATGCTCGCTCTTGCAGAAGCTCGCGGTGACTGCTTAGCGGTCATAGATATCGAAAATGTTTATACTCCTAAAACAGAGAGTACACAGTCCTACCAGAACAGGTTAGGCAGTGTCTCAACTGCTGTCTCGGGGCTTGAAAGCAGAAGAATTAACACAAGCTATGGCTGTACTTTCTATCCCTGGGTTCGCATCAGGGATGATATTTCTAATGCATCCTTGTGGGTACCACCATCTGTTATAGCCGTGGGAACCTTCGCGTCCTCAGAAGCACGTTCTGAGCTTTGGTTTGCGCCTGCCGGCTTTACCCGTGGTGGGCTAAGCACAGGAGCAGGCGGCTTCCCTGTTCTGAACACTACCGAAAGATTACGCAGAGAAGACCGTGACGACTTGTACGAAGTTAATATTAACCCAATTGCAACGTTCCCCAGTGAGGGCATCGTTATCTTTGGTCAAAAAACACTGCAAGTTACTCCATCTGCGCTCGATAGAATCAATGTTCGCAGACTGCTTATCTTCCTTAAGAAGAGAATTTCAAGAATTGCTGCTGGCATTCTGTTCGACCAGAATGTTAACACCACATGGTTAAGATTTAAAACAGAAGCGGACAAGTTCCTTGGTTCTGTGCAAGCTAGACTAGGTCTCACAGAGTTCAAGGTTGTGCTTGATAAAACTACTACAACCGATGATCTCGTTGATAGAAACATCATGTATGCTAAGATCTTCCTGAAGCCTGCTAGGGCGATTGAGTTTATTGCGATTGATTTTGTTATCACCAGATCGGGGGCTTCGTTCGACGACTAAAAAATAACAAAAGTTATTTGAATACTATTTAATACTAGAAGCAAAGGAGAATATTAAAAATGTCAAGTACAGCAGGGTTTTGGACCTCAGCGGCAGTGTCGCCAAAAAGAAATTTTAGGTTTTTAGTTCGCATTGGATCCATGCCTAATGGGGCTACATGGTATTCTAAGTCGGTCACAAAACCGCAAGTTAATGTAAACCCCAGTACTCATGAGTTTTTAAACCATACCTTCTATTATCCAGGAAAAGTAACATGGAACGAGATTACGATTGAATTGGTTGATCCTGTTAGTCCTGATGCTTCTATTAACTTGTCTAGAATCCTATTCGATTCAGGGTATCGTCCACCGACTGATGTTAACGACAACACTACAATCTCTAAAAAAGAAGCAGTCGATGCGCTTCAATCAATTGTTATTGAGCAGATTGATGCTGCGGGTGATCCAATTGAAAGATGGACTTTAACCAACCCATTCCTTACGGAGATCAACTATGGCGGGAAGTTAGAGTACGGCTCGGAAGGCCTTACAACAGTTTCCCTTAAGTGCCGTTACGATTGGGCCTCCATAGAGACATTTAAGCCTGGCGGTGCTAATAATAAGGCAGATCCCGGCCCAGGTTCTGAGAACCCTGCTCCTGGCCTAAACAAATACTGGGGCCCAGGACAAAACTACAGCTAATATTTACTAGAGGTGTTACTTGGCTAGAAGAAATAATAAGAATAGGGCGTCAGCACCTGCTGCTCCCCCCGTTCCACAGTTTAGCGGAGCGCTAAGCTTTACGAGACCAACTGAGTTTGTTCAGTTACCAACCGAAGGAAAGTTTTATCCTGAGGGACATCCACTTCACCTTGTACCGGAAGTAGAAATAAACTACATGACGGCTAAGGAAGAAGACATTCTGACATCTAGGGCTTTGATTAGCCGAGGTGTTGTTATCGATCGTTTAATACAAAGCGTTCTTGTTGACAAGACAATTGATGTTACCACACTTTACCCTGGGGACAAGACGGCACTTATGATTGCTACCCGCGCTACTGGTTATGGACCAGAATATACTGGACAAGTCACTTGCCCAGCTTGTTCCCATAAGCATGAGCATGTTATAGATCTTACAAACTTGCCAATTAAGAAAGTCCCAGAAAATATTAATCTGACATCGGCGGGTACCTTTGCTGTTAAATTGCCCGTTACTGGTTTCACGGCGGAATTAAGGATTCTAAGTTCAAAAGAACAAAAATTCCTTGAGGATTCGGGAAAGACAAGCGTAAAACACAACTTACCAGAGGCTAACAGGACTAACTTATTAAAAATGATCGTCGTGTCGATTAATTCTATTAGCGATAGGCAAGAATTAGAAAACTTTATAGATCAAATGCCGGCACAAGATTCTAGAACCATAAAGAAGATTTACGATAGTGTAAATCCTTCTCTTGATATGGAACAAGAAGTGCAGTGCCCAAATTGTCAACATGTAGTGGTCCGGGAGGTGCCACTCGGAATTAACTTTCTTTGGCCTTCCTGATAACTACCTAGAGGATGTATACGAAGAATTCTTCTTCTTATGCTATTATGGTAAATGGTCATATGCCGAGGCTTACAGTCTACCTATAGCTATACGAAAGTGGTTTATAAAGCGGCTAATAGAACAAAAAGAGCATGAATTAGGCAAAGATTAAATATGAATGTCCTTACTACTTATATAAAGAGGGCCTAAGAGTATGGATTTTGATAAGTTTATAAAAGCCTTAGAAGGCTTTGCCATAGCGGTTGGAGGTGGGGCAGTAGAGGCAGTTGGCGGACTGACCGATGCACTCGAAGATCTTAAGGAGATTAACGAGCAGACCGAGAATCAGTTAGGCTCTTCGGTTGCTGTTTTGGGGGCTTATGAAGTAGCCGCAAGGGCAGCCGCCGAAGGGGGAAGTATACTGTTTGGGGTTACCGGTGATATCGCGACCCGTCAGTTAGAGGCTGCAAGAGCATTTAATGAGGCCACAGGCTTTGCAGCTACATATAATAAGCAAATTATGGACACCACCTTTGCTAACAGAGATTTAGGTCTTAGCGCAGAGGAAATATCTGGGGTCTTTAGTAATTTGACCGATACATTTACAGATTTCACAATAGACGGTATAAGCCCAACTGAGGCGGGACTCGTGGAGACAGCCATGGTGCTTCAGGCTTTGGGAATCCCCGCAGAAGCGACAGCTAAAAGTTTTCAAGTATTAAGAAAAGGCCTTGGCCAAACTGATGGCGAGATTGCCAGAACTGTTTTAGGGCTGGAGAATTTCGCTGAGGAGTTGGGTGTTTCTTCAAAAACTCTTATACAATCATTTAACGAACAGATGCCCGTTATGACACAGTTTGGCGATAACGCCGAACATGTTTTCAGGAGAGTGTCAGCCGCGTCTAAATCTTCTGGGATGGAAGTTAAAACAATAATGAGTATGTTCGATCTTACGGATACCTTTGAAGGGTCAACTGAAGCAGTGGGTAGGTTAAACGCTCTTTTGCAAGGCCCGTTCTTGAACGCTGTTGAAATAACAATGATGGATGATCCAATTGAAAGAATGCAAGCATTTTCAACTGCTATGAACCAGGCAGGATTTTCAGCGGATGTGTTGGCTAATAATAGGCGTCTCCAGAATGCTTTTGTCGAGGCTATTCCAGGGATTGAGAACAACATTCAAGTTATGCAATTGGCGAGAGGCGAATTTGATTTGTTAACAGATGCAATGGATGCACAAGCGAAAGATAGAGATGAATTATCACAAGAAGCGATGATTCAAAGAACAGCAGAGGAGAACAAGAAAGTATTTATGGAGGTCCTCAAGGGTGTTGATGGCGTTGGCCAAAGCCTTGATGAAATATTCAGGACTGGGTTTACACCTCTTGCCAATAGCGCCGAAAAGGTCAGGGAAAAATTAAAAGGCGGCCTTGGTGAAGAATTAGATATTATGAAGAACTCTGTAGATTTGTTAGTCAAGTCCCTAGGAGACGTAGAGGCAGCTAGGGCAACTGCTACGGTTGAACGGCGAGAAACCGCGAGACAACCAACAGAACCACAGGGAGATACGGTTATTCGTTTACAAGTGTTACTTGATGGCGAAGAAATAGCTGAAAATGTTTCCCGACACCAACTGAACGGATAAAGGAGTTTTAAAATGTACGATCCAACAGATATATTAGAAAAAAAGGGACAAGTATTAGAATTCTACCAAACGTTCTCAGGGGCCACTGTTTCGTTTAAGGCTTTCTTAGATAACTATAGTGAAACTTATCAGTGCAATTGGAACCAGCAAAGGGTATTTGGGAGACCAGATCCAATACAGACTTACCAAGGAACTCAAAGAAGCATCAACTTAGGTTGGAGGATACCAGCTTTTAGCTTAGACGATGCAATAGGAAACTTATCTAAAACGTCTACTCTTTCTAGAATGTTATACCCGGAATATTCCAAACTTGACTCGGCCTCTACGATATCAAAAGGGCCGCTAATTAAAATGAAGTTTGCAAATTTAATTTTTGATGCCTCAAGGGGTCCAGGGGGTGATGTCAGAACTTGCGGGCTGTTAGGTGTCATAACAAACCTGGGGTGGAACCCAAACCCTAAAGAGGGCTTTTTTGATCCTATAAACAAACTATATCCTAAGTTAATAACATTAACCATAGGCTTTCAAGTTCTTCACCAGCATAGTCTTGGGTGGGAAAAAGCAGAAGCTATTGAAAGAGGTTACTCCGGTCTTGTGTCGGTGAACGGCGAAAAAACACCGTCAGCGCTAAAAACAGATAAAATTAACGATCGTAGGCAAGACTTCGCTGAGAACGCAGCACCAAGTTGGGGGGCTGACGCATCTCAATTCCCTTGGTCGGCAGGCGCTCAAAAGGGTTCTTCTGCATTTATAGGAAATTTTGATACAGGAGACGCAATACAAGAAGTTGCAATCTCAGAACTTTTGGGAGGCGATGACTAATGTCTAGATATTCTGGTAGAGAAATATTTTTTAATTCTAATAAGTTATATGAATCCATGCTTGATGAACGCAAGGTTTCTGGTGTTGAACAGTATGCAACGCCCATTTTAGATCATGCTACTAAACAACAGATTGCATCCTTAAGGACTATAACTCATGTATGGAAAACTGGGGATAGATATTATAAACTTGCCTTTGACCATTATGGACAATCAAAACTATGGTGGGTTATAGCCTGGTTTAATAAAAAACCAACAGAAGCTGATGTAAATTATGGCGATATAATTTATGTGCCGCATCCCATAGATAAAGTATTAAGTTTTTTAGGAGTCTAATATGGCTGGTAAAGAAACCGATCAAAGAGAAAAGTCTACTAATGAGGAGGAGAATTCTCAGGTCTCCAATGTTCCCTCAGGAGGTTCTCTTGATGAACTAAATAAAATAACAGGCGGCTCTGGCTTTGGAGACGGGAATCTAGATTTTCTACCAGATGAAAATCGAAACGGGAGAGGTGCGCTAGGAACTAATATAGCGCAACTTGGGGACGCTGACGAAAATGTTGTCGCTCTCCAGACGTACATGGCAGGTGAATTAGACCCTGATTGGGATGGTAACGAGGCTGGTAACACCCCAGTGCTGCCAGATTTTGGTATCGACGGCGTTTGGAGATGTGAAACTCAAGGCGCTTTTAATATGTTATTAGAGAAGAAGGGCATAAAGTGCAATGATTCCGATAATAATGAATGTGGTGAAGGCGTTCCAAGTTGTGTATTAGACGAGCAAACTCTTAACTCTTTAAAGAGATCCGAGGTTTTAGAAACAGAGCCTGTTAAATCCTCTGAGGAAAAAATTGATGATCAATGTTTTCTTATTAACAATTTACAAGCGGTTTTCAATAGATCAAAACCGCCCATGCCAGGAGCTTCTTTTCATGAACATGGAGACGAGACGCTGCTAAATTCTAGATCTGATATAAAATACAAAAAAATACACAAGATCTCGACAAATAACCCTGGCACTTTGATGAACAGGCTGAGACTCACCAAAGGATTAAACCAGTTCTTGAATATCAAACATTACGAGCTTTCACAATTAACACCCACAGTCAGACTGTATAAACAATATTATGAAACTCCAAAAGCTCCACCAAAAGAAGTGGAGTTTGAATTTTCTAGTTTTGTAGATCCAGTTAAAGATCTACAATCTATGCTCAACAGCACGTTACAGAGGGGCGTAGGTGTCGGCATAGAAAGTTTTAACTTTAGTTTTGTTGGCGTTCAACCTGCCACAGCCAAAGCTGACATAAAAGCTCAATTAGTTATACATGCACAAAACTTTAATGAATTATTTAAGAAAAGGCCTGGATTAGACCAGAACGGCGTGCCGTTAAAAGGAGGCTATAGAATAATAGATTTGGTCTTGTTAGAACCTAAATATCGTTATGTTAATGAAAAAGGAAATACACGAAAAACAAATGAATTTAATCCTAATTTTTATGAAATAAAAGCAGTGGCCGGCTGGGCTGCTACTGGTGGAGGAGGAGTTCTATCAGATGATTTATCTTCAGCTATAAAAGACAATCAGGTTGAGATGTTTTTAACGACAACAAATCATAAGTTTGATTTTAAAGATGATGGTTCAGTAAGGCTTATATTAGATTTTCGTGCTAGGATAGAAACTATTATGATGGACCCCAAAAGAGCAGATGTTCTTTTTGATCCACCAACAATTGCCAAAAGAGACGAAAGAATAAACAAAATAAATGAAATAACTTCGAAAAGAACTTTAATGAATGAAGAGAAAATTAAATGTGAAGATGATTCTATAAAAGAACTTAGACAATTGTATGAACAGACTATAGAAAAAGAAAGAGAAGATTCTTACTTATCAATTCTAAAACAATTAATTTTTGAGGGATGTATATACACTGCTAAATTGACCACCCCCACAGAGGCAGATAAAACATTCGCGATGCTTGATGGTGAGGAGCCGCCACAAATAACTTTTGTAGTAGAGAATGTATCATGCGATGACGAGATAGACATAGATGTGGAAAGTTTCTTGCTTGAGCCAGGCGTTAGGAAAATTAACTTTTTTTACTTGGGCGACCTATACGCTCTCGTGGTCAACAATGTTTTAGAAAATATGCAGAATTTTACCACTAACACGCGAAATATAAATTTTGGCAATATAAGATTTATGTTGGGCCCTGCTGTATTTGACGGAACCAATATTCTCGATAAAAGTGGCAATAAAATTTCTCTTAACATTGCTGATATACCCATATCGGTTGAATTATTCACTGATTTTATGAGAGATGAGGTGATAAGGGGTAGAAAAAATACATTCCCTCTTCTCCACTTTATGAGGTCAGTTATGAAGAAGTTAATGTATGAGGCTTTGGGACCAGAATGTGGTAGCGGTGATCGTAGAGCAGCTTTTTTAGCCGGCAGTGCTATAATAAGTGCTGACTCATCGTTTGGTGGTAGTGACCCTATCGCTGCAAAGATGGGAGATAATTCATCCTTAAACATAGATGAATATGGTAAAAACCTCCTGATACCTTCGGAGACTAGCGACGGTCTTTTTGGAAATAGAAAGGCCAAAAACAAAGGGAAAACAAAATTTGTTTTTGATTCATTTAACAAGAAAAGTTTAGATAGAAGCTTTGAGTATTTTGTAATATATAATGTTGAAGCTGGAAGACTGGATCTTAGTTTTGAAAAGGGTGAGTTTGATAGCAGGTATGAAAGAGATTTGACCAATGGCATATTACATACTGCAACAGGCTTAGATCGTGGCTTGGTTAAAAGTATGACTTTTACAGCAACAACCCAAAAACATTTGCGAGAACTTAGATATCTAATGTCTGATTTTGATCCGGAACTCCAGTTATCAAATGTTTATGAATGTGACCTTAGGATGTATGGAAATAATTTATTCGCTCCAGGTTGTCGATTATTTATAAACCCGAGAGGTTTGGGGTCTGACGAACTAGGAGACCCAGGTAAAGATGGCTCCAACGCCAACACTATGGGTCTTGGCGGTTATCATAATGTCATCACAGTTAAACACAGTATAACTCCATCTGAATATATTACTACGCTGCGGTGCCGTTGGGAAAGCAGTGGCGATGGATTAGGTTCTTTTGTTGATAAGCTTACTAGGTCTGGTGATGTGGCCATACCCGAATGCGCCGATTTAGAGCGAGAAGTACAGAACCTTCGTAATGACCTAAGAGGTGATCTAGGGTTACCGGAGATCTCTAAAACATCGCAGCCGGGAGCCGAATAATGTCTTACAGAAAATTCTCAGCCAGTAATACTACCAAAGGTACTAAAAATATATTTGATGAAAGAGGCAAATATAGAAATGAAGCAGTCCCGAGTAGACTAAAAAATAAATATCCTGGCCTTTTTAGAGATTTTTGGTTTATAGAGAACATGTATTACGGTAGAATAGATCAAAATCACAAGTTTATTTTATTAGATGAGGATAATTTGAGATCTAGCTCTGGTGAGGGCGGTAGAGCCATTTATTTAGTGGATTTTGTGTCACATGCATTAGATGATTTTTTAAAGGAGCACAGAAAAGCCTTCTCGACTAGTAAAATACAAAAAAATGATGAATTTTTGTCTGAAATTAATCCATTTGCCGGTCACAAGAGGCTCTTAACTGCTTACGATCTGTACATGAACGATTTGAGGAACAAGATTCATAAAAAAATGATTCGTGCTCACAATACTATTCAAGATTTTGATGATTTTATAAATTTCTTTTTAAATGAAATTTTTTTAATGGACCAAGTGATTCCGGTAACTCTAACAGGGTTTGTTGCTAGTAGGCATTCGTCGCCTTTGGGTACTGGATTGTTTGTTGATCTAGTCGATCTTGCGGACGACGATGCTCCAAAGGTCACAAAGGTCATAGATAGGCCTAATTTTGAATTTATGATGAATAACGCGAACAGGCACGGTTTTATGATAGATTATAATAAGCCGACTAGACTTTGTGCGAATTTGGGATCTCCTCAAATGGAATCGTATATGAAATTGTATAACACAAATTCAAGCGATATATTTAATGATTATTACAGTCATATTTATACCTTAGATCATGCATATTTTATGAATTACATGAGAAAATTTTATAACAGATTTGTTTCTTTAAGGCCAAATATTAGAAAAGAAACAAAAACCTTTAATTATATTATAAAAAAACAAAAAATATCAATTTATGAATTAAATAATAAATATAATGAAAATTATAGAATTAATTTATATGTTGATTTAAGAAATTATGAAAGCGGGGGTAGGTACACTGACTCACTCGTGGAATTGATGAAGGAAAATGCTTTATCATATTTAAATATTCAAGGCCTAGAACGGGCTTTAGAGTATGTTGATTATCAATACATTGGTTTTTTAAATGATCCCTATGCATACAACGGGGTTGTCACGGCTAGGAACATGGTAAAAGATCGTTCGTTTTCTAGACAAGGGCTCCGAGATATGTTATTAGATTCTGTGGCTGATTCAAGAAAAACTTTTTATTGATGGGGGAAACTTGCTTTTTCAAGCTTTGGACGACAAGAAATCATGCGTAGCTATTTACAAAAATGGCACTTTATTCAAAAATCATATACAAAACGATATGACTCACACTTGGGCAACATCGGAATACCTAAGTGATTTACCAATTGAATACGCATACCTATACTGTAAAAAAACTTTAGCTGAGGTCTGCCCCATTTATCTAAAAGAGGAGTTCGACGAAATTATCTCCTTATTAAATGCTTTCGCTATTTCGGTAGGCGAATCAAAGATCGACATTAATCAGCATTGTTTTTATGATTTAATGCCCGAGTCATTTTTAATCAGATTTTGCGATATCAAAAATAGGATATCACAATATGTTTTTGATACTTTTGAAAAGCCTAGTAATTATAAATTTTTAAATGATCTTCACAAGATAGAGAAATTAATTAGCTTAAGAAAGTTAAAATTAGATTTTTCCCGGATTAATACAAGTGGTATGAGTTTTGCAAATCAGAATAAATTAAAGAGCGCTAGATCGGCGGAATCATATATAAGATATAATATTTTTGGTTCAAGGACAGGACGACTAACCACAAAGAAAAATAGCTTTCCAATTTTAAATCTGAATAAGGAATTTAGGAAAGCCGTACTGCCCACTAACAATAAGTTTGTTGAATTTGATTATAATGCGTTTGAGATTCGTGTTTTGTTATATTTGCTAGGGAAGGCACAGCCGTTAGGCGATATCCATGAATGGAACGTGGCTAATGTATATAACAATACAATCACCCGCGATGAAGCTAAAACTAGAATATTCGCTTGGCTATATAATCTTGATTCAAAAGATACAATGTCCGAGGGTATGTATAATAGAAATGAAATACTAAATAAATATTGGGATGGAAAGTCTGTGACAAACCCTTTCGGTAGAAGCATAGAATGTGACAAGTTCCACGCAGTGTCCTATTTAATTCAAAGCACTGCTGCTGATATTGTCTTGAGGCAAATGATTGAAATTAATAAGATGTTAGAAAATAAAAAATCACATATTGCCTTTACAGTCCATGATTCAGTGGTTATAGATATGGCTGACGAGGATATGGGTTTGCTTCCAGAGATAAAGAGGAAATTCTCCACGCTAAAAGACACACAGTTTTTAACCAACGTTTCGATTGGCAGTGACTTTGGAAATCTGGAGAGTGATAAATAATGGACATCATAGGACTTGGTGAGGCAGGTTGTAATCTGGCTGTTTGTTTCAATAAATATCCACAATATACAACCTACAGAATAGATGCTGGTTTAGAGGGCGAGAATTGTTTTAATGTTAGAAAACAAAGAAGTCCCGAAGATTACGAAAGTAACGCCCCGAACCTAAAAGACTTTTTCTCAAATCTTGGAGAAGAGGTAACATTCATAGTTGGTGGCGCTGGTTATATATCAGCGATGAGTTTGGCCATTTTACAGCAGATAAAAAACAAGAGGGTATCAATCCTTTATATATGTCCAAATCACAAAAGCTTGACAGGTAAGAAAAGGTTGTTAGAACGTGCAACCTTTGGTATCCTGCAACAATATGCTAGATCTGGGCTTGTAGAGAATATTGATTTAGTTAGTAATGAGAAAGTCGCAGCCATAGTTGGGAACCTACCTGTTATTGGGTATTATGATAAAATTAATGATCTTATAGCATCCACATATCATTTTATAAATGTGTTTAATCGTTCTAAACATGTGTACGGTGTAATTGAGGAACGTGAAAAAGTTTGCAGGATCTCAACAATCGGGTTACTAGATACAGAGACCTCAGAGGAAAGAACATTTTACGACTTAGATTTAGTGAGAGAAAAAAGTTATTTTTACGCTTTAAGAAAAGAATCACTACTTAATGAGTCAAATATGATCGCCACCTTAGAGGGGCAAGTCGAAGAAAAGAAGAAAGAATGGTTGACAAAAATTTCGTACAGGTTATACTCAACGGAGTACGAAAACAATTTTGGTTTTTGTGTAAATAGAACTTCAAAAGTTCAGGGGGAATGATGAGAGCGTATATTGGATCTTTTGTGAAAGATAGTGGTGAGCCGAGGAGAATGTACTTTGCTAGGCTAGAGGATATGCCCCAGGCATTCCTAGAGGTTAAAACAACAGGTACAGGAACTTCGCCCACCCAAACAGAAGGGAAAGAACTAGTATGGGATTTACAGGCAGGTGGTTTTAGAGTATTTAATTATAATACACAGCAAGGCGATCTGACTGTTTTTGAATACGATGAGAATAAATTAGTTTGACAAGATTAGCGCAATAGGATATTAGCTATTGCGATTATAGGGTAGCCACCCACAATTTAAACATAGGAGAATAAAATGGCTATTGATTTGAAAAAAATGCGTAATAAGTTGGATAAGTTGGAAGGAAAGGGCAGAACACAATCTGTGTTTTGGAAGCCCCAAGATGGAGATCAGACAATTCGGATTCTCCCGATGCCAGATGGCGACCCCTTCCGTGAGATGTGGTTTCACTACAACCTAGGTGAGAACCGTGGTTTCTTGAGCCCAAAAAGGAATTTTGGAGAGGATGATCCGCTGGATGCATTTGTCCGCAAACTCTTCAGCGACGGCGAACCAAATGATATCAAGATGGCAAAGGATCTAATGGCCCGCCAGCGTTTCTTCTCGCCGGTCATTGTTCGAGGTGAAGAAGACAAAGGTGTACGCCTTTGGGGTTATGGCAAGATGGCTTACAAGGAACTGGTCACCCTTGCGTTGAACCCGGACTACGATGATATCACTGACCCAGAATCGGGCACTGATCTTGTGATTAACTATGGAAAGCCACCAGGAGCTTCTTTCCCTAAGACTTCGATCACTCCACGCCGTCGTTCATCACCATTGTTCAGCGATGACCAAGGTGGTGCAAAAGCGGCAGCCGCACTTAATGAGATCCCTGATTTCGATGAAGTGTTTGCTGAGTCCCGCAAGACTCCAGCCGAAGTCGGCCAAATGCTTAATGAATGGCTGGCAGGTGAAAGTGACAGTGGGCAGTCCGTTGAAAAATACGGAGGTAGCGCTGAGGCGAATACGGTAGACCAAAAGCTTGATGAGCTTCTGAGTAGCAGCGCCGCATTCTAAGTTCCCCCCAACCGCAGGGAGGCACGGGTTGAAGAACTATCCCAAGATCTTCTAATAGGTGTCTCATTTTCAAAAATAAAAGGAAATTAATTATGAATTTTAGTGAAATCATGAAAAACCAATATGTTATTATTGGATTTGTTGCAGCACTCGCTTTAGTGCTTAGTTTCTTTATCACAGATTTTGGTGGTGAGGAAGAGGTAGTTGTTAACAAAGCATCTGAAAACGCTAAGGAAACACAGGTTGTATCCAACCAAGAAAGCAATGAAATGCTTGAAGTGGTTGTAGAGGCCAAAGGGTCTACTGAAGAAGAACCTATTGAGAAAGAAATTACAGGAGAGAAAGAATAATGTTTAGTTTTATTAATCGTGATCACGTCTTTGGCGCGGTCTTTGGAGTGGCAGCACTTTCGGCTCTAGCATTCGTTACTGGATGTGGAGACGAGAAGGGTGATGAGACAGCCGACACGGCTGTTATGACGACCACTACGGCTACCACGGTTACTACCACTGGGACCACCACTGGCACCACGGGAACTACCACAGGTACGACCACTGGTACCACGACTGGAACCGGAACTGGTACTACAACTGGAACTGGTACTACTGGTACAACAACCACTGGCACCGGTACAGGTACAGGTACAGGTAGCTGATAAACAACCCACGGGAAGGCACAGGGTTAACAGGTGCCTTAATTTTTATTTTTTACAGGAGGGGTAATGCCTAGAAGACAAGCTAAGACGGGTAAAGTCAATAATATGGGTGACATGATAAAGAGGTTGAATAAGAAGTATGGCATGGAAGTTGCTCACAACCTAAACGAAGATAACCCAACAGAGGTCAAAGGTTGGATCCCTACAGGGTCACGATGGTTAGATTCTATCATTTGTAAGGGACAAAAAGCTGGCATCCCCATTGGCAAGATTTCGGAAATCGCAGGCTTGTCTGCTACTGGTAAGAGTTATATGGCGGCCTGCGTTGCTGCTGAGGCGCAGAAGCAGGGTATATATGTAGTTTATTTTGATTCCGAAAGTGCTATCGACCCTACATTCCTAGAAAAAGCTGGTATAAACACCGATCCAGATGCTTTTGTATATATTCAGGCAATTACAGTAGAGCAAGTACTTGAGATGATTGAAGACTTTCTTGGAGCAGAACAGCGAACGTTGTTTATCTGGGATTCTATTGCAAATACTCCAACAGAGTCTGATAAGGAAGGTGGGTTTAACCCAAACGCCTCTGTAGGTAAGAAGGCCAGAACTCTTTCCTTAGCTTTTCAAAAGCTGACTATCCCACTTGCCAATGCAGAATGCACTCTGCTGTGCCTTAACCAGCTAAAGCAAAGGATCGCCTCAACACATGCGGAAAGGACGGAAATAATGTCAGAGCCCTACACCACACCAGGAGGAAAGTCTCTTGTATATGCGTCTTCTCTTCGTGTCTGGCTAACCAAGAGAAAGTCAAAATCTGCTTTCGTAACAGATGAAAATGGCTTTACGATTGGTTCAGAAGTTAAAGCGACTTTAAAGAAATCTCGCTTCGGTACTGAAAGGCGACAATGCACGTTTCAGATTACTTGGGGTGATGATGAAGTCAGGATCATGGATGAAGAATCATGGTTTGAAGCGATTAAAGGTTCTGAATTTATTAAACAAAGCGGAGCTTGGTATACCCTTGTTTATGACAATGGAGAAGAACAAAAATTTCAAGCCACAAAATGGATGAGTTACCTTCAGGACCCGAGGTTCAGGCAAAGAGTTGAAGAACTGATGGATATTGAGGTTATCGGTAAGTATAAGGACAGAATAGGCGACATAGAGTCATTTGAAAATGTTGACAAAGATGTCGAAAGCTAGTTGAAATAATAACTTGAGGGGGGGATTATGAAGAGAGTCATGCTTGTAGACTGCATGAATATATACCTGCGGTCCTATATAGTGGACCCCAGCCTGTCAGCGAACGGTGCTCCGATAGGTGGGTTTAAGGGTTTTCTAAAAACTCTACAAAAGCTTTGCAGAGAGATCCGCCCAGATAAAGTGATAGTGGTATGGGACTGTGGCGGTGGTTCTAGAAAACGAAAAACACTAAATAAAAACTATAAAGCAGGAAGATCCCCAGTAAGGCTGAATCGCGAAATAAGGAATCTCACACTCAGAGAGGAACAAGATAATAAGGTGTGGCAACAAATAAGGCTTTCTGAATATCTCAATCAACTCCCTGTCATACAGTATTGTATTGAAGATGTCGAAGCAGACGATATAATATCCTACTTGGTACAAAATAAAAGGCTGGCCGATTATAATAAAATAATCATATCTAGTGACAAAGATTTTTATCAATTGTGCGATGATAAAACTATAATCTATCGACCCACACAGAAAGAAATATTGAACAAAAATTCCATAGTGGATCAGTTTGGTATCCACCCAAACAATTTTGCTTTGGCTAGAGCTATCGCTGGTGACCCTTCTGACAATTTGAAAGGTGTACCAGGCGCTGGGCTTAAAACAATTTCTAAAAGATTTTCCTTTATGTGTGAGGAGAACGACTACTTAATAGAAGATATTGTACGACACTGTGAAGGAGTAGAGAAGCCCCTCTTAGTACATAAGAGAATAATAGAGAATGTAGATAAGATAAAACAAAACTACAGACTTATGCAACTCTACAGCCCTTCACTTTCACCAACCGTAAAATCACAAGTAAATTATATTTTAGAGAATACAGAAGCTGAACTGAATTTAACTGAATTTAGAAAAATGATGATGACAGATGGCTTTGGTGAATGGGACAATATCGATCTTATTATCGCGATGAGAAAAATAGTTGCTAGTTTAGGTAAATGAGTTATGTTAAAGGGGACAGAGGGGGAAATATGAAACGCACTGATTTTAGCCATTTTGGTAAAAGTTTCCAAGAGGCGCTATGTCTGCTTATGTTAGAAGACAGGCCGTTCGCAGATCAAATATTAGAAGTATTTGATATCACATTTTTAGAGCTAGGGTATCTTCGGCTTTTTGTGTCGAAGATAATAGCATACCGATTGAAGTATGGTGTTCATCCTACTAAGAAGATTATGAATACGATTATAAAGTCTGATCTTGAAAAAGAGAATGAGGCAATTCAGAAGCAAGTAAGAGATTATTTTGCTACGATTATGGTCTCTGAACAAATTAAGGATTCGGAGTTTATTAAAGACAAGGCACTTGAGTTTTGCAGGAAACAAAAGCTGAAGGGGGCGATGCTAAAGTCTGTGGACTTGCTACAAACATGCTCATTCGATGAAATCTCTAAGATCATCAATGATGCTTTAGTATTGGGTAGCGATTCCAACTTTGGTTATGATTACTTGGTAGATTTTGAGAAAAGGTTTGAGTTGAAAGCTCGCAACCCTATAACAACAGGCTGGGGCGAGGTAGACAAAATCTCTAAGGATGGTCTTGGTCAGGGTGAATTGGGTGTGGTAGTGGCACCAACCGGCGCTGGTAAGTCAATGGTTTTGACTCACTTGGGGGCAGCCGCGTTGATGAAGGGTGTAAATGTTATACACTATACACTAGAACTTAGTGATACCACCATAGCTTCTAGGTATGATAGTTGTATTACCGGAGTTCCACTTGGTGACCTATTCTCTTTTAAGGAATTGATTTATGAAAAAGTAGAGGATGTCAAGGGCAAACTTATTGTTAAAGAATACCCAACTAAGTCAGCTTCCACCAGAACAATCAGGAATCATCTTGAGAAGCTTATTAACCGTGGCATAGATCCGGGACTTATTATAATTGACTACGGAGATCTTTTACGACCAGTTACGGTAAGAAAAGAGAAGCGTAATGAATTGGAGTCTATTTACGAAGAGATGCGAGCGATAGCACAAGAATTTAAGTGCCCAGTCTGGACCGCCTCGCAAACAAACCGGTCGGGTCTCAACGCGGAGGTGATAACCATGGAGTCTATTTCAGAAGCCTTTAACAAATGTTTTGTTGCTGATTTCATCTTTACCGTCTCTAGGACCATGGAAGATAAGAGCGCAAACTCAGGTAGAATTTATGTGGCCAAAAACCGAAATGGCCCGGATGGGCTTGTATATCCCATCTTTATGGACACTAGCAATGTTAAGATTCGCGTACTGCCACCTAGTGACGAGGAAGAAAGTGAACTTACAGCTAAGAGCCAATCGGATGTATTGAAAGAGAAATATCAAAAGTTTAAGAAACAACAAAGGGAGAGTATATAAAATGGAGATCGCCTCAAGAATATTGTCAGACATCACAGTCTACATGAAATATGCACGGTACTTACCAGAGAAGTATCGTAGAGAGACATACGAAGAGCTTGTTACTAGAAACAAAGAGATGCATATTAGAAAGTATCCTAATCTAAAGGAAGAAATCGAAAAGGCGTACCAGTTTGTTTATGATAAGAAGGTTCTCCCTTCTATGCGTTCGATGCAGTTTGGGGGTAAACCAATTGAGGTTGCTCCTAATAGAGTCTTCAACTGTGCTTATTTGCCGGCTGATGACGTTAGAGCTTTTGGAGAAATTATGTTTCTCCTACTGGGGGGCACTGGTGTTGGGTACTCGGTACAAGCACACCATGTAGAAAAGCTGCCACAAATACTAAAACCCAACGGTAAGAGGACTTACCGTTTCTTAGTGGGGGATTCTATTGAGGGCTGGGCTGATGCCGTTAAAGCTCTTGTAATGTCCTACTTCCGTGGAACTTCTAAGTTACGGTTCGATTTTTCGGACATTAGGCCTAAAGGTAGCAGGCTGGTAACATCGGGTGGTAAAGCCCCCGGACCACAACCTCTCAAAGAATGTTTGGTTAAACTTGAAGGCATCCTAGAAGCAAAAGAAAATGGCGATAAGCTAAGACCAATTGAAGTCCACGACATGATCTGCCACATAGCAGACGCAGTGCTGGCCGGTGGCATTCGACGTGCCGCTCTTATCTCCTTGTTCTCGGCTGACGATGATGAAATGATCGCTGCCAAGACAGGAAGTTGGTGGGAGAACAATCCACAGAGAGGACGAGCCAACAATTCAATTGTGTTAATGCGCCACATTGTAACAGAAGATTTCTTTAAGGATCTCTGGGAAAGGGTCAGGGCGTCTGGTGCTGGCGAACCAGGTTTTTATTTTACATATGATAAAGACTGGGGAACTAATCCATGCTGCGAGATTGCTCTGCGCCCTTTCCAATTCTGTAACCTAACCGAAGTGAATGTATCTAACGTACAAGATCAAGGAGATCTAAACGACCGTGTCCGAGCGGCTACGTTCATCGGAACCCTCCAGGCCTCGTATACTGATTTCCATTATTTAAGGCCCGTTTGGCAACGCACTACCGAGAAGGACGCACTAATTGGTGTTTCGATGACTGGTATTGCATCTGGTAAAGTGCTGGATTTAGATACTTCTGAAGCAGCGGACGTAGTTAAAGAAGAGAACGCAAGGGCCGCTGCCTTGATTGGTATTAATCCAGCAGCTAGAACAACCTGTATAAAGCCTGCTGGGACCACTAGTCTTACGCTTGGGACATCCTCAGGTATTCATGCTTGGCATGCGCCATACTACATTCGAAGAGTTAGGGTCGGTAAGAATGAGGCCATTTATACTCATTTAAATAACTACCATTCTGGACTGGTTGAGGATGAATATTTCCGCCCACACGATACTGCTGTGATCCAGGTGCCGCAGAAGGCACCGGAGGGTTCTATATTACGCTCTGAAAGCGCCTTAGAACTACTCGAAAGAGTCAAACGGTTCAGCACTAACTGGATTAAAGAGGGCCACCGTAAGGGCCAAAATACTCACAATGTGTCAGCCACAGTTACTATAAAAGAAGATGAATGGGATCGTGTTGGCGACTGGATGTGGGAGAACAGAAACTATTACAATGGTTTGTCTGTATTGCCTTACGATGGCGGGACGTATATCCAGGCTCCTTTTGAAGACTGCACTCAAGAAGTATATGAACAGATGTTGAAAGATTTAGTCGATGTCGAACTCTCAGGTATTGTAGAGATGCAGGACGATACTGATTTGCAGGGAGAATTGGCGTGTGCTGGTGGAGCCTGTGAGATAAAGTGACTTGACGTTATCATCAATATGTGATAATATAAATGGACAAACACGGAGTAATAATGATTTTAGAACCTAAAAATAATTGGATCGAGGTAGATCTTTCTTTTGACAAAAAAGAAGAGAAAGAAAGTCTTGTAGCACTTCCAGAGGACTATAGGCCCGCTGAGAAACCGTACAAGGCTGTGTCAATGAAACGTGACCCTCTGGGTGACTATAAATTTGGAGACGTTCTTATAGTACCATCCCATATCATACGAGAAATCGACGTTGTTGATCAACAGTTTTATCTTATTGAGAGAGGCCACATCATGGCTGTTGTGGAGCCAGAATGAGTGATGGAAGGGATCCAAAACATAATCCACACCACGATTTTAAAGTAACGGTGCCACGGGCAGCACCCTTTGAAGAAAAGCCCTTAAGGAGTATACATGTCTATAGAGACGGAATTGGCCGCGTTGACCTCGTGGACTACATGGGTACTGATCTCACTATCGTTAATAGTGCCCGCGTTAGCTTTGGGAAGCATAAGGAAACGATAGATGAAAAAGATGAAAAACTGGTTAACTACTTGGTTAAACACAGACACACTTCTACGTTTGAGCACAACGTTGTTACTCTACGTTTTGTGGTTCCTTTGTTTGTTAGGAGTCAGCATCATCGTCATCGCACTTGGAGCTACAACGAAATATCTCGTCGTTACACTGATGTAAACATCCAGTT
>Ga0098038_1000277_pt1 | contig 23797 bp, 19 predicted proteins | sample 5B_taG_FD_75051 | JGI IMG/M metagenome (GOLD analysis project Ga0098038, IMG submission 75051) | Marine viral communities from the Subarctic Pacific Ocean - 5B_ETSP_OMZ_AT15132_CsCl metaG | ecosystem: Environmental > Aquatic > Marine > Oceanic | place: Pacific Ocean | collected 2015-01-08 | reverse complement strand
TGGTTTAGAAAAATATATGTACATGGCTTTAAAAAAAGCTAAAATTAAAGCTAAGTATGAAGGCCAAACATATACGGTACAAGAAGGTTTTATGTTTGATAACGAAAGTTATGAACGACAAAGCAATGGTAAAGGTGATTTAGTAAATAGAGGTTGTAAAAAAATACTACCTATAAAATACACACCAGACTTCATTTCTGATACATTTATAATTGAGTGTAAAGGTAGAGCTAACGAAAGTTTTCCAATGAGATGGAAAATGTTTAAAAAATATGTAAATGATAACTTAAAACATGTAACCTTATATAAACCTCAGAACCAAAAGGAATGTGATAAAGTAATAGAATTAATTAAAGAAAATAAATGACAGTAGATTTAAATAAAAAAATATTATCTGATTTAACTGTGCATATGAAATATGCAAAGTATATACCAGAATTAAATAGAAGAGAGACTTGGGAAGAATTAGTTACAAGAAATAAAGAGATGCACCAAAAAAGGTATCCACAATTAACAGACCAAATACAATTAGCTTATAAATACGTTTATGAAAAAAAAGTTTTACCATCTATGCGCTCGCTTCAGTTCAGCGGTAAGCCGATCGAAATTAGCCCAAATAGATTATACAATTGTAGTTACTTACCTATTGATCATGTTGATAGCTTCAGTGAATGCATGTTTCTTTTACTCTCTGGTTGTGGAGTGGGTTATTCAGTTCAAAAGCACCATATTAACTTACTCCCTTGCATAACAAAACCATTTAAAGGTAGAACAAGAAGATTTGTTATTGGTGATAGTATTGAAGGTTGGTCTGATGCAATAAAGGTTTTAATTAAGTCTTATTTAGGCTCTAAGAGATCATCTAAGATAAAGTTTGATTATTCTGATATTAGACCAAAAGGAGCTAGGCTTGTTACGTCTGGCGGTAAAGCTCCAGGACCACAACCGTTAAAAGAATGTTTAGTAAAAATTAAAGGAATATTAGATGCGAAAGAAGATGGCACAAAGCTTACTACACTTGAAGTACACGATATCATTTGTCACGTGGCTGATGCAGTACTTGCTGGTGGAATACGTCGTGCAGCCCTTATATCGTTATTTTCAGCGTATGATGAAGAAATGATTTCATGTAAATCAGGTAATTGGTGGGAAGTAAATCCACAACGTGGTAGAGCTAATAACTCTGCTGTATTAATGAGACATAAAATAACAAAGGAATTTTTCTTAGATTTGTGGAAACGTATTGAATTATCCGGAGCTGGTGAACCTGGCATATATTTTAATCATGATAAAGATTGGGGTACTAATCCTTGTTGTGAAATTGCTTTAAGGCCATATCAGTTTTGTAACTTATGCGAAGTTAATGTAAGTGACGTCACAGGCCAAGAAGATCTTAACCTACGAGTTAAGGCCGCATCTTTTATAGGCACGCTTCAAGCAGGTTATACGGAATTCCACTATCTAAGAGAAATATGGCAAGAGACAACAGAAAAAGACGCACTTATAGGTGTGTCAATGACAGGGATCGGGAGTGCCGCTGTGCTCCAAATGGATATGAAGGAAGCTGCAAGTATAGTAAAAAGAGAGAACACAAGAGTAGCAAAGCTAATAGGAATAAACCAAGCAGCTAGAACAACATGTATAAAACCTGCTGGAACAACATCTCTTGTACTTGGAACTTCTTCTGGTATACATGCTTGGCATAATGATTATTATATACGTAGATTACGTGTAGGTAAAAATGAACCTATATATAAGTATTTAAAAGAAAATAATCCTGATTTAATAGAAGACGAATACTTTAGGCCACACGATACTGCTGTTATAGAAATACCACAGTCAGCACCGCAAGGTTCTATATTAAGAACTGAGTCTGCGTTTGATTTACTTAAACGTGTAAAAAAAGTAGCTACAGAGTGGGTTAAACCTGGTCACAGAAAAGGTAGTAACACACATAATGTATCTGCGACTATTAGTTTAAAGAAAGAAGACTGGAAAAAAGCAGGTGAGTGGATGTGGGAAAATAGAGATAAGTATAATGGTTTATCTGTTTTACCTTACGATGGTGGTACTTATACTCAAGCACCGTTTGAAGATATTACTAAAACAGAGTTTAATAAAAGAGTTAAAAGTTTAAATGATGTAGATTTATCTAACATCACAGAAACTACAGACGAAACAGATTTATCAGGTGAACTAGCTTGTAGTGGTGGTAGTTGTGAGATAACTAATTTATAATAATAAAGGGAGCTATGCTCCCTTTTTTTTATTTAGTTAATTCTTTTATCTGATCTTCAGATAAAACTTCTTTCAAATAAACTCTTCCATAAATTTTTGGAGGTGTTAAATCTAATATATTTGAAATACTTGCACCATCAATAATTGATGATATTATTTTATCTAATGCATTATTATCGGTAGAACCAAGATAATTAACAAAAATTCCACTATCTGTTTTTTCAAGTGTAGGATCTAAATCCCATACGTCATAATAAGAAATATACTTTCCTTTTTCATCTTCACCTAAACTAAATGTAGTATTTCCTAAACTATTATATTCGCCTAAAAACTCTAATCGTTTTGATATGCTTTTAATACCTTTTTTATTAGGTTTTTGTTTTTGTAATTCTCTATATATATTAGTCATACCAAGTGTATCATATTCACTTTCTACATAATTACTTTCTAAACTTTTTCTTATAGATATTTCTGTTGCTTTTGATCGATAATATTTATCACCTTTTTCATGGCCTACAGTTGGTTTATATCTAGAAGGTTGTATTGTATTATATTTTTGTTCTTGACCCATTACCATTTGTAATAAATCCATACGTTCTTTTTCTGCAATAAAATCAAGATCTCTAGATGGATCTAATCCTGTACGTTTATAATAACTATCAATATCATTATAAGATGTATTACTATTAGCATAATCTTTTTCATCTTCACTACCAAACAAAGCATTAAAAAATCTTTCACCAAATCCAACACCACTTCCATATCTTCCTGTGTATCCAACTGGATATAAATTTTTAGCTAGTTGTTTTCTTATTAAAGCTTTTACATCAAACATATCAGTATATGAAGGTAATTTATCTAAAAAACTTTCTTCTTCTGCTTGTTTGAAAGGTGATAAACCTGATATAGGATTTACAGTAATATTTTTTATAGGTGACTCAAACATTTTTTCACCAGTATAAGGATCTTTTAGTTTCATTAAAGAACCCTCTGTTTTTTGTTGTTTGGCTTTAACATCTTTCATAGCTTCCATCATTTTTTCAAAAAAACTAAGTTCTTTTTCTTCTTCTATTACTTCTTCTTCTGGAAATCTTTCATCATATAATCTTTTGTAATTGTTTTCGTATATCTCATCTCCACCTAGCATTATATTTTCAACATAATTCATTGATTCAATTATACTTTCTCCTTTTTTAGTTCCTTTTAAGTGCTTGTGATACTCTGGTAATTTTGCCACCCATAACATATCATCACTATATATATCTATACCATCTGCTTTCATTTCATTAAGTATATTTACAAGTCTAGTAGGACCCATGTTATATGCAGCTAAAGCTTTTGCTTGTTTAACCACATCAGAACCTTTATTCCAAGATCTAGTCATTAAATCTTTTATGTATGCTCTTTGGAATTTTTCTGCTAAAGCATCATCTTTTGCTAAATCTTCAAATTTAGTATCTTTTGGAACGTAACCATTTTTTATACCCTCATTAAAAGTTTGTTTAGTTATTTGTGCAATGCTAATAGCACCGGCAGGACTAACTGCATCTGATTTAAATCTTGATTCATTAAACTGTTGTCTAATAATAAGATCATCAAAATCCATTAGTTCATAAGTTCTTACTTCTTCTTTGTTATCATCTTGTTTTAAAGGTGATAAACCTGCTAGTGTCATTAATCTATTGTCCATTATATAACCATGTATTTAGTTCTACCGTTTTGTTTATATGCTTTTAAACAAACCTGTCTATTTTTATTAGGTGAAACATAACTGATATGTACCCAGTTAGGATTATCATCATTACCAAACTCCCATATCATTTGATCAAAATCTAAATTATGTTTTATAAAATCATACATTTGTGCATTTGTTTTATAACCAAACGTGTCATCAATATCCATAGCTTGGCCTTTGCAATGTTGTGATCTATTACTACCACCAATAGCCTTGTTTAACTCTTTACCTCTAAAAAAACTATTTATTTTTATAGGTCCACCAACATATTCTCTAAGTGGTTCAAATATTTTTTCACCAATTAATTTCATGTTTGCTAATTGCTCTTCATTAGGTTTGTTATCTATACCTCTACGTAAAGCAGTTGTGCTATACACGCTTTCTTTATAACTAATATGTCCGCTTATCATTTTGTCCATTTTTTCTTATTATATTTTTGTTTTCTCTGTTTTTTTCTATTATATCTCTATTTTCCTTTTTTTGCTCTTCATTTATAATTTCCGTTGTAGTTACTCTCTTTTTAAATTTAACATCAGGCGCTTGTAAACGAGCGGTGCTTGTATCATCAGGATCAACTATAGATACTCCATAGATAGCAGTATCACAGTCTTGGTGTAATGTGTATGTAACAGTGGTAACTGGTGTTGCTAATAAACCTGTTATTTCTAATTTTTCATCCCAAGGTAAACTTAAACCTTCAAATTTAATATATAAATCTGTCATACCACCTGGTAAAGGTGGTGAAAAATTAACCCCAACAACCTGTCCTGGCATTACAGATACACCTAAAGTAGTTTGAACATCAGCTACCCAATCATCTGCAAACGCATTAGAACCTATATTATCCATAACTACTGGGCCTTGATCATAAACAGAACCAACAACCCAAGGACCAGGGAAAAAATTAATTACCCCGCTAGTATCTTTATAAGCACATAAAGACCAAGTATATTTTTCTGCACCCACTACAGCGGGTGGTGGACAGGTAAATCTACGCATTGCTCTAACATTATGTCTATTAATTCTACTACTAGGAGTTCTCCAACCAGGACCTATGGGATTATCTATTGGATTTGCTTCAACTAAAGGATCAGATGCAACTACATAACCGTAATTAAGCGCAAATCCTCCACTTACATAGTTTACAAATTGATAGTTTTGTGGTATATAAGCTGTACCACCGGAGTTTTCATGAAAAGTGGTTTGGGCTGCTGTCATAGGAAACTGACTTCCACTAGTATAGTTTGATGGGGCATAAAAAGAGTTTGGATTTCCTTTAGCGGTATTAGATGTCCAATAACTAGTTTCACTAGAACCTGTATTCCAAGTAATAGAAGCTGTATAAGCGCCAAGTGAATTATGTAATGTTCCTGGTGGCGTGTAACTTCTAGCAAACTCCATTTCTCTTACGTTTGGTAAAAACCAATCATCAAAATTATTTAAAGTATAATTATCACACGCCTCAAAAGCATTGTAATAATCACCTGGTGGATTTGCGGGGTTTGTAGGTAAAGTAAGTACAGGATTACCATTGTTAACAGCAATCATTGCATCATGTGTAATTTTTCCTTGACCAACTTGTTCCATTTCCCAACTGTCATTTAGTGGGCCAGATGGATAATCAAGTAAGTTTGGACCGGTACCAAAATAATCATATAAACTAGAGTCAAAGGCCCATAAACCAGCATAATTAGGATCAAAAGCAACATTTATATCTATACCATTTATAATGTCTTGAGAACCCCATTGTGGATAGTTAGTGTAACTAGATGTAGATGGTGTATTTAAGTTTACAGGCGATAATTCATAGTAAAAATTAGTTGGGTTAACTAAAGTTACATTACCTTGTATAGGCGGTACAATAGGACCGTAAATAGCATTTGAAGTATCATTAACATTCATATATGGAACAGCACAAATAATACCTCCTGCTGGACCCGTGTCTCCTACATCGTAACTACAACCATGACTACAACCTGAATCTAAACCATCTAAAAAATTATCAAAAATTGGTGTTAAATTATTTGTAAATTGATTTGGGTCAAAAACAGCATGCCAAGTCCATAAAAAATGTTTTGGAAAGAATGGTTTATTAATAGATCTTAACGTACTTAAAGTACCTACCCCATAACTCCCATTCGGGTTAGTTGGCGCACCGATTAAACCTAAAGTTACAGGTGGGTTACTACCTGATAAAGCATAGTTTGAATAAATATTAGTGTTAAAAGACGAAGGTTGTAAACCTATCCAATTGCCCTGGCAATCATCTCCGTAGTCTCTAGTAAGTGGATAAGCGGTACCTATGTGTCCACTTGTTTTTTCAGCCAAAACGTTTTGTCCTGGTGTTTGTTTTATATCATTAAAAGGTTCTTTAAGACAAATAACATTTTTAGCATTTGTTGTAGTGTTGGTGCCAGTGTTCATATCAGGCAAAGGTATTGTTTTTTGATCAGCCATTTTACAACTAAAATGAATAAAAGCATAACTACCAGTAGTACCTTGAAAAGTTCCTTCTTCATATTCATTATCATAAGCATAATGAAACTTGGGATCTGGTAAGTACGGAAAATGAGACCTAGTATATCCTTGTAAAGGTACTGAAGGATCTGCTAACACATGTATTGCATCGTTACAACACGTTGCACATGAATTATCTACTTTTCTACCTCTAGATTCACCTTGACCCCAAACAGAATCATAAAAACCATATGAAACAATTGGATAATCTCCACTAATATGTGTAGGGTTTGTAAATATTAAAGATATTCTACCTGGAAACACCGTATCATCAAACCAAGGTGCGTTAGCAAAAGAGTATACAGGATTATCAAAGATATTATGCTGCATACCTGGTTGTTTTACTTCACAATTTTGATAATGCCATTCCCCTAAAAATACCTTGTCAGCTGTATAAAATTTAAACTTATAACCATCTGGGTTATTAAAATCACTAAAATCGCCTACGTCATATTTATTACCAGCTACATCTGTAGCACTTACAGCCCATCTAAATTCTTCTAATCCAATAACAGCATCAAATTCATATTCACTAGTAACCCAAGTTGATGGGTCTAAAGATGGTGCAAGTTTACTAGGACCGGTTAACATTGTTCTACTCCAGTTACTAGCAGCGCTACCAGCAAGATTTATACCAGTTGACATACTAAATTCTTGCTGAATTTTGTTTTGTCTGTACTGTACATCATCTACCCAATTGAAAGGAATTTCTGGAGTAGGTTCTGGCTCTACACACTCAAATTTTCTTATAGCTCTTACAGAAAGAGTATTACATCTAGCAAAAACATGAGGTCCTGGAGTAAAAGTAGAAGCACTATATGGAGGAGTTGGGTTAACAGCTGTATAACCCCAAGCGAAAGGATCTGATTTAAAATCGTCTGGACCTCCTATATATTTAAGAGATGTGTCGGGATAAAGAGGGTTAAGTATTTTACCATTAACCTCAGAAGAAGTCCAATAAGTGTTTTGTAATCTACTAAAATTAGTGTCTAAATTTAAATCATTTTCAAAAGGAGTTCCAGGCCCAAGATTAGTAGCTAATAAATGAAACTCCATTAACGACGGTAAAAACCAACCTTTAGTTCCATTAAATATGTAGTTTGAACATAAATAAGCAGCTATATCGTGTGTAGGGAAAGTAGGTGTGGCAGGGTGATTTAAAATGTTAAATGTATTAACATCACCGGTGCCAAAATCAGTTGAGGTGGGTATTGTTAAACCGTTATTGTAAGAACCAAATTCAGCACCTAAAAGATCCCACGGTTTGTATATAGGTGTACCCAAGGAACCAGCAAATATTTCTTCACCACATTGAACTTGTCCATCTGGAGAGTTATATTGTGAAAAAGGAAATGAATCATCAGTGAATACGGTATTTATAGGCGTGGTACCCGTAGCTAAATCATCAAAAGCTACTTCATAATAAAAAGGCGTTTGATTTAAACCAGTAAACGGTGTAGCAAAAACAATACCACCTGCCCCACCGTTAAACGTGCTTGTTACATCACCTATTTCATAACAAAAATCTTTAATATAACACTCTGGATGACTACCAGTATCAGTAACACCCGCACCGACATTAGTTAATATAGAAGGATTTAACGTATAAGAAGATAAATCAAATTGAAATATGTTATTATTAGTACAGATATAAACATCATCATCTTGAGAAAAAACAGAATCTGGATTTGTACCTATTAAATTTAAAGAACTTTGGCCCAAAACGTTACCATTCATGTCATAGTGAATAGCAAAAGTTAAACCTGAACCTGTGTCTACAGTAGCGACTATTGTATCAGTAGAAGGTATATAAACAATGTCTCCGTTTATAAAACCTCCAGCTTGAAACAAAGGTGTTACCACCGCTGTGGAACCACTTACATCTACCTCACAAAGCCAATCAGTACCCAAGTTTAAAGATACACTACCTATTATTAATGTTGTTGCATTTTTAGCGCACATACCTTTACCTGTAGAAGTAATACCTAATGGATTATTATTAGGAGTCCATATAACAGATGTTGGTCCAGTGTCAGCATGCCCAAGAGTACAGTCACTCTCTGTAATTACAAATCTTTTTATTTGTTCACCACCTGCAAAAGGATTGTTTGGTGTTGGAAAATAAGGACATTTTATCCAAAACAAATTGTCATATTTTGCAACCTCACCTGGTTCAAAATAAGGATATGAAACTGTGTTAGAAAGACCAGTAAATGGATCTGTAAAAGTTATTGGGCCACCCAAAACGCCTGAGGTGTTTGATATAACTATTTTACAATCTAAACAATCTATTGCCATTTTATTTTATTTAATTATTACATCTACAGAAGGTGTTTCAGATGCTGATTTAGTTAATTTTAAATATAAACCAAATTCATTAGTACCATTGTTAAAGGTAAAATCATGTACTAGTGTTGCACCTATAGGTAGTTCAACGCTCTTTAATATATAAAATTTACCAGTTAAAGATTTTTCTATATATAAATCAACGGTACACTTAGTGTCTGCGTGCACGTTAACTAGTGATATAGAAGAAACTCTTACACCATCTCCAGGCGCTAATAACTCTCTAGTTAATTCAGCAGCTGCAGATGATGCACCAGTTATATTAAAGTATTTAGCCATGTTATTCTAGCCTTTAGCTTCTACAATACCATCTGCAAATACCATGTATTCTAGCATTTGTGTTTCGGTTGCAGTAGAAGAAGCTACAGTTATATTAACATTACCATCATAAGGCATAAGCATCCAGTCTCCACCATATAATTTACCTATAGTTTCAGCTGTAGTTGCTGCTGCTGCAGAGGCATTATAAGCTACATAGAAAAACTCTGCTTTATTCGTACTGGCATTTCTTATATATATTTTATGTGCTTTATCGTCTGTAAGCTCATCGTGCTCAACAATTACCGCTGCAGTTGCAGTTGTAAATTTTTTAGTACGCAAACCAGTTGTTTCATCTAAACCTACAGAAGGATTAGCACTTTTGCTCATTGTCATTGTTTTACTAATACTAACAGGATAACTAAGTATATCACTACTAACATTAATAGTTGCTGTTGTTGTTGCCATATTTATTTATTTATTTATTTATTTTTATGATTCAGCTGCTGGAAGAGTCCATGCGGTTTTAAACATTGCGTACTCTATCTTGTTTATACCTATAAGAGCTTTTACCTCTACTTCCGCGTCGCCGTCACTAGCATTATAAGGTACAAACATCCAGTCACCTGCATATAATCTACCTATTACGGTTTCATGAAGTTTATATTCTATGTATCTAGTATCATCATCTGTAGTTGTATTGCAAATGTAGATCCAATAAGCACCGTTGTCTGTTGCAGGTCCATCCGCAAATAACTGAGCCTCATAATCCTGTGCTATTTCTGCATTACCCATTTCCATCAACTCCATGCCAGTAGTTATACCAGTCTTCATTAATGTTGAACTAGCACTTATATTTAAAGGACTACCAGGCATCAAGTCTGAACTGGAAATGCTAATTGTTGCTGTTGTTGTTGCCATGTTGTTGTTTTTATTTGTTATTAATTGATTTTTATTTTATGCCTCAAATATAGCGTATTCTAGGTATGGTGTACCTGAAGCTGAAAACGCTATAATATCACTTCCACTTGTCCAAGGAAAAAAAGCAAATTCTTTAGCTGCTAATTGTATCGTATCATTACCATCTGTAATTTCTATGTTTATAGCTATAGTGTCGTCTGTATTTTTAAGATAAACATATGACTTGGTGTAAGATGCAGCTGCAAATAAAGTTAAATCGCCTGTAGATAATTTTATTTTACTAGGTGCTATTACAGCTTTAGTTATATTTAAATTATCTACCACAGAAAAGTTTATTAAATCAGTTGTGGCATCTGCACAAGATAATGTTAAAGTTGGTATTAATGTTGCCATGTTATTATTTGTTTAATATTTATTTATTTTATTAAGGTGTTGTATCTATTTCTCTAGTTGATCCAGCTAAATATGTAGACCAATCATCTTCTATTACTAATGTTAAAAATATTCTCTCGTTACTACCTGTTATATCTGTATCTGATTGTATTGATATTGCAAACATATCTGTAGAATCCCAATGTTTTGCTGTATCAAAAACAACATGCCATAAATGTTGGTCATCCGCGTGGTTAACTGTGACTGACTCTGTTTCTTGAACAGAATAACCACCAGAGTATGAGCTTCCTACAGTATTTGTTTCAACACCAAAAGTTACTGTAGCATCAGAACCAAAATTATGAAAAGCCTCTGCTCTCCACGTAATAGAAACTAGTCTACCATCACAAATTGCTACTTCTTGATTTTCTTCCCTCGTTAGTACCGTTTGCTCATCTTGAGATTTTAATGGTAAATAGTATTTAGTTGTACCTATGTCTGCTCTAAAATTACAATTTACTATTCTATAATTTTTACCAGCCTGAACACCGGTTGTATTACCTGTACCACCATTGCCTAAAGCTAAAGTTCCAGTTACACCGTGAGTGTTGGCAGCGCTACCATCAAAATTAGCTGTAGATGTACTTGCAAGGTCAGTTTGAAAAGCTCTTGCAGTTGTAAGTGTAGCAGCAGATCCAGTTGTATCTTGATTTAGTGTAGGTATATTAGTAGAGTGTATTGTTCCAGCACTAGACCCAGCCCAATCAACGTGTTCTGCCGCAACAAAATTACTTAACGAATCGTGATCTATTTCACCAGGAACTGCTTGTGCTGTTATTGTCGTACCAGAATTTGTAACATTAACACCATTAGCACCTTCTAAAGCAATACTAACATCTCCACTAGCAACAGAAATCCTACCAGGTGCTCCGGTGTCAGTTGTTACTGTTACAGAAGTTATATCTCCTGTTGCTGTTCCTGCACCTATATCAGATAAAACTTGAGTTCCTGTTCTATATTTTAACTTACCAGATGATCCTATAACTAAAAATTTATCAGTATCAGAGTCTGCGTTTTCTACACTTTCAAAAAACACAGAGTTACGAAATCTAGCTATAAAGCTTTGTATAAATTGACCGATAAATTTCATTACTTAATTAATTTTCTTTCTATAGTTCCATCACTATAGATATATATCATAAGTTTATTTTTTTCTATTTTATTTACAGGTCTACCTAATATATCTGTAATTGCTAATAATTTCTTTTCAGAATCTCTTTTTGGTTGAGGACCAACCCAAGTTCCTTCACAATAATCATATGTTAACTGACATATTTCATCCCACTCATTGTTACAACAATAATCATCTACTGAAATAACCCAAGCATAACAAGGATCATTTAACCAATAAGGTATTCCCGGACCAGTAATGCAACCAGCATCATATAAACAAGATAAAGTATCGTTAACATTAGCAATTGACTCGTAATTATATGCGTTTGGATCCATACAGCCATGTACTATTTCAATACAAGACCCGTTGTCTGCGTTAGCGTTTGGATCATAATTAAATGCTGTTGAATCTGTACAGCCGTAACTGTAAGGTATACAGCTTCCATCATCAGTGTTACAAGCTGCATCGTAGTTAAACATTGTAGGATCAATACAACCATATATATAAGGTATGCAACTACCATCGTCAGTATTAGCGTTTGCATCATAGTTAAACGCTAGAGGCTGCATACAACCTAATATTACAGGTGTACAACCACCATTATCTAAGTTAGCTAAACTATCATAATTAAAAGCCGAACTATCAGTACAACCCCATATAGCTTCTGTTTGACAATCACCATTGTTATAATCAGCTGTATATCCTTGAGTGTAATATTCTAAGTACTGTGGATCAGTACATCCAGGTTCGTAATAACAACTACTATCACTAGTATTTGCATTATCATCATAATTATAAGCCGTAGCATCCATACAACCATAATAATATGGCATACATATAGTAGGACAATTTGGTAAAGCTATGTATTTATCTGGAAATAACATTATTCTATCACTCCAAGGGTTTGTGCCACCTGAAGCTATAATTATACCTTCTGGGTTTATTAATCTAAAACCTATCTGATCTATAGTAGCATCAGAACTTGTTTGTGAGTAAGCTCTAATTGTAACCGGGTGGTTTGATTTTAATTCTAAGTTTATGGTTTCAACAAAAGAACTTACGTTAGTATAAGGACCGTATGAATTACCTAATTGATTTACCACAACGTAAGCACCTAACCAACCATCACCGCCACCATCAGTAAGCTCTAGCATATAACCACAAGTATCTTCCATAAGTGGCGTATTAGCTATAGGGTTAAAATCAAACATAGCACTGTCCATACAACCTATTACTCTAGGTGTAACACACAGTGCTGGATTATCTATATCAGCTGCTGGATTAAACTCTAAATAAGCTGGATTAGGGCAGCCAACAACAGGTATCCAGCTACAATCTTTCATTACAAACACATCTGATGTATCGCTATGACCAAAGTTTAAATTATCACCTGGAGTTAAACTATATATAGTATCGCCACACTCATCCGTGATTAAAGCATAACCATCAACACCTCCAAAACAACTACCACATATGCCATCGCCATACGAGTCATATATCATAAATCTAACTGTGTCATTTATAGGCACACATATTGTTTCAATATACATATTACCAGTGCCTACATTATTGAAAAATCCTTGTGGTAAGAAAAACAAAGTACTATCATCTTGGTTCAACACGCGCATAGATGTTTCACCGGCATACGTGTCTGGCACAAACTCTATTGTTATAGATGTTTTTGTAGTATCAGCACAATCATCTTGTGGTGGTGGTATTGCTAAACAAACATCTGGTATATTAGCTAATGGATTATAATTATCATAAGATGGATCCATACAGCCAGATATACAAGTAAATTCACTAGCATATATCGTATCGGTAAAAGTACCATCAGTCATTTCTAAAAACATCCAAAAACCATCTGAACTAGCAAATGGATCTCCAGGACTATAATTATTATAAAAAGAATAATTAGTTATATTTTGATTACTCCAACCCCAAGAATATGTATTATAAGGTGTTCCTCTATGAATATTAGCAATAGTACAACCACTATCTAACGGCTGCCACTCAACCCATGTTCTAGCATAACCGTACATACACGTGTCAGTAGCTATTAAAGTTGGTGTGCAGTTTTGACTAAATGATAGTATTGGTAATAATAATAGTAATAATAATTTTTTCATTTATTTTTTCTTTTTACCAGGCTTGTAACAACTGCCCTTAGCGCCTTTTTTTGTACCAGGTTTTCTAATATAACCAGCTTTTGTCCAGCACTTCATAGGTGAATTTACTTGTCTTAATTTAAATGCCATTATTGAGAGTCTTTTAAATCTTTAGCTGACGGAGCACCTTTACTGCCAGGTTTTCTCATTTTTTCTCCAGAACCAGCTTTTATTCTTTTTCTTTTAGCATGTATATTATCCCACAAACCTCTTTTACCTTTTAAAGGTGATTTCATTTTAAATGCCATATTATTTCTTTTTCATTTTAACCGCTCCTTTTTTCATCATTTTCATAGCAGCTGGTTTTAACATTTTACCAGGAGAAGCTAGTATTTTATCTCTAAGTTCTTTTGGTAAGTTAGCTTGTTTACCAACTAAAGCTTTTTTCATTGGAGCTTTTTTCATTTTAGCAGGAGCTTTTTTCATTTTCATTGCTGTTTTTTTCATTTTTGTAGGTGCTTTTTTCATTTTAAATTTTGTTTTTAACGTGTTTATACATTTGTTTTCCTAATTCTGTTCCGTTTTTACTATCGCTTTTATAATGAGCGTGCGCTGTGTTTCTACTATCAGATATGTTTTTAGCCGTTTGCATAAAGGCTTTTCCTTTACCGTATTTGTCTTTCAATGCCGATGCTATAAGCATACCCTGCGCAGAGTGACCAGATGGATATGAAGGCGTGTTCATTGATTTCATTTTAACAGCGCTTAAAGATTTATCTAATTCATATGGCCTTGGTCTGTTGTGATATTTCTTTAGTTTTAATATTACAGGTGCAGACTCTTTTATAAGTTTAGCAGCGATCTTTTTATCGTAATCTTTTATATTATTTTCTTTAGCTGTTTTTTCAAACGCCGCCTCTATGTCATCATACTTTTTAACAAACTCTTTTCTTAAAGGTATTTTTTTAAGAGCTTTAATTTCTTGGTCTGTATCAAAACTATTATCACTAGGTGGTTTTTGTTTTTTAAAACTTGATATGTCAAAATCTTTTAACATTTCCATCTTCTTCTTGCCGCTTTACCTCTTTCGCCAGTCCAACCTTTTGATCTAGCACAAAAAGATTTTCTTCTTTTTGCGTCTTTACTACCTGGTTTAACTTTTCCTGTTACAGCTGTTTTAAGCTTACTTCCAGGGTTTTTACGTTTATATTCTTTAACTCCTTTAGCGGTCATCCCAGCGCCCTCCTCAACTGTTCTAAAGTTCCTATTTTTACCTTTTGTAGTTTTGCGCGGTTCGTTGCTGTGTAATGGTGACCCTGTATTTCTACGTCTACCACAACTAGTCACGGGAAAAGGATTACCATCTTGAATGTATCCTTTAGTTTTTTTAAACATACTGTTTTGTTTGTGTGTTCCTGGCATAATTAAAAATCGCTCATTATTATATTATCTATTTCTTCTTGTACTTCTTCTTTTGTTGCTACCATTGTAAAACTAAGATCAGCTTGAAATCTTGCAACTTCTTCTCCGTCTTTAAATATTATTATAGTAGGTACAGAGGCTATTTTGTATTTTGCTTGTGCTTTAGTATCTTTACCAACATCTGTATAACCTATAGTCTTACAGTCTTTTAAACTCATTACCCAAGGCACATCGTTAGCCTTATTCCAACCAGCATTAAACTGCACTACTTTTATTTGACTAAAACAAACACTACAAGATAACATGATAATAATTATTAACATGTACATAACTCTTGTTTGCCAGTTAATATTATCTATCATAAAGTTTGTCTTCTATTTTTTCTAAAGTTTGTTTTATTTCTTCAACGTCTTTCTGTGTTGTCATAATAGTATTACGTATCATTTGATCTTTCATGTCAAACTCCATACGCGTAACTTCTGGATCTGGTGGTGGTGGTATAACTGGTAATTCTTTAGCTTCTGCTATTTCAGCTTGTAATGTAAACCACATACCAGCTAAAGTTGCTATTGCAAACGCTAGCCCCATCATTGTTTTTATACTTAGCTTAAATGCTGTATCTTCATTTAATTCTTTTGCCATTATGTTTACTTTATTTTAGTATTGTATTTTTTACCCTTATAAATAAACTCTTTATCCCCGCTTTTTCTAGCATTAGCAAAAGCTTGTTCAAAAGATCCTTCGTAGTTCTTTTTTGTCAACCTTCCAACTTTTTTTAATTGCTGTACTTTCAACTTCCCAACTTTTTGAAAAAGTGGAGATTTTAATTTCATTTTAAATGCCATAATTATTGTTTTTTAATTTTTAAAAAATTGTGTAGTTAACTCCTAGTTTAAAATCGTACCACTCTCTGTTCCAATATTTATTATACTTTCCTTCTACAAAATACCCTAGTTGTTTGTTTACTTTTATACCATATATTAACCCTCCTGAGTAATCATACCATTGACCATCAACATAATTGTGATAACTAAACTCGCTACCATCATCATAGTGATAAGGCATTATACTACCCCAAGCGTGTAGCCATGTTGATTTAGAATATTTGTAATAATCAAATCCTAAAACTAAAGAGTGTTGTATTGTTTTTTTTAATTCGTTTCTTTTCTTTTGAGTGTAACCAGCTAACACTTCAGGTATAACAACTGCCTCCCAAACTTCAGCGCTTGTAGCCACTAATTCGCCAGCTGGATTATAGTACTCACTGCTATACACATCGACCGTATATCCTTCTTGTAACGCTAAATAAGTATAATGTATATTGCCATTGCTTAACATCCACTCATCTAAAGCGTTATAACCGTATGGTTCAGCTAAGCGATGCGTTAGCCCTATGTTCCAAGATAAATTAGCATTTTTTCTATGTCTATAACGTTCTGAAGCTTCAAAATATTTTACATCTGCAAAACCATCTTCAAGATACTCTAGTTTTAAAGCAAAAAAGTTTACACATAATTCATCAGGACAACCATCGTCAGAACTAAATCTAATAAAATGATGTTGATCCATATAATCTACTCCTTCTTGTCTTTTGTAATCTATTTCAAATAAATACTCAACCCCTCTAACTTTACCAACAGTTGCCGCGTCACTGTAATTAGATTCCGTACCATCGTAAAAAGTATTTGCCTTATTCTCATATCCAAACCTAGCTATTTTACGGAGTCCTATGGTAAAATTATAATCATAAGGAGTTGAAATAGTTTGTGTAGATAAACCATTATCTACAGAAAATACATCAACATCAGATAATGATGTACCACCGTTAACTGCGGCATAAAAAGTAGAAAACTTTAGCAAGTCTTCAAGGTCTTCTTTTTTAAAAGTTTGACAAACTACTAAACTAGGTAGTAATAGCAGTAGTATTATTAGTTTTTTCACCATTTTTATATAATCACTTATTTTTTTAAATCTTTACTTTATTATCTCTTAGAAGATTTTCTTACTGAGGTTTTTCTTTTTGACTGCTCCTCCATTGTTTTTATTATATATTCATTTAAGTATTCTTCTATTATTTTTTTGTTTTCTTTTTTGCTTTTTAAATCAGATATTTTTTCTACTCTATTAGATTCATAATTTAATTTTTTTATTTCATCATCTTTTAAACCTAATTTTTTCAAAAGTTCTACTTGTTGTTCTTTATTTAAATCAAATAAAGATTTTTCAACTATCAAGTTTGGATCTTTTTTTACCTTTTCTTTGTATTGCTTAGCTTCTTCTTTCTTTTTTTTGTTATTTATTTTATTTAAATCTTTTTCTTGCTGTTTTTTTATCTTTTTTTGATTTGTTTTTTGTTGCTTTATTTCAGCTTTTGTAGCTTCTATATCTTGATCTTTAATACCTAAATCCCAAGTATTCCAACCTAAAAGTAAAGCAGCTCTTTGCCAGTAAGTATTGCTTGAATCCATAGCATTATCTATGTTTAACATTTTATTTGCTAATCTACCAAGCGGTATATTTGTAAAACCTTCTATTACGTTACCCACAGCGCTCCAAATAGGATTATCTAATGTTAAACCTCGTTTTTTAAACACTTCTCTATTATATTTTCTTGACTGTATAGATCTATATATCTTTCCTACTTTAGAACTTATAGGCGGGGAAAAACTTAAAAGCTGTAGTATTGTATATGTATGGTCTGATTTTGTTAAAAACTCTTCATCAGTATCTTTAGCATCTTGTTTTTGATATTCTATTGCCGCATTTTTTACAGCACTAACAGCTCTACCTCCAAAACCTATAGTTACTAACCAAGTATCTATCATACTGTTTAAAGCTCTATCTGTTCTTTTATCAAACTCTTCTTCATCATCAGTCATAGCAAGCATAGCTGACTGTAAAGCGTGGAATATAATATTCATGATAGCGCCATAATAAATTATTTTTGAAATGTGAGTTTTGGTATCACCTCTTTTGTTTACTATATCTCTAATGGCCTTATTCATAATTCTACCAGCTTGCATTGGATAGTTAGCAAACGCTAATACTAATCTACCTAGTGGACTTTTTTGTTGTTGAGATAGCATGTCCGGTCTAGATGACTGCTGTGACACCTCTGTTATTTCTTGAAAATCTAAAAATGCTTGTTTTTCAGCTTCTTCTTTAGTCATGCCTTCTTTCATTAAAGACTTAACTCTATTTCTATAAAAAGCAGCTCCACCACTAGCAATAGCAAAACTATCTGCAATTTGTGTTGGTAAAAACCCTTTTTGTAATAACCAAGCTATAGCTGCTTTAGCTTTATTTTGACTAGCTGCAACAGCTGCTGAAAGTTCTGCTTCATTAATACCTCTTCTGTTACCAGCTCTTCTTTGTTTTAAATAATCAGAATTAAATATCATTACAAAGTCTGCCCAATATTGTTTTTGATTAGCAAATGCTTTTGCTGCTGCAAGTATACTATTGTCGCTCCAATTTATATAGTTAGTTAAAGATATAGTTTGTAGTAACGCGGATCTCATGTTAAAGAACATAATAGCACCAACAGCATTATTAACCCAATTCATATACATGTTTACAAGCCTATTAGTACCTTGCTTTCTGTTTCTACCAGTCTCCATGGTAAATAACATGTCTTCTAAAGCTTCTCTAAAGTTTTTACCGTATATAACTTGTATTTTATTTAAATTTTCTTTAGAAAATATTTCGTTTTTATTTTGTATAAATTCGTTTAAAAATTTAGATCTTACATCTCCAATAGCACCATCACTTAACAAGTCAGAATTTATGTTTTCAACCAACCAGTGTTCACTTGGCTTAGCATAACCTTCTTTTCTTTTAGATATTCTACCAACTTTATCTGCAAACTGCTTTAACTCCGCATCATTTTTTACAAAATTATTTAATAACGCAGCATCTTTTTTTGATAAACCAGGTATTTCAAAACCTGCTTTTTTCCAAAGATAAACCCTAATAGCTTGATCAACAGTAAACTCTACATTTTCATAACCATCAAACTCCTTAAGTTTTTTTGGTAAGTCTTTTTTAATATTTTTATAAATTTTTAATAATTGTTTGTAGTTTTCTGAAGCTATTTGTCTAGAAGCATTTAATTCATCTATACCTCGTGAAAAAGGATCAATTAAAGTTTTCTTAAAAAACTCCATTTGTTTTTCCCCTCTCTTTCCTTTATCTAAAAAGTTATATAATAAACCAACAAAATCTTGTGCTGATGCTGGTATTATTGATTTGTATTTTGATTTGTTACCTCTTAATTTAGCTTGCGCATCAGAAAATTTTATAACAGCCTGAGTACCAGTTGTTTGTTGAATTATCTTGTTAAACTCTCTGTTTAAGTTACCTGCTTTACTAAACTGTATTTTAGCTTGTTGAACTTTAGATTTAACATCAAACTGATTCAACATGTTTTTAACAGCTTGAACATTTTGTAAAGCATCATCAGCAAAATAAAAGTCATTATAACCTTCTGCAACCTTACCAGCTACCCAAAGTGCCTTAGCATCAGCTGTAGAGTTTGCTAAACCAGTTATATTTTTTAAAGGTATATTTAAGCCATTAGCTTTTAAAAAGTCATGTATTGCTTTTGCAGACTCCGCTGGTCTAGCTGTTAAAACAAACATATTTTCTGGACCAAACTTTCCTTGTAATTTTAAAGCTTTTTTAAACAAAGGTGCTGTTTTACCTTTTACTACTTTTGTAAACTCTGTAAAATCAAACTTATAACCTTGTCCTAATAAATTTTCATATGTAGCAGCATATTGCTCAGCATTTAGTTTACCTTTAGTGCCGTCTGGTCTAGTATATCTAATCATTGACTTTGTAGTAGCTAAAGTATCATCAAAATCTAAAACAGTTATACCACGCGCAGGGTTGTTTAAACGAGAAACTAAAATTGCTTCATCTATAATTTTAGCACTATCTTCTACTTTACTAAACTGAATATCAGTACGATTATCAAATTCATATCCTTTTTCTTGTATTTCTTTTTGAACTTGGGGTAGATTCATTACAGTTTGTAAATCACCTTTTGTTTTATTTGTTTTATCTATTATTTTGCTAAGCGTTGTAGGTAATAAAATAACATAAGAATTATCTAACATCTTTTCTAAAGCTTCTATATTTTCTTTTGAAGGATTTTCAATAGTTCTATTTATTTCTTGTTTAATTTCATTTATTGGTGGTCTATGTTCTAATGTTGTTTTACCTTCATAGTTTATTATATGACCAGCTGGTTTAGATAATTTTCTAATAGGTCCAACCTGATCTACTGATAATAAATTAATTATAGCTTTTTTATCTTCTATAGACTTATCAGATTTAATAACTTTAATAATATAATCTCTAGTTTTACCAGCTTCTTCTATCATGATTTCAACAGAACCACTTGGATCTATTTTTATTTCAATTATTTTTTTATAAGTTGTTAATTGATTACCAAGATAAAATATAGCTTTTTTTGTTTTTTCTTTGTTTACAAAATCTACACTAAACTTTTTGTTATTAAATTGTTTTATTATTAATTCATATATCTGCTCGTTAGCAGTTATAGTTACACCATTATAAACTACCTTTGCTGTTCTAGATGACTTACTATTGTTTTTTAACCAATCAATAATAACTTGGTCTTTAGCATCTTTATCAGCGTTTTCATAATCCTGCTGTAAATCTTCAACAATCTTAGGAAAAGCTATATTTCTTATTTGTGCATCTGAAAATCTTTTAGCTTTACCTAGTAAATTATCTAAATGTTTTGGCGTTAAAGCACCATCATATAACGTGCTTTCAATTTGATAATTAGCAATACCTTCTAATTGTATTTGATTCCAAGTACGATCAACTATATTAGAAAAAGTACCACCTCTTTCTATTTCACTTTTTAATACCTCTGCTATTCGTACAACAGAACCGTAATTACCAGCTGGTTCTGTAGAGTTTATTAAATATTTAAGAAAATCTATAGACTTATTTATTTGGTTTTGACCCATTAACTTAGACTTGTACTTTCTATTTATTTCAAATAAATCAATTATTTTAGAAGAGTCATAAGCACTTGAAAACATAACATCTGCTGGTCTACCTATAGTTACGCTTAACTGTTGTACGCTTGTAGCATCTACATCCATTTCAGCTAACATATCTTGAACTTCTTTACTTTGTCTAGCTTCCATTAAAGCGTCTAGTACTAATCCGTTTACAATGTTTTTTGTAAGACCATCTTTTCTAGTACCTTTTAATCCACTTCTAACCATTTTAGTAGGATCTTTTTTAGAAGGTATAGATCCAGGCTGATCAGCATATTCTATAATTTGAGTTTGATCAGGTATTACCTTGTCGTATTCAGGAACTTTTTTGTCTTTATCATATTTTCTTAAAGAATCTGGCGGTAATCTACCTTCGTTTACAGCTTTTTCAACGTCTCCTTTTCTAGTAAGTTGTCCTTTAAATCTAGTAAAAATTTTATCTTGTTCAGCAACAAGTCTTTCTATTTGTACAAAATCAGCTGTTGATATAAGTTTCACTATATCTTCTCTAAACTGTTTTAAGTTTTCAAGATATATATCTTTAGTGCCTTTGGGAACAACTTCTTTTGGTATACCATATGATAACCAGTTTTTAATTTGTTTAAACAAAGGACTGTTAAGGCTGTTATGTTCTTTTTGTAACTCTTCTAGTACGGCTCTTTCTCTTGCGGCAACATCTTTAATATTTCTAGTCTTAGCATATGCTCTTATTAAACTTTTTTTAGCAGATTCTAATATTTCATTGTATATATCGCTATTAGTTTCAAAACTAATTACTCTTCTAAACTCAGATTCTTTTTTAGCTTTAGACTTAGCTTTTTTTCTAGCTTGAGCTGCTGGTGATATATCTTCTGTTTCAAAAGCTTCCATATCAACATCTTTTTCAGCAGCCACTTGAACTTTTGTTTCACCTTCTTTAGTTTTATCTTCTATAGGTTTTGCAAATTTTCCTTCTGCTGTTTGTTTATAAATTTTATTATAAACCTCAGCCGCTTTATTATGTAGCTGACTGTTTATCCAACCAAACAAACTATCATTCATTTCAGGATTAAAGTTTCTTACATGTCTAGTTAACTGTGCATATACATCGCTAACAAAATCAGGTGGTACAATATCTGCTTTGTATTGTGCTCTAATTAAACCATCAAGTAATCTATTTTCTTGCAACTCACCAATGGCAAATTTATAACCTTGTTCTTTCCAAGATTTATTATCCCAACCCATGTTGGCTAAATCGTCAACCTCTTTTTTAGATCCTTTAGACATTTGAAAATAATCATTACCCTTGTCCTGCGCTCCTTCAACTAATATTCCTTTAGCTCCATTATCTATTGCCTGGTTAATAGCGCTGCTTTCATAACCTTTTTTCATAGAAGCATTATAATCTTTTATGAAATTATATACGTCTTTACCAGTATTGAATTTAATACCTATTATTCCATATTTTTGTAATGTTTGTCTTACAAAATCACCTATTTTAGTAAAAAACCCTTCGTTGTATTCTAATGTACCATCTAATATAGATTCAGACATTAACGTAATAACTTCTTCGCCAAAGTTTGAATCTTTTTTAAAGTTTCCATCTGTATCAAAAGTACCATATCTACTTAGTTTTTTTCTAAGCTTATAAGTACTATCAGTTTTCAACGTGTTAGTGTATTCAAGCAATGCATCGCCTAATTTAGTTCTAATAGAGTCATCACCTTTTATTGTGTTTTGCAAAGCAAAGTGTAAAAACTCATGAGCAGCTACAAATACATTTCCATTTTTATCTAATAAAGAAACTTTTTTATTTACATATATAGTACTATTTCCGTCTCTATCTCTATGTATAAAACCGTGAGAGTCAGGCCCTTTTTTCATTCTCTTAAAGTTATCACGCTGCTCTCTTCTAAGTATTTCTAACTCTTGACGTATTTTAGTTTTTTGAACTCTAGGTGTTTTGGGACTTTTTAACAACTCTTCAAACATTGATATTTCTTCTCTAATGAGAGCAGCATCTTGCATGAACAAATTTTCAAAAAAATCTTTAACATCTTGAGTTGTTTCAAGCTCTTCAAAAACAAGTCTAGTGCCTTTACCAACACCGTATTTTTTATCTCTACGATCGTTGTATTTTTTAATTTTATCTATAAGCCACTTTTTATTCTCTTCATATTGTTTAACCTTTTTTTCTCTAGTCTCAACATTTTCATAAGGCTCTACAATTTGATTTCTTTTGTCTTTTAGTTCATTTTCTTTTTTACGACTTTCTTTTATTCCGTCTATTTTTTCTTCTCTACTTAAGTCATTATCCTCTCTTATAACATCTTCCTTTTTTCTTTGCTCGTGAAGTTTTTGATCTATTTCTATTAACTCTTCAACTTCTTCCTCCTTCATCATATCGGGATTTTCGAGATTTTCTTTGACATAAGCGTTTAGTTCTAAAGTAATATCCAGATACTCGCTTATCAATCTCATTTTTCTATCTTCTTTTAAAAATGGATATTCTAATTTATCTGTAATATTTTTTAGTCTATTTTTATATAAATCTATCTTCATATCGTAGGTTTTACCTACAAAAGGTCTTATAAAATTATTAGCTATAATACCAGGCATAGTAATAGTACGCTCCATAATAAGACCTTGAGCCATAGATTCAGGAGCGTCTCTCCATATGCTCACC
>Ga0098038_1000272_pt1 | contig 23969 bp, 24 predicted proteins | sample 5B_taG_FD_75051 | JGI IMG/M metagenome (GOLD analysis project Ga0098038, IMG submission 75051) | Marine viral communities from the Subarctic Pacific Ocean - 5B_ETSP_OMZ_AT15132_CsCl metaG | ecosystem: Environmental > Aquatic > Marine > Oceanic | place: Pacific Ocean | collected 2015-01-08 | reverse complement strand
GGAATGTGTTGGCGGAGGTTATCATACACCATAGCGGCAGGGTGTTCAATAGGTTTGCCGTCTGCATCGCGCATGCCGGGATTGCCTTTCAACAATATCCATGCTTCTTTCATTGGGTTCATATTATCACAACACCGTCATTACTTCTGTGTAGCGCGGTAGCGTCTCCGCAACCTGCGCTTTGAATAATTGATACTTGCTACCCAAGTCCACATTCTGTGTTCCTTCGGGTAGTAGCACGCTTCGGTCGTCGGACAGTATCAAATCCATCGCGACCAATTTGGTGCATATATCTTCAATTGCTTTTTCGACATACCGCTCACCATAGACATACGATACCTTGACTGCGTTCCATGAGAAGTAGGGGTATGAGTTGTTAAAATAAATAACACCCATATCGTAGTCGGCCCACCAATCGCGAAGACGAGCCTCGTCGCCTGTGGTTGTTCCGACATAATCAATCTTGAATTTCTTTTGAAGAAGTGTCGCGCCGTTGGTTGCCGCCGCGCTAATATCACCTACGAGGTCTACAACTCCGTTGAGTGTTGTTCCTGTAATGCTAGTGTAATAACCGTATGCGCTACCTATGTTGATGATGCCGAAAGGCACAAGCCCTGTCACATCAGCGACGGTGATAGTTGAGGATGTTGAGGATTGAACTGTGGTTGACACATCTGTTGCGCCGGAGAATGTGATGCCGGAAGATGTGCAAGCATAAGTTGAATTTTCACCCGCTTCACCGCGACGCATAGAAGTAATTTTTACTTGACCGCCGCCATAATCTGCATTAGCCGATGCCATAAACTCATGATGCACATTTGCTGTTATTGTTCCGTCTGTTTCTGTCGCATCTTCTAATATGAATGATGGACTGAATTCTGTTGCGGCTTTGCCTTTTCGTAAGTCTTTGTTAATAAGGTCGGATAATTGCTGTGCTGTGCTTACATTGTCAAATTGCGCGCGGAACTTAGAAGACCCATTACCAACAGTCAATGTTGCTACGCCACCACCGCCCGGACATAAGAATACTTTATCGGTATCAGCAGTTAGTTGTGTGAAGTCATCAACTTTCAATCGTATTTCAGCCGCGGCTATTTCGCGATAATCAGCACCCTGCCATATTTCAAGTCTTAGTATTTGTTGAGCATTGCGAAACATCAAAGGAACAGAACCAACATAATCTGTATAGTATCTGCGACGGTATGGTTTGTAAGTATCAAAGTTAAGATATTCAGCAGTCTGCAACATAGGTCGCCAAGAATTGTTTGTCAAGTTGTCTATCTTGTCTTGCGTTCTTAGGATGAGTGTTTCAACCTGTTTCTTTGTGACACCCTTACGCTTACCATTAGTGAATGATTGAAGACTTTGAACTTCCGCGTTTTCTGTTATATCAAATGTATTACTTGTGCCGGGAGACATTTCTAACCCGACAAATTTATTGCTACCGGAAGTGGCGACGGCTATTGAGGCTATTACACATTCATGAGGAAATTCGTTGTCCGAAGTAAGTTCAATTGTGTCCCCCACTTCAAAACCGACTAATCGGTAATCCCTCGCTGATATGAAAACATGCGTGTTTGAGTTGTTTTGATACATAGGGACAGGGTCGGGTAAAGGAATTTGCAGAATGTCTGCTACCTTTTGCGCGGATGTGTAGTAAAGCCTATCGGGGAATAGAGGTCTACCCTCTCGCTCTCCTGTTTGAAATACTGTCGGCATTAGACGACCTCTTCGGTCTTACCGAGATTGTAATCCATAGGCTTCTTACAAGCACCGCAACGCTCAAGATAACAGAAATGAAGCATACCGCAATGTCTGCAACGGGTACCTTGACCGATGTTGACAATATCTCGGATGTTACGCGTCTTAATGTTTTGACGCTTGATAACACCTTTCAACTTGTCCTGCTCGTCGGTCTTGACCATCGACTCTTCTGCTTGCTTCCAACCTTGCTTCTCAAGGCGGCGGAGTGTTTCTATATCCATGTCGCTCACCCTCATGAGGTGACGACTACAACATATAGATTGCCCTGCATGGTATATGATGTTATACTCTCAACAGTTTTGCTGTCGGTATAATCATCAAGAACCTTTTGGACTCCACCTGCAACAAGCGCGCCTGTTTCACAAGCCTCGTTAGGTGTAAACTCAAACACTTTGGTATTGGACAAGGTGAATCACCTTATCTCTTACCAATTGCAGTCCACTTACCTGTATTGCCACTAACGCAATCAATAACAAGTGTTGTAGCGGTAGGAATCAAAACCAATGCTCCGTCTACACCACCGCCTGTAATGTCACCAAATGTGTCACCATTGACTGTCGCGCTTAGAATCTCACTAAGATGCGATGAGAGGTCAATTGTTCCTGTTACCGCACCTGCTGCGTTAAATGTTCCGCTAAGAAGAACTAAATCTCCTATACTGTGTGGTCTGCTATCTGTCGTTGAACTAAATGCCATAATTATTCATCTCCTGTTGTTTGTGCTTCTTCGCCTTCGGTTATAGTTTCTTCGGATGGGTTAAGATGCGCGTCAATTAGCGCGAGTAGTTTTTTCTTAGTGGATAGAGATGAAGCACCTTCAATGCCATTCTCTTCCATGTAAGTCAATATATCACCTTTTTTCCAACCCATGTCGGGTAGACCATCGTTGCCTAAGTCTACTGTTTCAAAAGCATGTCCTTCAATTACAAAGTCTGCTCCATCGACAGCAGCGCGGTTAGTATCAAGCCATTCACTCGATACATTAACCGGCTTACCCCAAATCCACCAACCTAATCGACCCATGTTAGCGCCGCTTCGTCGCGGTCCTTTATAGGTTATAGTTGGCAAAGAAATCACCTCATGCGCCAAGCAATAAGACAGTTACTTGCACTACTTGATTCGCGGATTCGGAATCCAAGATAAGACAAGGCAATGCTCCACCTGTTGCGAGAGGTGCTTCGGTGGCAATATCGCTTGTGGTTGTTGAGCCAAAAGCACCTGTGTTAGTCATTGTGATTGTCACATCTTTCGCGGCTGTTGCCGAAGCATATCCGACAATTCCAAGAATCTTTGAAGCACCTGCTGAAAACAATAGAGGTTCGACTGTCGCTGCTTGGACAATGTTCACTGTGAAAGTAACCAGTCTTAGTCCACCGTTGTTTGCTCGGTCTGTTTGTTGTGGTCCAAATGAACTTGTCAAAGATGAATCGCCCGGATAGTTTGCTCCTAACCATGTCGTTTCATCAACAGGGGTTCCTTGCCTCATGTCTATATCTGCAAGTATATCGACTAATGTAAAATCACTGTCTGCTACTTTAATGCTTAATCCTTTTTCTGTTTTTGTTGTTGTTGCTACCATACTTAATCACCTCATTGTAAATCACGAATGCTACCACTAGCACCAAAGAAAGAACACCATAGTTCTCCCATAGTTCTGTAAAGCCCCTCTTGTCCAAGACGGTTAATCGCGAATGGGTCGCCGGTTTCAATACCGGACTCATAATACTGTGTTGGGATAGCAGTTTGGAACCATAGGTAATCTGTGTCAAGGTAGTACATACGAGATAGTGAATTTGCACCATCTTGAGGCATGTCTTTGGTTGGGATGATTGGGACACCGTTGTATGTAGCAACGATAAATCCTGCTTCAAGACCCGGAACACCCTTTACACCGTTGTAAGTTGGAGTAATTCTCTTACTGTCCATGAACCTTTGTTGGGATTGTAGAAGTTGTTGAACTCTCATTAGAGTGTCGTAACCAGTTAGGATAACCTTCGGGTTACCACCACGGGTCCAAAGTTGTTGAAACAATCCGTCCATTTGATTTAGAGATAGGTTTCTGTTAGCCGCGGCAACATCTACTTCTGCGCTGTGGAAATCTGCTGTTCCGTCGCGGGTAATAGAATAAATGTCGTGGTCAGTAGTTGCGCTTACATGGCCTGTACCTGTGGTCATCTTGTCCGGGTCGGAAACCAGTCTGTCAAGAGATTCAAAGTCGTTACCAACAGGTGTGTCTACATCTTCAAGAAGCATTCTGTTAATGTGTTCAGCGTGATGCTTACCCATTTCTTCTTTTAGAACTTGTCGAACATCGCCCATTCCATCATCTTTGTCGGATAGGAACATGCTAACTTCGGACAGGTCAAAGGTGTGAGCCACAGTCTTTGGCTTTGCTGCTACATGCAAGAACTCCGGTCGGCTTGTGTCCGGTAGAGTTCCGTTTTCTGCAATTCCTCCACCCTTTGTGAAGTCAGCACGCGAAGTTAGAATTCTCCAACCGCTTCTTTCCCATGGTTTCTTAGGTAGTATAGAAAAGGCATTGAACTCTTGGTTCAATTGTGACCATACTTTTCTGCCGTAAATTGCTTGATATGTACCTGCTGTCGAGGACATTAGAGGCGCGTCTGCCTTTAGTATGTCACCGGAGCCGTAGGTGTACCCTGTTGAGGATGCTCCGCCGTAGTAGTATCTTTCCATGTCTTGTACTGTTCTTACATAATTTCTTGCCATTAATAATCGCCTCCTGTCAACGCTTTATTAGCAAGTCGGTGGACATCGTCCCACGACATTGATGCTAACTCAGTAGTTTCGGGAATAGTTACGCTAGTAGTATCAGCGGACTTAGAGATTAGAGTAGATTCTGTTGATACATTGTCTATTCTACCGTTAAGTGCTAGAACTGCTTTCTGCAATTCAACAAGTGGTGCGCGAGCATCAAATTGTTGCTTTGCTATTGAATCCGCTTCAAACTTTTGCTCTTTCAAGAATCTGTCAGTAAATTGGTTGTTAAGGTCAGCCTTGAATTGTTGTTCTTCTGCTGCGGCTTTGAAAATCTCGTACGCTGCTTCAACTTCGGATGAAGAAACATTACCATGATTCAAATAATCACCTTTGATAACATTCTTGTTTCCACTTGGAGCGGAACCAAAGTTAGGTTGCGGTCTTTTACCGGAATCATCTTCGCCTGCTCCTTCAAGAGAACCTTGTCCTCTCATGTCGAAAGCACTTTCGCCCGGTCCATAGCCTTTGTTAAAGTGGTCGCGAGCCGCGTTTGGGTCAAACCCTGCGCTTTTCACGGTAGACTCTAACCAAGTCAAGTAATCTGTCGTTATCATATCATCTGCTTTGTTTGTCATGTCATCTTCTCCATACATCATTTCTTCCAACCCCTCATCATCTTCATCATCTTCGGGTTGAGTTTTCTTTTTTGGTTTAGGCGCATCGTCGTCGTCGTCGTCGTCGTTACCGAAAGGTCCGGGTCTGCCGTCGTTATCCGGGTCTAATCCACCCAAATCTCCGGCTTCCTTCTCTTCTTTGTCTTTCTTCTTCTTTTTGTCGTCGTCCTCTTCTTTATCTAATTTCTTAGATAACCTTTCAAGTACGCTTTGCAGTTCGCTCATTGGGTTCGTCATAGTATCACCTTTGTCTTCCTTGAGAATCCTAAACTGCGCTTCGGGGTTAATACCCTTCTCACAAATAGTGACCTCATGGAGTTCCATGCGACGAATTTCACGGTAATCACCGCGAGTTTGGTCGCTTTTGTTGACACGCTCAAAGGCTTGACCGCCTATTGAGAATGACCGCAGGCTTCCCTTACGGATTTCGGATGCAACTTCGCGGGCTTTTTCAATATCTCCGCGCAGTTTAATGACTACGAACATTCCTGTGTCGTCTACTTCGGACTTCCACAATCGACCGCTTGAATCAGTGTAGGAAGGAATGACACTTCCTACTTGAATATTAGAGTGTGCTAGTTGAACATTACGAAAACCATCTGCTTTCATAAAGTTACCAAACGCATCTTTCAAAGCACCGCGAGTGATTAAATCACCTTGCTTATCGACCATCTCAACTGATGCGTAACCTGCTACAATTAGGTCATCACCAATACCCTTCAAAATGACAGGGTTTGACGAAGCACTAGGTGCCGCAAGAATAGCCATTACAGCGCGACAGTATTTCATGGTATATCAATGGAACTGTTCTCAACCGCTACGACACCTTCGTCTTCTAGCGTTGCAGTTTCCCCTTGACTTGTTCGCAGTCTACTCTTTTTCTTTGAAGTTGCAGGTTTTATTTCATCGTCGCGCCTGTTTTGCGGGTCGAAGTCGGGCATAGTATCGTCGCGGATATTTTCAGTAGGCCCCTTTGGAGAACTGTCAAGACTCGCATATCCTATACCTAATCCTTGCACTCCTGTGCTAGTAATTTTTTCTTTAGACAAGTTATCTAATCCGCGCTCAAGTAGTTCAAGCCCTCTTTTGATTAATTCTTCTTCTTCTTCAAGCACTTTCTTAGGTTTTTTAGTATGCCCCGCAGGTGCTTCGGGGTCAACTTCATCGTATTCGGGGTCTTCTCTATCTTTCTTTTTATACAGAAGAACTGCTGCGGAAGTTTCCCAATACGCTTCTTGGTCACGCGCTAATTTAACAAGATAATCGTTACCCCACACAGTCGATTGAGGTTCTACTACCCAATAATCTCCTTCTTTTTTTGTCTTACAAATAACTTCATCATCAAACGCGGCGAATGTAATTACTATGTTGCCTTTAGACATCTTTACGCTTTGAGCAACATGGTGGTCACCGGATAGAATAGACAAAGTTTCAACGCTATCTGCGGCTAATGGTTCGTTTTCAGTTGCCTTGGCTGACCTTATTCTATACACAGGGTGTTCATTTTTAGACGCACTGACTCCTGTACAAGATACTGTTATGTAATCACCGACCTTGATACCTCTCCCGCATTTAGCACTACCGACATTCATGTAATGCTCGTCGCCTAACTGTTGAGCGCGTTTGCCATAATTTTCCGGGTTCATGAGTGGACCGACCCCTATCGTACAACCTTTGCCGCTACGCGATAAAACGATAACATCTACCATTTTTTCTTTACTTAACAACACCCACTTAGGATGTCGCGGCTCTCCTTTCATGTAAGTAGCGTTAGCATCTCTAAGGAGAATATCTTGATTACCCTCTTTACGAAGACCCTCTATGGCAACTTTTAACCCTTCATCATCGCTACGCTTTGTGTTGATTGGTTCGGGTAATTTGATATGCTCACTAGATTCGTATTGGGCGCGAAGATGACGGATTCGGTCTTTAGTTGGCATGTTATGAGTGTCTTCATCGGCAGTCTTCAATAAATCAACGACTGTCATCATGTCGTCGTGTAGAATAGCGTGAACTACAAAGTCCTTCTCATACACTCTACCAACTTCTTCTATCAATGTTTTATTTAGTTTAACTTCACCTTCATCATTATATGCTGTTAATTTTTTACCTTTCTTAGTCGCGATAACATGCTCACCTTGAGGATAAAGACTGATTACCCAATCACCGGTAAAACCGCGCAGATGTTGCATGTCTTCTAAGTCAAAGATTCTATGCATAAATTTGACAGGTCGAGGTTTACCATCTTCTTTGTAGAGTAAACTATCATCTATGACCTTGTCAAGTGATGTGAGTAAAGTGCTATCTTGTAAACTACCTGCACCTTCCGCGAGTCTGCCGGATGTAGTGTTAGGGTTGCTTTCCATAGAAGGACTCCAAGTTTGATAATTGATGTGGTTAGAAGCGGCAGGGTTGTAAGGTCTTAGATTAGGATTCAAACTATACATAGCGTTCTCCGGTAAAAATAAATTCATTCTTTTATTACTTGGTGAAGATTGATTGTGCTTCTCAGTTTCAGTAAACATAACACCATCTCTTAACGCATCCATATTGATATTTATAGGAAGTTTACAATTATAACCGTGTTCGTATTTATGCAACTTAGATGTGTATACAGGAGGTAATTTAGCACCGTCTAGTGAATTACCACGGACAGGCACTTCGTCGGGTTTTACTTCAACAGTCCCCGCAATAGGTGAAGTTTCGTCGTTTAAAATGTGCGCTAAGTTTCTTAAAGATTGCATTTTATTTCTATCTTTACTAGAACCTGTTGGGAATATAGTGCTTCGTTTTTTCATATTTACGCCTTGTTTAACGCTTCTACCTAAGAAACCAACATCGCTACCATACTTTGTTTGTTCCATAGCGTGTAATAACATATTGTAAATGACTTGGCTTTCTTGATTCAAACTCAATGTATTGCCATCTTCATCCTCGACATTACCTCCCCCATTTAACAAATGGTCGTGGAAAGAGTGTATACCTCCTTGGTTATGAACATAAGAAGAGCCTTTTCTGTTGCTAGGTAAACTACTTTCGACAAGAGAATTGTCGTTCATATATTGAGCATAACTATCAACAAATCTTTTGTCGTCTGTTAATCTTCTTTTGTCAGTAGTGAGAGTCGGTCTATTTAATTGTCGCTTTTTATCGGTCTTTTGACTAGGCGCGTATCTTGCCATAAAAGCATCTTCAAAACTTATCCCTTGGTTTTGCGCGGCTTTCTCTACTTGGTCAATTATTGTATTGAAAATTTGAATTTGAGATTGATTTTGAATTGGTTTCCCTGTTATACCTTCGGCTAATTTAGAAAACAATTTATGACCTTGAGTTTGTTTATTGTCAAAGTGGCCTTCTTTGATTTTTAAAAACCCGTCAGCGTTCATGCGTCTTTCTCTTGGAACTGTCATGTTTGTTAATCCTGTAATATCCTCTTCGGATAAGTGTTCATTTATTTTAGTGTCACTATCAAATCCATGATAAGCGTCGCCGTTCAACAAATTGTAGATTTCATCCGGTGAGAAATTTAATGCTATGTGTTCAGCGACATGGGCTAAATAACCAGTAGCGATGTACGCTTGGTTATTTTCCGCATCCGACATGCCATCTTTACCAAACAAACCGGGGTGTAATCTTTCAAGAGCAGGTTTCAAAGCATTGAATATTTTTTGAGTTACACCATGAGTTTGATGCGCGTGTTTTATTTTTCTATCAGCATGTTCTCGCTCGGAAAGCATTGGTCTTTCGATGTCTTGATTATTTATTTGCGCTAATCTCGCTCTTAACATATCTTTTTTAGACTCATCTCTTGTTTCTCTCATTTGATTTAATATATCATTCTTATCAGTAAGATGCAAAGATGCGCGAGATGGACCAATAGTATAAGGCGTGCCGTGAATGCTAGTTCCATTAATCGGTTCACCATCTTTTATTTTTTTAGCCATTTTTTGAGTCCATTCTAATTCAAGTTCTTCATCATCAAGATTTTGATACTCTTCGTCTAGTCTTTGTACCTCAGTCAACAGTTGTCTACGGGTAGATAAATTTTTAACTAGAGGTTTAGGTATAGAATAATCGCCTAATAAATTTTTAGACTTTTGGCGATATTGAGAATAGTCTTCGCTGTTGTAGATAGCGTTACCACTAGGTGTAGACATATCATTGCCGGTCAATTCGTGGATTACATTTTTACCATCACGGTCTTGACCTAAAGGGTCGACATGGTGGTCGTGATGAATATTACCTCGTTTAAAGTTCTCAATTGCTTTTTCATTTTTTTCACCGTGAATTCCTGTATGCGCGCCAAAAAGCCCCAACGGTATCAACAATCTATCTTCTGCTTTATTTTTATCATGAGTAGTATGGTTCAGTTCACCTGTGTGTAACTGTTCTGCGAGAAATAATTTGTCATGCCCGTTGTCATTTGCTCTATTTCTCAACTGACTAATCTGTGTCATTGGGAGTGATGATATTTTATCTATCTCGTCGGGTAATCCATCCATACCTAGAACCCCTATATCTTCTTCATAATCGCTTGGTAAGTATGTAGTTTCATGACCAAAGAAAGAATACAATGATTTCAAAGATGTAGACCTTGGTTGAGGATTTTTATCGACCATCTCCCCGTAAGAAGTATTCATTCTCGCTAAGGCTTGTGTAGTTTGACCTGCCGGGTTGTTGACTGTATCAATCGGTATAGAAACGCTGTTTGCTCTATCATTTTCGGGGTTGAAAATTATTGAATCAAACTCGCTTAATTTTTCTTCTTTGTCCGGTGAGTTTGTTAAAGCCCTGTCTAAATCATCTCTTGTTTGCGCGTCTATGATTTTGTCACCTGTTTTTTCATACACATTTTTTCTTCTCGCGCCGCCTTTAAATTTATCTCTCATTCCTCTAAAAATTGGTAACATTTTAACATCGGGCATACTACTAAAGTATACTTGAGGGAATGATTCTTCTCTTAACTGCGGAAGGTCATCGAAATCTCCATCTAAACCACCATGTGTGCCTAGCGATTGACTTAGAATTCCTTGAGCAGTCAAAGCAGGTTTAGCGTCTTTAGAATCTATCCAATCATCCGAAAATTTGTGAGTAAAAGCGTAATCATCAAGAGTTGACATTTTCAACCCTGTAAGAGCGTTTTCAATTACAGTGTTGCTAGAACGATTGATAATATCATCTAAGGTTTCTTTATTATTTTCAAAAAAACCGTTTTGAATTAAAGACTTCATGTTAGGCGGTTCATCAGTCATTTCTATTTCCGGGTCGCCAAAAATATCTTCGGCATAATGAGGGTACTTACCCTCACCTGTAACAAACATCCCTGTGTTGTCTATCAGTCCATTAATGTCTAAACTGTCGAATAAAGATGCGTATGTCGAAGGGTCTAATTGGTCAAAACCTTTACCGTTGCGCATTTTTCCCTCTAACTCTAATTTTTTCCTTTGACTTCTATTAGTTAACATTTCAGCCTCGCCGCTGTCATTTAAATAACGATTAGCGGTTCGATGACTAAATGAATTTTTTAAAGATGGACTTGAGTAAGCGTTTCTCAAAGCACCGTTCATTAATCTAGTGTGATGAGCCATGAAACCTCTCATGTCTAAGCCCTTTCTTATATCGGGAAATATTGCATTTAACTCTTTGTCATCAGCACCTTCTATCATCCACTTTTCGACTTCTCTAATTTTATCATTCGGTAACATGTATATACCGTATCTGTACGCGTCTGTGCCTATTCTCTCCATGTCCGGTGAGATAAATGAACCATCGTCCAATTGAATGCTAAGATTGTCTTTTACTATTTGATGAAGTTCGTCGGCTATTTGCGTTTTAGGCGCACCGTTTTCATCAAACGCGCTTCTAAACAAATACTCTCTAGGTATACCTTCATGTTCCCATTTCTTACACCAAAGAAAATATGGGTTCAAATCATCATCATCAACTAGAGGGAACTTCTCAGCATAATCTTTTTTGAAATCGTTGAACCCCATTTGATAAATTGATTGTAGATTAACCGCATCACCGTTCCAATTAGTAAGCAAGTGGTCTGCTTTCAATGAAGAGTGCAAATTTTTAGCAACATTCTTCATTTCTTTATCTAACTTTTTGGCCTGCGCTCCGTTATTTTTATACAAATGTCTTATCATTTTATGAAACAAAGGTTGCGAAGAGTAGGAACCTATCTCGTCATTATAGTTAGGGTGTAGACCTAACGCGTGTATTTTGTGATGCTTTGTTCTTATCTCATCTTGACTGTAATCATCAATGTTAGGAATGGTTTGGTATCGCCAACCGGCTTTACGCCTAACCATAGTATCTAACGCTTTTAGGTTACCGTCTTCAACTGCTTTATCCCAATCCTCCATGTGAAAAATAGGTAGACCCTTGTGATGTCTTTTTTTAGAAGGCTCAAAACTTGTGTCTTTTGAAGTAATAATTTTCGCCTCATCTTTGTAAGGCAAACTTTCAATAATTTTCTGCGCCTCTTTTACTAAAGGCGCGTATGTGTAGTTTTTACGAGATAAATTAAGCGCGCTAAACAAAACATCCGTGGCTTCGTTTTTACAATCTTGCTTAGCAAACAAAGCGCGTACGAAGTCTTTGACTACTCTATCGTGGTACCGAATGTCATTGTCACGCACACTTCTTCACCTCAATAAAATTCGGTGAGATTGTATGCTCCTTCGGGATTCTTATCGGATGGGTCACCTGCTTTATTTTCACGCATTTCAACTACATTAGGATAGCCGGAGTGTGTTTTAAGATTGGCTTTCTCAGCCTTTGGTTTTTGACGCTTAACATCTTCGACTTTTATTTTTTGTTGATTAGTCCAATAGTAGCCCGGTCTAACTTTTTCTACACCATTGACTCTTTCAAAACCATCAGCATTAGTAGAGCCGAACTCTTTGGACTCTTTTGATTCAGCCTTTTGCATAAGTTTGTTTGCTTTCTCAATTAATTCATCTACATCGGGGGCAAGTTGCCCTGCTTCAACTTTCATTGGCTTCATTGGTCAATCCTCCTTCCTTCTGCTTCTGCGGCGGTGTTAGCCATCGCGTGAATTTCGCTCCAATCCATATCGTGCCATTCTTCGTTTGACGCAGGCATACTCATACCTGCGTCGTCAATAGCGTTTGCGGCTTTGCTGATGACATCATCTCGGTCACCGCGTAACGGGTCACCCCAAACATCTTCATTAGCAGGAGTCTTAGCGCGGACAAAACCCGCTCTCTTTAGTAACAATTCCGGGGTGTGAATGCTTTTACGCATAGATGTAATTTCAGCATCCATCGACTCCATCTTGGTGATGAGGGCTTTCATCAACACCATAGCATCGGTGTCTTCTGCCATACTCACACCTGTCCTTGTTTCTTGAAATGTGAACCTATTCTATCCGGCCCGATATAACCCATTGGTCTGTCACTAGATTTAGCGATAACACCTTGCGTACTGTTAAATTGCGCAACAGGGAATCCTCCGGCAAATCTGTCATTAACTCCAAGAACTTTGTCGCCTCCGTTCTCGGACTTGTAAATTGCAGTAACATCGTCTGCTAAAAAATCGCTTGTAGTCTGTATACTTCGCAAAAATTGTTCTGCTGATACAAGGTCGTCGTTAGCAAGCGCGACTTTGAATTCGGATAGCGCAGTTTCTAATTTACGAACCATCGGGTCCATCTTATGTAATAGGCTCATGCGACTGACCAAGCGAGCCTAAGTCTTTAACTTATCCCTAAAAACCACTTTCTTTATTTTTACTTGTAGGGTCTTTCGCGGCTTGAACGCTATCGAGTGCTTGCTCTAATGGAGTTTTTTCACTTCCGCGTTGATTCTTCTTGGAAGAAGGTGCGCCGGATTGATGAGTTTCGGAACTAATAGGAGCAGGTCCGTTATCGCGTTGCCCTGTTCCTTCACCAAGACCGACCATACCGCCTTTCTCCATCATCATGATTTGACCACCGCCCGGAGGGGGCGCTCCGCCCGGAGGAGAAGCCCCTGCCCCCGGTGGCATCATCGCGCCCCCGCCCTGTGGAGGTATGCCACCGCCCCCCGGTGGCATTGGTGGAGGCATTCCGCCACCCGGAGGCATTCCGCCACCCGGAGGCATTCCACCCGCCGCGCCGCCTTGTTGTTGTTGCATAACTTCTTGCGGGTCGGGTTTTTTGTAGACAAAGCGTATATCACGGCCTGCGTCTTCGGTCAACTCCGGTTGGAAACCAAGTTGTTGCATACGCTGTGCGATGTTAACTTCTTGCTCATCGCGTCTAAGTCGTGTTATTTCATCTTCTTCCTCATTCGGATAAAGAGTCAAAGTCCAATCTTCAACTCCCATTTGCTCAAGCATTCTTGGGAATAGTTCTCGCGAGTATAATTTTTGACCGGATTCAACTGCTCGGTTTGTGACAAGAATTTGCATACCTTCATTGTTAAGACCGCCGGATTTACCGGCATCCATCATAAACACATTAGAAACGCCGTAGAATGCCGCTATACGCATTCGGATTTCGTCGCGAACTTGTGCGTATTGCATCTCATCAAGACTGTCCATGAAACGAACAAACTCAACTTTACCACGACCCGATGCTGACTCAACGCCGACTTTTGGTATATAATGTGGGTCGCGCTCCATCTTTTCTTCTGCGCCTTTCCAAAATGAAGCAGTTGATTGAATGTTATCGGTAGTGATTGCTAATATACCTCTAGGTATTCTTCTCTTTTGATACGCAAGATAAATGTAATTATCCATTGCTGTAAGTGATTGCGCTTGCCTCCACATACTAGCGACAGGAGAACGCCCGTACAACTTAGACGGATTAAACTTAGACAAGTGTAACACCTCACCGTCAAGATAGTATTGCGTCTTACCACTCCCCGCTGTGTTAATGTATTGAACATCTTGTAGAGGTAGTGAACATACATCGCATTTTTTATGGTCGCCGTTGTGAGGGTATGTCTTGTCGCGATGAACAGGACATAGCAAATACCTACCTCCGCGCTTACCCGCTTTGTCTGCTACAATACGCATAAATGTCGGGTCACCGCGGACTAATTCTTTGATACGGAAAAATTCTATTTCACCACTATCGGGGTCGATAAAATATTCTTTAATAAGTAATAAGAAAGCATCATCTACAATATCTAAATCCCATTCTATCTCTTTCATTACTTCTATGAAAGATTGGTCCATACTGTTGCGTTGTTTCATCAACCAACGCGGATATATAATTTGGTCAGCATCGGGGCTATCAAAGTCTTCGTTACCGCATATACGGCAATTGTCAACAGTATCGTGTTGATATTCTTCACCGCAATTATTACACTTCTTGTGAAACTTTTTCTCCCAATAATAACCGCGTCTAAATATCTCTTGACATAAAGTATTGATAGTCGTTCTCAGTATTATAGATTCTTGAACCGTAGCGTACAAAGCAGGTATAGACACACCTTGTACTAATACAGGTTCTTGAATACCGCTCTTCCAAAGCGGCATTATAGGTTCGGGGGTTGTTCTTCTACGGAATGGGCTAGTCAATGTTGATAAAAATCGACCGACCAATCCTTTTTCTTCTGCCATTACATCATCTCCACAAGTCGGTTGGCGTCGTCAACTAGACGCAGGGTTTCGCCGTCCCGACTAAACATTGCTAGAACTCCCGCTTCATCAATGTTCCACTCCTTCAACAACTCTTCGCGCTTGTCCGGCACATCTTTCCAATTCAACCATTTAACGATACGAAACAACTCATCTCGCCTTGACTTGATAATGTCGGTTTTACGACCGCGCAAATCAAGTAACTCAATTACAGCACCCGCTTGCCCTTTCTTCATGCGAAGATGCGGTCGGATGCCTTTCATCAATTTTCTTAAATGGTCTTCACTATAAAACTGTAATCTATGTTGTGTTCGTCTACTATTCTTGTGTATCTTCAAATCAGTTTGAAGCACACCACAACCAAGTGCTTTGTGTAATTGCTCACAATGCATCTTCCCTCGTTCACCGGTAGCGATAAAACCTGCTCTTGGCTCAAGCCTCTTTGTAATAGTGATATAACCATCAGCGTCTAAGAACCCTGCGGCGTAAGCCCATACATCTTTGAAAATAACAGTATCGTCACGGACAAGACCCCAACCGGTACCCACTTTTTCTATATTATATTCAACGCCATGCATTTTCATCAGCGTTGCTAATTTTTGTGTAGTTAACTGTTTAACCCCATTCATGCCATTAAATATTTCTTTAGCAGGTAATGGACCTCTATCTTCTAACACATTTACTGCTTTAGTCAACCATATCGCTTCGGTTTTTTTAATGTTATCGACTGAATGAAGCGCGCCTTTCCATTCTTTTTTAGCATTTTTCTTCAACTGTTGCGCATCTACCCATAGTTGTCTTTGGTCGTTATTGAAATCTCCGTTAATCAATAATAATTTGCTGATGACATCATTGGCCTTTTCCCATTGAACGCAAGCGCGACGAAGAGCATACTCACGGTTTTGACCATGCTTACGAAGTGCTTGTAAATCACGGTCGCTAATACCTAAAGATTTGACAGTTAATTCATGCTTACCAATCCATTCTAATGAAGACAAAGTCGCATCAACTTCTTGCTTCTTAGCGATACGAATAGCGTAAATTGCTTCATCAATAGCGTCTTTCATACTTTTATGTTCGCGTCTAGCCATTCTCAAGTCTTTGACTAAAGATTCAGCACCTCGTCCAAACATAGATTGAAACCAACCACCATCGGGCATTTTAGCGACAAGTTGCTGTTTGACTTTCATAGCCATTTCTTCTTCTTTTTTCTTTTCTTCTATTTCATTAGGTTTGGCAGGCACAGGATTTGCGTTAGCCTCACCCTGTCCTTGTGAAACAGGTTTAGGGGCGTCACCAAAACTAGCGCCTTGTATTGAATTTTTAATTAGAGGGTGTGAAAGTAACATAGATTCTATGTCTAATAAATTAATTATTGTCAACTATCATCGCCTCCGGTTTGCCTGCTTTAATCCAACATTTTTTACAAAATCCAAATGGTTGCGGGTTGTCTGTCGCGTAACACCACCCGCAATACTCATCCATTTTAACAATTCCACCTTGCCAACGCTGCGCCTTTCGGTGTTTTTTTACCGCCTTTACTGGTCGGTCCTTTAACACCGCTCATTCTTGCGCAAAATGATTTACGGCGACCCGCTGCTTTACCACCGGGTTTGAGTTTGCTTGGTTTCTTTGTCACCGGTCGTTTCAAGTTAGCGCCTGTTTTACGCTTTGCTGCGGCTCGACCTTTAGCGTTTAATCCACCTGTCTTAGCATGTTTGTTAGGGTTATACCCATGAAACGGTTTGCTTTTCTTTTTTGCTTTTAACACAGAACTTGCTATCTCAAACGGTGAACAACAATCGCAGAACGATACTTCTTTCGATATATCATCATCATTCATCATCGCTAACTCTTCTGCTGTTATTGGTTCGTGCATTATGTATTCGTATTCCATTTTAACCACCGTAGGTTTTCTCATCTTTCAACAACTGAAAAGCAATGTCCATTGGTTCGCCTGTGTTAATGTCTTGCCAATTAGTGTTAAATTGAGGTTGATTTAATTGCCTGTGCATTTCATCTATTGACGGTAAAAAGCCTTCCGCCGCTTCTTTGAAACATTCTTGACATCTCGGTTCGGGAAACCAAGCATTGTGTTGAGCCACCCTGCCGCTATTACAAAACTTACAAGGATAACCATGCATAGTGCGATGTTGATAATCTTCTAAACTTTCACCATATTGCCTATCATCTTCGCTTTTCACGATTGTCGGTTTTCCACCTACTCCTTGTTTTTTACTGCGCTTTCGCTTTGTAGCCGCGCGCTTTTGACCCGACGACATTGAGCCGCTAGTCTTTGGAGTTTTACTTGATACCTTGACGGAAGGGCGACATTTAGGATAGCCTTTGCTTCCTTTCTTAGCCTTTGACCTACCGCAAGGGGGATGCTTGCCATCCTTACCTGTGCGCGATACATCCACCCACTTCTCCTTGAACCATCGGTTCAAGTTCTTCTCAACTGTCATACTACGCGCACCATCTTTTTCAAAGCAGTTTTTTGTTTATCCATCAAAGCATAACATGGGCATTTAGGTGATTTGGCAGAACATTGATTCCCTTCAATCATGCACACACAAGGTGTTTTTTTTGTACCACCGCAACAACATTTATCTTTTTTGAGTTTCATTTCTTCTTTCCCTTCTTTTTCTTACCCTTGAATTTACCGCGACAGTATTGAACTGCCCATCCGTTAGCATACGCGCTTGGGTAAACTTTGAATTTACGCTTTGCCGCGGCTTTACCCGCCGGGCATAGTTTCTTTTCAAGATAACCAAAAGCCGCATTCGTTCCTACGCAAAATTCACAATTACAATCAGTCATCATTAACCACCTCGGCAAATAGGGCAAGGGTCGCCCTCATCAATAGTTCCTCTCCCTTGACAAGCAGGGCAATTAGTATCACCGCTTGGAGTTTGTGTCATGAACCCTTGAAGAAATTGTTGCATTTCGCGCTTTTCTTCGAGGCTCAAAGGTTGACTAAAATCTCGCGCAGGTTGACAATTATGGTTGTTTAATCCGGTTTCACCGTAAAAATAACGCTTACATTTAGGGCATTGCACTTTGCGCCCACCGCGACCCTCATCACCGAGAGGGGTATTTTTCAAGAGATGCCACCAACCTTCCGTCATTTTAACCACCTAACTGTTGTCTTGCTAATTCTGTTGCCTGTTGGTTAGACATTCCTTGAAGTTTGAAAGCAGCAATCATATCAGCCATTTCTTGAGATATATTTTGCGGAAAAGCGTTAGCAAAAGACCCACTCATCATTTGTTGAAACTGTTTTGCGTGCGCTTCTCGCTGTTCTTTTGCCGCTCTAATTTCCTCCATAGCCAAGTCCATAGGATTTAGTTCTTGAGGTGGGTTAGTATTTACATTACCACTAGCAGAAATCTGTGTGTTGTTATTACCCGTCGCTGTTTGATTAATCTTTTTTGGCTCATCAAATGACTCTCTAAGTACCATCTTAGGGCGGCGCTTCGGCTTTAATACTCTCCGCTTGTCGCTGAACTCCATCTTAGGTCGGTCGTCGTTACGGATTGGCTGCAATACTCTCCGTTTAGTTTCTTTTCTCAATCTAACAACCCCTCCATTATTTCATCTAAGTCAACAATTCGCTCACGGAACTCCGTTGTGGCCCAATGAGCCAAGGCAAGAGCAATAGCAAAGTCATCGTGACGACCAATGCTGTCTAACTTACCTTTTTTCGACATACCAAACATCATCAGTTCGCGCTCTAATTCACTAATCATTGTTCGTGAACGGTCGTCGCCCCATGGTAATCGTATTTGCTCGTTCTCAAAGCGCAACACCAAACCCATAAGAAGTGACTCACGGCGTTGGCGTGTGGAAATAAATGTCTTGATAGGAAGGTCTGTGTCTGCGCGTAGTTCAGTAGCGAAGACGCGCTGAAAATTGTTGGCTTCAAGTTCGATAACATCGGGACTAAACTTGGCATTGAGTTTTTGAATTTCCATAATTTGCGTGCGGAAATCCATATTTTTACGACGAACTGCATGAACTAATTCAAGCAGTTCGGGATTAGTTGATGGGCGACGAAGTACAACCATAACAGTGTAGTCAGCCGCTCGGTCGCTAGAAATAGCAGGGTCCCAACCGATAAAGTATTGGTCGTCCGGGTCACCTGTTTCGCGATTAATTAATTTAAGAGAGTTGTCTTTAGCGGCTTGTAATACTGTCGAAGGGAATAAACTAGACACATCGTCCATTGGTTCGCAAAGATATTCTCTAGCGAATGCAATCGCAGGCATATCAGCACGACGCGCATCTAGTGATTCTAAATCCCACCTCTCCGGCCATAGCGCAACTCCCCGCGCATTGATAGCAGGGTATGTTTCAACAAGATAACCGTCACGACTTTCAAGTTCTGTGTAAAGGTCAGTTGGAGTGAACGGTGTCCCGACTATCATTAGTTTCGATGTGTGGTGGAGTGTCGGGACAAGAACTTCGTAAAACCATGAAGCGACGCGAGCAAGTTCTGTGTCAGTTGTTCCCCACAGAATGTCGTCGCATAGAATAAGGTCGGGGTGTATACCACGAATAGCACCGCCAACAGACTTCGCGCTAATGTTAGAACCGTTAGCAAAACCAAAAAATGTTTTAGACCATGAATCGGCTTTTTTCATTTTAGCAAGAAACGGTACACCATCAATCAAATCATTAAGCGTGCGCATGTGATGTATAGACTGATGTAGACTGTGTGAAATTAGTACGGCTTTTGTCTTAGGGTTGAATGCTGTCTTCCATAGCATGTAGCCAAGGAATAGAGTTGACTTACCATGGTCACGCGCTGCCTTAACACAGTATCTTTTGCGTTGTTCTAAGTTGTTGTACCATCTTTCGTGATGATGTGAAAGTTGAAACCCTAATATCTGCTCAAAGAAGAATTTGAAGTCGCGCTTCGCTACTTCAAAATCTATTTCTTCAATGGCTTCAAGGGAAATTGCTTGCACTTAATCACCTAACTTCCAACCTCTTTAAGAGTGCATCCCATTGTGAATCTAATCTGTCTTCGGATAATAACTTAGGAGTCCCGACCTTCACCGCCGGAACCTTGTTCTGTGTGTCTTGCACTTTCTTACTTGCTTCCGCGTCGCCTTGTTGCGCATCTTCGATTATTTCTTCCGCTTCCTGTTGGTCTTCTGCATGACCTAATTGAACCATCTCTATACCAAGAGATTGTAGCATATTAGACGCGGCTAGTCCTTGCCCTCTACCGGGGAATGAATCCGGTTTGAAATCTTCTTCACCCGCATGAATCCTAGCCATTTGCCTTCTTCTATCTTTTGAACCATACTCTTGACCGGCACCTTCGGCACCGTAATGACTTGCTATATTATCATCGTAATACTTCAAAGCATCAGCACTCGTCATTGGAGCCATATCTTGCCCGGTGAAAGTTCCGGTAGTCGAGTTGTTATCTGCTGTTGTTGGCATACCTGCTATCGACGCCTCTTCTTGCTGCGGTGGTGCTGCTGTTGGTACAGGTGATGGCGCTTCCGGCTCTTCCGTAGTTGGCATACCTGCTATCGACTGCTCTTCCGGTTTAGCATCAGTCATGGAACTGGTATTTGCTTCCGGCGATGCCTGTTCCATTTGCTCTTCTACTGCGGCGGTTGTTTCTTCCGGTAAGGAGACATTTTCCGTTTCTGCTTGAGGTTGTTGACCCAAACCTAACGCGCCTAATTCATCTCGAATTCGGCTTGATTCTCTCTTATCCCTGCCCATGTCTAATGCTCTTCCTATGGTGCCTCTAGGCGATGTTTGTAAGCCTACATTAAGACTCTCCGATTCAGCCCGCATAGCGTCTTGTACATTACCTTTGGAGGAATCTATGTTGAAGTTTTTGCCGTATCTATTTGCTAAATCTTGAATAGCGGCCCTTCTGCTAGTTCCACTTGTAGGAGAATTTTCGGGGTATCTTCTGTTAATCTTATCCATTTCAGTGTCCATTCTACCCACCGCGTTGTTAAGAGATTCTCTTCTAGCAGTAGCGTGTCTTCTTGCTGCGGATTCGTCCTTTGCACCTCTATATGCTTCTCTACCATATCTAGCGACATCGCCTACGCCTTGAACAAAATTACCCATTCTTTCTTTTACGCCCGGAAATTTTTCTGCTAAAAAACGCCCTGCACCTGCAACGGCACCTCCAACTTTTTTCGCGGCACCTGCCATAGCGGGACCGGCTCTATCTATACCTCTACCCATAGCATCGGTAGCGCCGTAGTAAGCAGGTGAGAGAACTTCTCTTCCAATGTTCTTCGCGCCTTGCACTAAACCGCGAAGTCTTTGACCTGTTTGAGCATAGTCGCGACCTCTAGGTGCTTGACCTGCGGCTTGAGCCGCTTCTATATTTTGGTTTGCTTGATTAACTCTTTGCGCGCCGAGTAAGTTTCTTACTTCTCTCTTGTTTGTCGCGGCGGTCTGCTGTCCGCCACCCAAATTGACAGGCACAGCACCTTGGAAGGTTTGAGGATTGATGCCAAACATTGGGTTTTGCGTTTGCTTCCGAATGATGTCGGGGTGAGAGTTGTCGCGTTCTGCAATAGCCTTGATAATTGGTTCCCAACCGCTGTCTTGTTGGTCAAGCATAACATAGTTAACATCGGAGAGGTTACCTCCTTTTGCTAAGATATATTCTAATGTACCCGCATCTTCTCCATATTTAATCATACTACTATTCCAATCTAGTTCCCATTGTTCAACCATTAATTGCACCTCCGCAAGAAGTCTTGATGATGCTCACCACATCATGTGTAGTGTTAAAAGATTTCGCGACAACACTCCAATCTCCGAGTGACATCGCGACAGCCCTTACATCAACACTTGTCATACCGACTTTGTCTGCGAGTTTTTCCATATCGTACTTGTTTAGCGGGTCGTATTTGACTATCAACGAACCTCCTGCTTCATGAAGTTGCACCCTCTCCATGATATTTGCTATGACGCCCATAGGGTCATCGTTTGACATTTGTATACGCGGGTCAAACCCGCTGAAACCACTAAAGCCACTAGCAGGCGCGGCAAAGCCGCTATAACCTGCCGCCGCTGAACCGCCGAGTGAAGCGAGTGGGTCTACCGCAGAAGGTCTTTGAGTTGTTCTAGTAGCAGGTTCAACGCTTAACTCTTCTTCCGGTGGTCGAACAGGCGGAGAATCTTCAAACTCGCTTACATCAAAAGTTCCGCTAGAAAGATGCGGTGGGAAAGAATCGTGTAAGTGGTCGTAGTTTGTATTGAATTTACCGCGCATCTCATGGTGTGAATCAGCGTTACCTAACTCGGCTAAGTTGAGTTGTTTACCACCTTCTAAAGAAGCGATTTCTCTATAACCGTCCATAACACTTGATGGAGCCGCGGGGTAAGAGTTTAGAGAATCCATGCTTATACCCATTTCTTCGGCTGTTTTCAGCATAGCCATGATTTCAATGGCTGCTTTATTTCTACCTCTATCACCGCCTCGAACTAAAGGCGCGAATTGACTTTGATGTCTAGTGAATATATTTTTGACATCGGGATTTTCTTTGATGCCTAAAATAGATTCCATGTTCTCCATAACTTTTCTCAAACCTGTTTCCGAACCACCACTACCGCGACCATACATCAGTTGGTTAACAGGCGCGCGTGCCATTTTTCTTGCTGTGGGTTGGTCATAACCCATACGAATAAATTTGTTCATGTTTTCTGTCGACATGTTACCCGAAGCAGAAGGAACAAAGAAATCACTTGGTAATACTGAAATAATATCTGCGGGTTTTATTTGACCGTACGCGGCTGTCTGCGCATGAGCATCTGCGTAATGAGAGGGGAAAACTGTATTATCTTTTGATGTTGGGTCGCGCTCGTTTGAAGAGTATCTTCTTGTAACCCCTCCTGTAATTTGTTGAGGTTCTATAACATTCTGCTTAGCGCCTATTGTACTTTTGTAACCCCTTTCTTTGTTAACATCATTCAACTCATTAGCCATGTGTAGCGCGTGAGATTCAAGATGCAAACCTAATGTTTGATGAGGTTTATTATTAGTGAGATTATTAATCAATCTACCTTTGTCATCTCTAACCTTCCTGTCACTAGATGGAATTCTTCTTGATTGATGAGAACCGTAGTGATTACTCATATATTCGGGATGCAATTGATAACCTCCATCCCTAGGGAACGGTATTGGCAACTTTTGACTTACATCTCCCGACTCGTCTTTCGTCGCGTTAAATCTTTTAGTTGCTTCATTCATATCTTCTTTTGCGTGTATCAAAGCCCTACCGAAATCTTTGACATACTCTCCGTTTCGGCCTTGTTCCATTATCTCTTTAGCCATTATTTCAGCCGCTCTACTCATCGGCCACTTGGTTATGTGTTGAGCATCTAACTCTTCAAACGGATTACCTGTCATTGAATTGATGTAAAAATGTGATATTTTGTCATGTGGCGAGTCTTCCGGTGGGAAAGACATCGGGTGCATAACACCATCAGCGTCGCGGTAATAGACGCCTTTACCTTTTATGATTAAGTCACTCATTGAACCAACTCATATTCTAACCGAAAATTGGGTCATCATCTCTTCTTTCCACTACTTTTGGTGGCCCTCGCGGTTGGTCGGGTTGCCCGAAGTTGATGTAATTTCTTTTTTCAGCAGGTGTCCTTCGTAGACGCTGTTCTTGTCGACTCTTGTACCTTTCCTTCTGCTTCTTTTTAGCGTCTGCTTGCATCTGTTTCAATTTTTCCGGTAAATCTTCACGACCGCCGGGTTCGTAACTAGGATGGCGAGCATCAAATTTATTTTTACCTTCAAATGTTTCTCCTTGTTTGTCGTGGTCAATAAGACGCCTTATATTCCCTCTAAGAGTTGGTTGTTCGCTACCTGCCTGTTCGTCAAATGTAGTGCCTCTTACTCCCTCTTCATTAAACGGAGTTTGGTGATAGGCTTGACCACGACTATCGTATTTAGGTTCGTCATAATTTAATTTAATATTTCTTCTCGCGACATTTTCTTGTCTAGGTAGAATGTTCATAGCCATACTTCTTAATCTCTCATCTCGTTCATGTCCTAAAGGAGTTACAGAATCAATTGCTCTATCTGCAAAATTATCTCGTATCTCATTAAACATTCTTTCTTGTTCTTCGTCGTTTGCCTTTAAAAATATCCACCAATTCATGATATTCCACCTCTTCTAACATATAAATCGTAAGCGTGAGTTCCCCATCT
>Ga0098038_1000270_pt1 | contig 24004 bp, 29 predicted proteins | sample 5B_taG_FD_75051 | JGI IMG/M metagenome (GOLD analysis project Ga0098038, IMG submission 75051) | Marine viral communities from the Subarctic Pacific Ocean - 5B_ETSP_OMZ_AT15132_CsCl metaG | ecosystem: Environmental > Aquatic > Marine > Oceanic | place: Pacific Ocean | collected 2015-01-08 | reverse complement strand
TGCTTTGAACCTGCAACACTTTACCGCCAACCCCTGCTGGCAATGCAGATACAGCAGACAGAGACTGATTGTTTAGTTTAATTAGTGCCATGTCAGTTTCCTACCCTATTAAGTAGCCACAAAAATTCATGTATTGAGGGTCTGTATTTGGAACATTATAACTTATATCAATTGTGCATCTTATCACATCGTTTTGAGCTAAATTCATTACAACCTGCACATGATTTGAATAATGTGCTAAATCATTACCTGACCAACCTTTTTGTTTTAAGGTAGTTCCGTGATATAGTGCTAGACCTAAATAATCTGCTGAATTCGTAAGCCCGACATTTGCCCAAATGCAATATACACCAGCAACAGGAACTGTATAACTAGCCCCAAGAGTTGAGGAGTTGTCTAAGCCACCCCCACGACTTTCTTCAATTGCATCAAAATATACTGGCTTATCTGTTGCCGCGATTGCGTTTGTTGCAAGACCAGCATATCCCCTAAAATAAAAATAGGGGACTTGAGGTGTAAGAATACGCCCACTGCTATCAATGCTCATCGCAGTATTAGTACCAGTGCTATCCTTGATGGTAGCCAAGTCCAACTCAGTCGTACCCATCTTGGCTTTTGTAACCGCACCATTGCCTATCTTGTTAGCCGTAATAGCACCATCAGTAACCGAACCAACACCCAGCACATCACCCAGCGCAACAACAAAGTCAATGCTGTCGTTAGATGTCAAAGCCGTGTCAAACACTAGGTTAGAACCTGATACTGTAAAGCTATCCTGTGGTGCTTGAATAATACCGTTCAAAGATACAAGTAGCTGGTTGGCTGTCTCTGGAAAGTATGCCGCAGAACCTAGCGTCAGTGCGTAGGTAGCTGTAGCAGAAGCAGTAAGAGCATCTAGCTTATGGAAGCCACCGCTTACTGGGGATTTACCTATGTATGGCATCTATTTCTCCTTATGGTTTTGTAGGCCATACAACATCATCCAGTGATGTGTAGCTGTTGGTTATGTCACGCAATGCTTGACGATATGTAGTCATCTCAGAAGATAATGTGTTATCAGATAACGCTAAGTAATCTGTCTCAGCTAGTCGCTGGTCACGCTCTGCACGAAGGGCGGCAAGGTCGCGGTCTGCTTGACCATCTGCCCATGCCTGTTCTTCTGAAACAACTACAGCTTCTTCTTCATCAGTCAAAGCTATTGTTTGACCATCTACTCTTTTATATCTGGTCATAGTTTAACTCCGTATAAAGCATAATTTGCGTAACTTATATTTCCAGAGGCCGCCCTTAATCTAATCCCCTCTGCAACAGCACTTGCCAATCTAACAGCATTACCAAAATTAGTGCTAATGTCTCCATTATTATCTAGACCATTAATTTCTCCAGTAATTGTTGTTTTTAGTGATGAACTTGTACTGTTAAAAATTTTTAAATATACGTCAGATGGTTCACTACTAGAATCACCCGCTGAATACCATTGAAAACGCATATAATCAACATTTTGATTACTACTTCCGTTTGTATTTATACTATCTTTTCTACCAATTCTTTGGGAATTATAAGACCCATTAGCACTTATTACAGAACCACCTTCAATCAACCTAAAAGCAGTATCAACAGCCGAACTATGAAAATATCCATTAACCACTAAAATCTGGTGATGATAATCTGTACTTTGGCTGAGCGAAATATCTGCGGAACTAACGCCAGATGCGCCTGTGGTGTCAGACGAAATCAATTCCATTTTACCAGCACCGCTCACAGTACCAGTAAACGCATAGGTATCAGCGAGGTTCATGCTTTCTGCTTGTATTTTACTTAATGCCATTAGTTCGCCTCCTCTAAAGCAGATACTCTAGCTAACAAAGCATCATATTTATCTGAAAGTTCACGCAGAGCTTTCCAAAGTATTGGTGTCATATCACCCATTGTGAATTGCTGAACCTCAAAACCTTGCACATCATCTGTTTCTGTAAAACTAAGACGAGCATCTGAGTATGTATTAGGAAGTTGTGCGGCTACATCCTGTGCAACAAAACCAAACTCACGTTTAGTATATTTTTTAGTAGCCGCTTCATAATCTGATTGGTTGAAATTATCATCAGAATCATAGTATTCGTTACGATTATTTTTATAGTAGGCTTTAGGCTCAATAGCATTTACAAAGTCTAGCCCTACTGACAATGGTTCTATTTGTGTTTTGTCTCGTCTGTCCGATACGGCTGTGATGCTTGTGTCTTGACAACGCAAATCGCTAATACTGCTATTGCCTAGAACAAATTTATTTGCTGTTGTTGCTGATGCCTGATAGCCTAAAGCAACTGCATTATTTTGAGTGGCTTGTGCATTATTACCAATGCCTACGGCGTAGTTATTATTGGCATCTGAATAAGAACCAATGGCAACACCATAGCCATCCGCTCTTGCATACTCACCGATGGCTACACCTTGATAACTACCAACATAGGACTGTAGACCGATAGAAACGCCAGAATGACCAGCGTTCTGGTCTTGCCCTGCATTTCTGCCGATAGCAATTGAATCGTTAATTTTAGCTGTTGCCCCAGCACCTATAGCAATTGCTTCAGTGCCTGTCGCTGAAGATGCTGTGCCGCTAGAATTTACCGCTAAATAGTTAGAGCCGCCAGAAGGCAGATTAGTCAGATTACTGCCATCAATAGCAGGGAGTGCGCCAGTTAGTTTGCTTGCCGCCATAGTGGTTATTTTATCGTTGGTAACAGAACCATCAGGCGGCACTACGGTTTGCAATGCTTTGCCCTGATAGATAACGTAGAAGTCATCTGTGTTTGCCACGTTGCCTGTCATGCTCAATGCAGTGCCAGCCACTGTGTATGCAACGCCAGCTTCCTGACGCACATTGTTTACAAACACCTCAATTTCTTGAGCGTTAGCTACAGCGTGGGTCAATGTGTAGCTTGCACCACCGTTGCCAGTGATGGTCTGCTTGCTCATTGAGGAGTAGCTGTTAGATGTTTGATTGCCTACATAACCCATGCTTCACCTATGTACTGATTGCGTCAACAGCCGATACCCATACATCAACAGACGATGCTGTATCTGACTGCACATAAAGCCTGTCACCTGATTGCACTACAATTTTTGCGCCGCCATCCATTATCTGTAATGCACCGCCAGCCGCTATAGGCGCACCTTTGACAAGATAAATATTGTTAGTGCCATCGTTAATGTACACATCAACATTCACCGCATTGGAAGTAATGTTAGTGCAGTGAATACCAACCAGTGTGTCAAAGCTGTCAAAGTTTGCACCGTCTGGTATATCTGCGGCTGAAGTTCCTACAGCGTTTAATGTGTAACGTCTAAAATTCTGCGCCATGATTTACTCCTTTATAACGCAATACTCATGGCTATAGAAAAGCCAGCAGAGGCAAAGCCAGTTGTGCTTACAACAGCATCATTCCATGCAGAACCGTCATAAACTCTAAGTATGTTTGATGTTGTACTAAAATAAAGATCGCCAGCTTCTAATGCTGAACTATCTGGGTCTGCTGTTGGATCTGATGATTGTGGGCCATGATATTTATTATTAAAATCAGAAGCACTTGCGGCGGCTTGCTCTGCCCAATACTTTGCAGAATAAAGACTACCTGATACTGCTGTATTAGATGAGTATGAACCACCACCACCTAACGCCCACTGCTTTGCAGAACCGTTAGTATTACCAGTTTGTGAGCCAATAGCGTATTCTTTTGCTGAAAACTCTGTGCCATCACAAGTATTGGTAGTATCTGTTGCCCACTCTTTTGCAGAACCAGCACCAGATGAATCTGTTACACCAGTGCCGCCTGTTGCCCATGCTTTAGATGAATAACCTTGTCCTGTTGCCGCTTCACCATTTACTTTTATAGCCCAATTTTGAGCAAGTGTGGCATTAGCAGAAGCATTTTGAATAGATGTAATATTCGAAACTACTGTTGCTATATTTGATGTATTGCCAGCTACTGTTGTTACATTAGCAGAAATATTTGCTACCGTTGTTACATTGCTAGAAATAGAAGCTAAACCAGATATTGCATTTGTAGCTACAGTTCCATCTTGTATGTCTGCCAGCGTTGCTATGTCGGTTGCTATGCTTGACAATGTGTTTACACCGCTTGTAGCTGGGCCAGCTACTACCGCGCCTGTGCTTGAATCAAATGCTAACACAGTACCTTTGCGGCTATTTACATCAGGCAACACAAGAGACACAGAAGTATCGTAATCTGTAAGACGCAGTGAACGACCAATCTCATCATTGAGGTCGGCGGCAATAGCAATTAATTTATCAAGCTCTGCATTTAAAGAATTAATTTGGAATGCGCCAGATGCAGGAAAATCTGTTGTTCTTTTGTGTTTAATGTCTCTAGTTAAAACAACAATTTTATTTGAGCCACTAGCGGTTACTGCACTTGTAAAGTGTACATGACCTGTAGTGCCGCTTGTATGACCAGCATTAGCATCAGACGCAGAATCAGAAATTTTGTAATGTGAAGTTAATGTTTTTAACGTGCCATCAACATAAACATTTAAGTCTTCATCATCAAAGATTTCAAAAGACATAGTAAACACAGTCTGCGAATTACCATTCGCAACGGTGTAACTGTCTCTTGGGTCATTATCTGCTAAGTTAATAGTCATGTTCGTATCCTAACTTAAATTAAAGACTCACTCAACGCACAATTAATACCTGCCGCCACGCAAGGCTTGGCGCATCTCCTGCATCTCTTCTTTCCACAGCAGTGCGCTAGCAAATGGCAACCTTCCAGTAAACTCATATAAACCTTGGTCGAAGTCGCCACTTACCATTTTACCCACAGCCCTGCTTACATCTACAGCATATGATGTACCTGCTCCTGTAAGACCTGTAACTGCGTCAACAACACTTTTTTCTTGTGGAAATTTTGGGCTAATAATACCCATGCCAATGTCAGGGCCACCCAATGCAAGGCTTGTATTCATTGCTGTGTAAAATAAATCACCATGCAAAGCTATTACACCACTCGCATCTATTGAACGTGCTAGTTTATCTGAGAATGACATTTTATCCATAACAAAGTCTGGTTGTTTCAAAGACAAGGACATATACCCAAGACCTACTGATGCGGTAAGAGCAACGGCTCTGTTGCGTATCTGTCCATGTGCAAGTGACGCTGTAATTTTGTTTGCGGCGGCAAAGCTATAAGACATAAACTGAAATGGCAAGCCAAGCAATCCATTCTCAACACGCGCATAGCCTCTAAACTTAGGGTCTTCTTGCATTCCAAAGCGTTGTGCAACGTGCATAGGAACATAAAACACACCATCTACAGCAATGGGCTTATCAGCAGGCGTACCCATAAGAACAGTATTCATAATACCGCTATTCATAGAAGTTCTAAAATTATCTCTAATGCCTATATCGTCCCACTTAGATGTATTAGGCAGGTACAATCCAGCCTCAGTTTTTTCCCAAGTAGAGTCAGCAATTTTTTTTGCGTCTTCTAAGTTAATGTTATAGCGAAGCAAATACTCTTGCTCCATCTTAGTAGCCTTGCCTTGCGTCCAACGTACAGAATAATCAATTAAAGTATGACCACGCATGATAGCATCCATACGCTTAAAGATGTTAGTCATTGGAGCTAAACCATTGAGCATAAAGAACCCAGAACGAACTTTGTTCATAAATCCATTGTTCAATGGGTTGTTGGTCATATACTCAGTAAGGCGCAGGTGAGCATCCCCCATCAATATCTCGATAGCCTCACCTGCAATACGCGCTTCTCTAGATGAGAGCCTAACCTTGTGGTCATTCATTACACCAAACAAGCTCTTCATCACTGTGCCTAACTCATGCTCCATCATAATTTTAGCAAAGTCAGGCAATGTAGCCAAACCAGCAGAGCCAAGATAGTTAAGCATTGCAAGGTCTTTAAGAACTGTAGCAGTCGTTTGATCCCATGAGTTAGGGTCACGCAACACTCTAGTAGTTACGCGGTCATACATATGACGCATATCACGCAACACAGCATTACGCTCCGCTAGTGACAGGCCATCATCAACCATAAACATATCTTGGTCTGCAAGCACATCGTCAATAGAGCGACCAAACTGTGACTCAAATTCATACATAGGGGCAATACGTTGATTGTACGCCTTCATTACATTGATGGGATTTGTTTCAATGAAGTCCACTACCAAAGCATTTGGGATATCAATCTCACGATGACGCAGGTGTTTAGACTTACCACCACCATAGTATGATTGCTCTTCTTGCGTTACATCTCGTCTGCCAAGAATGGTATCAATAGTGCTATTAACACGTCCTCGTACTGCATCATTTTCTTTAGATAAAGTTTTCTTTACAAACTTACCAGCCGCCTCATCAAAGACATACACCTCTGGGTTTTCTTTGTACCACTTAAACAATATATCTGCGAACTTCTGTTGATTTTCAGAAATAGCAATCAAGTCCCAATATCTAGGGTTAAAGACCTTCTCATTAGGAGGCATGATTTCATTGTCTTTTTGAAACTGAATTTCTGCTTCTAGCTCATCTTTCCTTTTGCGTAGCTCAACAAGTCTTTGATTTCTATAGAATAATTTTCTTTGGTTTTTAGTCATATCTTTTTCAGATATGTTTGTGCCGCGTGGGTCTTTTACTGTTTTAACTAACTTAGAAATGTCCGCTTCTAGTTCGTCTATTTGACTATCTATCCATGTTAATTGTCGTGTATAATATTGCTCACCGCCGAGCATACCAACTGCTTCAAGACGCTCAGACCATGTTTTATAGTAATCATCAATAGCGGCTATTGCTTCTGTCTCAGCATCTGTCTTTGGCTTTTCGCCTGTAATACGCTTGCGGTTTACTTCAGCAATCCACTCTTGATAAGTTTGCACTCGCTTGCCACCAAACCCCTGTAACTTTTGATTTACAGTACGCAAGTCAACATCAGCAAAGGTTTGCTCACCTAACTTATACTCACGCTCATACAGTTTCATAAGGTTGTCGTGTACCTGTACCCACTCACCATTACGCATCTGTGCTTTTTGATACACTGACGCACCAAGTTTTGCGCCATTTTTAACTGCATTAACCAAGATGCCTGAGTCGCCACCCATCATAAGCATAGCTTTTTTACTCACATCGCCCAGCTTTTTGTTCTGCAATACACGTTTCATAGGTGTAGTAACAAATTTATAGAACACACTGTCAGTCCAAGCAGACTTAGCAATGCTAAAATTATCTGGGCCTGTGCCTTCTGCAACTTCACGCACACGAAGCATACGCTCACCATCAGCGTTACCTAACTCTTTGCGTGTTCTGTCTAATGTTTCTTCTGCTGTTTTAACACCAGCCTCTAACTTAGCTTTGATTTTTTGACCTTGTTCTTTTTTTTCTGGCGTTAGCTTTTCTTTTAGCTTTGCATTAACAGCATTTAATCGCTCGTTTGTTTTGTTAATAAACTCTTGCGTTGCTTTTATTTTCTTTGGTGCGCCTTGAATGATAGCCTCAAGCTGTTCTGGTATTAACTGTGAGAACGGACGCTCTTGGGTAGCGGCAGGACGCTTGGGGTCAGCTACAGGCACAAACTCTGAGCCAATTTCTTCAAGCTGTTGTCTTGTAGATACAGTCGCTTGTGACCTGCGTGTAGCAGGGATTGAGATAGCACCACCTAACAATGCACCTGCGGCAAAAGCTGAACCTATGTTTAATACGCTTTCTGTGGGCGTAGAGAGGGGGTCTAGTGGTGCGCGGTAGGCTTCTTGCACTGTTTGTATTGCGGCTACTGACGCGCCTGTTCTGAGGGCGGAGCGAGCAATACCAATACCAGCACCACCAAAAGGCAGTGCAACAAAGTTTACAGGGTCAAACATACCTGCAAAAAACTGAGACATAATTGGTGAGCGAGCGAGTGTCTTCCTGCGCTTAATGTTTGCATCTAAAGATGCCTTAAGGTCTTTCATATGGTTTGCATTTTGAGCGAGTATCAACTCATTGCGATACATCTCATACCCTTCCATGTCATTTGTAGAGACATAGTTAGGGTCTACTTCATCACCATACTTAATCTTGTTGGATATGTAATCTATGATAGGAGCATACTGGTAGCCCATTGTCGCGCCTACAGTATCAAAGAAATCAGGCGAAGGACTAAAGTCTGTCTCGCCATAAAATCTTTTGTTTGTAGAGAATGGGTCGTAAAGCATTAGTTACTCTTGCTTTCTAAGAATTGTAAAAAGCTGTTACTAAGTTCTGGATTCAACGAAATAGTAGACATATCACTTTCAAGTACTGGGCTTGTTGTACCCTGCTTAATTTGTTGTTGACGCTGATACTCCATAAACAGCCAGTCATCACCGCTATAGTCTTGTGGTGGGGCAACACTTTTCTTTAAATCTTTAAGATTTACATAGATAAACTCACTCGTCTTTGGGTGCTGATATGGTTGTATAGTTCCATTTTCAATAACAGATAATTGATAAATAACATCTTCACCTGTGCCAGTTGATTCGCCAGCAATGGCGGTAAGGTAAACTTCTTGCTCATTACCTGTTTGCAATGAGTCAGCACCTCTATCTAAAATTTCTAAATCTATCATGCTAGTTCCAAGCAATCCCCCAATTGGAAAAGCAAGAACCTCTATAAGCGTTTTTTCTTTTCTAGATATACGAGCATTAGCACCTGACTTTGCAAGAAACTCATTGAAGTTAGCGATGGCCTTAATTCTACCGCCCTTATCCATAAACTTAGACAAACCAAATGCAGACTTAAATGGCTCGCCTGAACCGCTATTGATAACATAACCCTCTGTATCAACAAAATGTTCGTCCATCATTGTATCAATGGTTTCATCAATAGTATCTGGGGCCATACCTGCCGCTACAAAATACCCAACTAAAGGCTCAAAGTATTCTCTTGCTTCAAAATTACCTTCACCAACTTTATTAGCAATAAAACTGTCAACAGTCTTTCCGCCCAAAGCAAATGTCATCTTGTCCCCAAATGCTTCTCTATTATCTGGGTCTAAATTAAAGCGCATAGTTTGATACACTTGCGCGGCGTTCTGACCGCCTCGTAAATTTTTTACAACATGACTCATAGAGGTCATCATATCAAATGTATCTTTACCTAAGTCTGAATTAGACCACACATTAAACGTGCCGCCTACTTTATCAGGCCTTGATTCAAGCCTAGCCCATATGTCAAAGGCTCTGTTTATTTCAGTTTCTGATAAGTTTTGTTTCCCGCCAGCAATAACTTTGTATGTGTCAACAAGGTTTTGCCCAACAAAACCAGCAACCACCATACTTGGTGCAAAGGCATCAAACTGTGCGTACCCTTCGGCTGTTAAAAAATACAAAGGAGTATTTGCATTATCGCCAATAGTGAATGCGTCAACGCTTTCACGATTTTTTTTAGTGCTTAATGAACCACCGCTTAAAGCTGTTTGCCCACTTTGTATTATTTCTGCTTGTTTTTTCTTAGCCTCGTAAAAGCTTTGCAACTCTTGATTTGCCCCCTCAACCTCACGATTAAATTCTTCACGGCTTCTATTTGTTTGCAAACTTTCTAATTGTTTAACAACAGGTCGTATTTCTTTTGGCAAGTCTTGGAGTGTTACGCTCATTTTATTGCCACTTAAATACACTTCCACTAGATTTGATTCGCTTGGCAGTAAGGGACGCATAGCCTCTCTGCCTTTATTGTCTTTAGTTTTAATTGGAGAACCATATATTACAGACAAAAGGCCAGAAGAAAGACCTTTGCGATAACGCATTATACCGTTTTCAAGAGTTTCAGAAGGAACGTTTAGTTTTTGGCCCTCTTTTCTAATGCGTTGCTCATTACTTTCAAACTCTGCAATAGCACCTAATATATCGCCATTGTCAATTTTTTCTCTGAGAGATTGTGTTAATCCATTGAAGCCAGTTTGTGAATCTGGGTTAAGCATATTGCCAACCCAATCATAAAGCGAATCTTGCTCTTGCTCTGTAGCTGTAGCTTTTTGTGCCGCTTTAATTCTTACAGCATTAGAATGTATAGAATCTAGCTCTGTACTTATAGAAGAGTTTATCATCCCTTTATAATTGCGAGTAACTTCTTTGCCTTCTTCGCCTATTTGGAATGTAAACCTATCCGCAATGCCAACAAACTTTTGCAGTCTTGGGTCTAGTTTATCTGCGCCAACACCAGTGCGTATTGCTTGCTGTAAGCTAACTAAGTCAGATGGCTCTAATGGGTTGGTAGTATTTAATGATTGCTCATATACAGAACCAATATTGCGAGCAATACCTACGCCAGCCCCGTTAACAAGATTGTTTTCTTGTTGTGAATATGTTTCAGAGCTATGCACTCTTGCTGTTAAGCCTGCTTTTTGAGCTTCAATAAACCCATCAAATGTACCAAGAAAATCTTCAACCTGACCTTCATTGCTAAAATCTAGAACAGCCCCAGTGTTGGTAAGGGTTAAAGAATTGGCATCACCACCTTCTTGCAAAGCAAAAAGATTATCCTCTAAATCTCTTTGTGCATTGCGCTTAATAAAATCAACTTCTGTACTTGCAATAAGAGAAGAAGAAATGCCACTTACAATATTTTCAAATCTAGGCAGAGCAGATTCTGTAATCCCCTCTGCATATGAACGCATACGTTTTGAATAGTTTGCATAACCATCAGGCTTTAGCATTTCTTCTGCAAAAATTTTAGCAGACTCTGTCTTTAGGTCTTGCTCAACCTCAGTAACATACCTTCGTTCTACTACCTGCTGATATGCACGAGATGCCGCGCGACCAAACTGTGGCGGCACTGCAAATGCTTCAGGCTGTCCTGTCTCTGGATTGATTGTTCTTATCTGTTGGCTGGTAGCAGATACACCTCCTTCTTGACCTGCTTGCTGTGCGTCTTCAATAAGGGTCTTAAAAGAACCCTCAATCAAAGTATCTGCAAACTGGCCTAATGACCTTGCACCTTCAACATTGCCAACCTGTGCTTTAACCACACCAATAGGCTGTGATAAAAATTGACGCTTTTCTCTAATCACTGCCATTATTAATACCTAATCAAATAAACTTTCACCAACGCGATACTGTTCGTACCTAAACAAACCAGATGCAAGAGCAGAGCCAGCACCTAACAATGCGGCTTGCTTTGCTTGGTCGGCTCTAAGTGAGGTTGCTTTTTGCGCCACTCGCAACTGTGACGTACTCATTATTGTTTGACCAGAAATAACCTCTGCATCTTCTGACGCTATCTCACGTTGACGTTCCATAAAGGCTCTAAAGCTTCTGTCACTCACATCACGATTCATGCCGCTAAGAAACGTAGCTCTGTTAATAGATTCATTTGCCGCAAACTGTGCGTTGCGCTGGTTCATTCTTTGGCGACCAACAATCTTTTCTTGATTGATTTTTAGCTCTGTTTGGTAGTTATCAAAAGCGGCCTGATCTTGTGCGGCCTGTCCACCCTGCAAAGCAGACACAAACTTTAAACCAGTGCCAGCAAGTTGTGCCATTGTAAGATAGTCCATTAGAACGATACCTCTGCTATAATACCATTTACTTGCGCTTTAAGAGGCGCAGACTGCGTTATCTTTACTGTTGGGTCTTTACTAAAACCAAGCAACCTAAACTCTTCCTTGCCTGTTACAGGCTCTCTACTAACTGCAAAGTTACTATTTACCTGTCTTATTACTAACCTGTTATTGTTTACAGATACAGACAGTGTATCTACTAAATCTAGTATAACACGATTTACTCTTCTTGGATTGCCTGTTAATGGGCCATTTTGTACTGACGCATCAATAGGCAGTGTTTCAAACTCTAAATTAAACTCATAACCAATTTCTGCGCTTGTTATTTGTTGCACAGCAGATACATTTACCTGACCATTAGCTACAGTAAACTGGCCAAGATAATTATCCCCATCCACCACAGATACAACTGCATCATTAGCAAAGTGACTAGATACATTAAACACCCCAGCAGTGCCAGTAAAGTTGTCAGAGAAGTCCATGTTAAGACTTGAGTTAAACTCTGTAAGAATAAACTTATTTGTCCCATCGCCCTTATCATACTGACCCACCAAGAACACCCTGTCATCAACAGTGCAGATAGAATGAAACTTACCTTTAGTAGTAAACTGTGACCAACCTGCACGTTGTTCAGCCCTGTTAGAAGTGAACAACGCGATTGTACCATCACTGTTTAGAACAAATGCGTAAGATTCTGGTCGATTAATTGCACCGCGCAAGATGGTCATTTGAACAGGGTCGTTAATTAAATGCGCTGAAAGCTGGCTAATAGAGGTGGATACATATGCCGCTTCTGCATCAGAGTAGATGTATTCTCTAACTACTGACCCATTCTTTTGCACATATATAGTTGCGCCATCGAGTGACTGCGGCTTTACAAACCCTGCACCAAATGGTGTTTGTCTTTTAATTTGTGCATTTGTTGGCGTAATAGGTTTTTCTGAAACCGCAGGAATATACAATTCTGATGTACTAGTAAAAATTTGTAAGTCACGATTTGATACAATGTGGCGTATACTATTAATCTCACCAATGCTAGCCGTAAGGTCTAATGCGTCATCATCTTCTGCACCGCCCACATCAAAGTTAAAGTAGTTAGCACTCTTACTTGCCCAGATTCCGTCTGGCTGTGCAATAGTGCCTCCAAACCACAAACGATTCTCATGAAACGTTACAGCCGCAGGAAAGCCCCTCAATCCGCTATATGATTGCTCTTCCCATTGTGAACTTGGAGCATGTGTTTCAATCTTAGGTGTGCCGCCACCTACAGTAGAAGCATTTGCATTTGCACCAGCGGTAACAATAAACACATTCTGATTAACAACATCTTGCACAGTTCTTGTGCCATTTATTTGATTAGACGAAATACCACCTACAGCACCAGCCTCAGAAATAATAACACTGTCTCCAGTAGTTAGCCCATGCAAAGCCATAGTTATTTCTATGTCAGCAATGCCATCAGTTGTTTCAATAGCATCTGTATCAAGATGCACTTCTAACTTATCTACAATATCACCAGTTGCTTGTGTCGCAGATTGCACAGATTTAATTTCAATTTCTTGCCCATGAAAGCGAATAGTAATGCCAATGTGTTTGGAATTTGAATAATTGCCGTTTGATTGCGTTCCTGTTGTGTCCCAATAGTTTGCGCTTGTTGTAAGCGTAGCACCAGCCCCACTAGTCTTAGAGGGGTCTAGTGTTACAGAAGGGTCGTGAAACGAATAGTATGGTTGATGAATGTAGTTTTGGTCAGCATCTGTACCAAATGCAAATGTACTCACCTCAAAGTCATTAAGGCTTGTTCGTACAAGTTTGCGAATCTTAAATGTATTGTGACAAAGAAACATTACATCGCCTGATTGAGCAAATGTAATCTCATCAAGAATGCTATCATTGATAGGCAAAGTTGCCGAGTCAACGTCCTGTGTAATTGTTTCTACAAGAGTAACATTACCAGTAGATGGGTCTATCTTAAAGCATCTAATCTTCTCATGTTCAAGAGAAATAATGTAACGCTCATCGTCAGAAAATATAAACGGAATGATGCGGTGTTGCATACGCTTTGATGAGTTAACAGTTGTGTCAAACTCATACACCTTGCGCGTGCCAAACCTCTTTAGAATGCCACCCTCATTTCTTATAAAAAAGTTTTCAACTTTCTTAGCGGCGGCGGCATAGACTTTAGTATCAGTGCGAGACAGCATAGAAGGACTGACTTCACCAAACTGAAAGTTTGAAATGGGAACTCTAATCCTTGCCATTAGCTACGCCTATTCGTAATAAACCTCGATGTTGCCAGCTTACGAGTTGTCTGTTGCTGTGAATCTAACGTTCTAGCTTTAGTCATTGTTAGCTGTGCTTGTGTGTTCATTAAACCAGCTAATGCAGTGTCTCTAGCAACTGATGTTGAAAAGACAGTAGCCAAAGCATACTCAACAGCAATGGTAAAGTAAGAAGGCCAATAAACTTCATCTACACGGAATGTGTGGTCTAGAATTACTTTGTCTAATGGTGATGTATTGGCAAACAGCTTGTCACCATATAACTGATATTCAATCAGATTATCATTTACAGTAGCCGCGTGAGTCATCAAATAGTCTGATGGCAGTTGATATGCTCTGTCATATCTTCCAGTGGGCGGTGCTGTAAGTAAATTAAGTTCTGTTTGATTGGTTGCAAAACGCCAGCGTGAGTTTACCAATGCTGTACGAGCAACGTCCTCATACATATTTACCGAGACAAGAGCCTCGGTTGTACCGTCTTCAAACGAAGTGATTGTGTTTGCCCCAATCAAAATTAATGCTCTGGAACAGATATCAATCGGTGTATTTGCGTGGGTGCTACTTACTGCCATTGTAGGTTATGGGAGAAGCAAGTTGATACCTTAGCCTCTCCCAAATCCTTTAATCGCTATCAGTAGCAGTAACAGCAACACCGTTTACGATGTCGATGTTTGTGCCATCAGACTGATTGCAATATGCAGTTGATACTGCTGGCGTACCGCCTGTTGAAGAAACAATAAACATAACATAATTTTTGTTAATCATGCCAATTGCTTTCAGGAAGTAGTCTTCAGTATTAATATCAGCAATAGTGTCTGCGCTAGTATAAATCCACATACGCTGTGCTGATGAGCCACCAATAAGGGTTAGGCCAGATGCTGAATATGCCATAATGCTAACTCCTTTTAGTTATTGTCTAGAACTTCATAGATGCCGTTGGCATCAATGACTACCGCACCCATTGACATACTTGATGTTGCAAGGTGTGATACTTTTTCTGCGACATAGTTAATCTCAGTTGATACGTCTGAGTTTACACCCAGACCAACAGAAGACGTATGGTAAGCCATATTCTTACCAGCAGTTACTGCTGAAGTTGAGAAAATCTTGAAGCCCATAAACTCTTTCATTGTCATGCCGCCAGCGAAAGGCAGGTTCTGCTCACCAACGAAATCGCTAGATGCGAATTCAGTAATGTTGAACAGGTCTGCATAACCCTTTGGGTGCATAGCAAGATAGCGATTACCGTCTTCAGGAATGTCTGCTGAACCAAATGTTTCAAACAAAGACAAGATATCTGCAAGCTGAAGAGCCGAGTTAGTATCATGAATCTGTGTTGAATTTGCACCAGCGTCCATTGCAGTATACAAGATTTCATCAGTCTTGCGACCAAGTGCGGCGGCTGAAGATTGTGCAACGGCTGAACGCTCGTTGATGTTTGTCTTCAGTTCATCCAACTTGTCAATGTATTCTGCGGCATAGAAGTCTTCCATTGTTGCTTCCACTTGTGTGTGTGCAAGTTCCATAGGAGTTACATTGCCGTTGCGTGATTTGGTAGAAGCCGCGCCTGTACCAATTTTTTGGAAACGTACAGTTGAACCTGATACATTGCTTGCCATACGAACAGTGTTCCGCAATTTAGAACCCATGCGCTGATAAGCCATGTGAACTTCAGATTCGAACTGTTTGATAAATGCTACATCAATAGTATTAGCCATTTTCAGTCCTTCTGAGTTAAGTTAATTTTACTGCGGTTGTCTGCTTGGCATCCTCACTGCGAGTATCCGTTAGGGTCGCTCAGTGCATTACAGGCCGTTGTTGTAGATAGTAAACATTATTTTTCTGATTAATGCAACGTACAAATCTCATCATCGTATGTCCGTTGATTTCAAACAAATCATCATCAAACGTAAACCCACACCAACTTAACCACATAATTGTCTCTGTGTGGTCAACAGGAACAAAATTTTCAATCATATCATAGTTGCCTTGCAGGATGCGTATAACCTCTTTGCACCCACGCAAGAACGGACGAAAATTGTTGTTGATGCCGCCAGTGCCTAACATCCACACTCTAGCGGTGTCACCTGTTACAGGCACAGTGCCACACATGGCAATGGGATTTTCATCAAATCTAATTGTGTAAGTAAATGCGCCATCAATAGCTAACGGCTCACGCAATGCTTCTAAAGGCTCTAGCCCCATAATTAAACACTCTCTCTTGTCATTTAAACGCAAGTAGGGTGCTAGTTCATCAGCATCTTCGGGGCGACTTTTGATTAACGAGAGCCGCCCAACTCGTTTTATGATATTAGCCATAAATCTTTTTAAAACCATCCTCAACCATTTTAATAAAGTTGGGGTCGCGTTTTGCAGGATTATGATATCTGTCATCCATCATCATCTGACGCAACTGATCTTCAGACACTTGACCAGATGGTGTGTTGCCTGCAAGTGGTGTGGTATCACGCATTGCGTTCATAATTGTTTCTAAAGCTAGCACACCTTCAGAAGTTTCACACATACGTTCTATTGCGCCTAGTTGTTCCTCTGGGAAAAATTGATTAGCAAACAAAGACACAGCTTCTGTGCGAGCAGAAGCATTGTCTCCTAATTTACCTAGCTCTTCTTCATAATCAGGCACACCCTCGTTTAGCGCACTCAAATACATATTAATGCCTTCTGAAAACTCATCTTGATTAAAGCCGTTTTCATAAGCGTGATTAGCCCACCACTGCAAGAGTTCGTTGTCAGTAGATGATTCTTCGTCAATGCCTTCTGGCAATTCATAATCGCCAACAGACTCTGGACGATTGGCATAGGCTTCCGACTCAATCTGTTCCATAAAAGATTTTCTAAAGTCTTCTTCTTTTTGACCCAACTTACTTTCCAAAGAAGAGTAAGCATTAGCTAGGTCTTCTGCATTTCCAAACTTTTCAGGAAGCCACTCAGGACGCTCAACCGCAGTCTCAGTCTGGACTGCCTCTGTTGGTTCAGCACTTTCGGTAGATTCAACTTGTGCTTCTTCACTCATTTTCTTTCACCTTATGTGCGTGTTTAACTCTGCCTTCGATAATACCAACGATATATCTTTGACCCTCTGCATGGCGTAACTGTGCATCAGATACACCTGCTCCATGTACTGATTCAATAGTTATTGAACGAAGATATTTCAATACCTCTTTGCCTAACTCACTGCTAAACAAAGCGGCTACATTTAAAGAAATGGTTTCGTCCACTTTTGCTGGGCGTTCATACCCATCAAGACTGAGGTGCTTGCGGCCCTTGGTTTCCGCCAACTACTTGCTCCTGTGTTTGTTGCGACATCATCTGTTGTTGCATGGCATATTGTTGCGCCATCTGCACCAACTGTTGACGCTCATTCAAATCCCTAATTAGATTGTCTGGAACGCCAAACTTTTTCGCAAGATACACGGCAGTCTCTTCTGAGTTAATCAGAATGTTTGTAATCTCTGGCCCAAAACGACCCTGTACTAATTCTAAGAATCTAGCAACAGATGTAATGTCTTGGTTTGCTTGCGCTTGAGCCAAAGGAGATACAGACCGTACCTTTACTTCTCTGCCGTTAATAGTAGGCAGTTCAATCCTGCCCTGCTTTTTCAGTATGTAAACTACACGCTGAAGTACAGGTTGAACTAGCTCTGCTTGCAATCTTCCAAATGCTGAACCAATACGCCTAGACAAGTCAGCCATACGTTCCGCAACCTCTGTTGCAGATGCAGGTGTTCTATCTGGGTTGCCCAGCATATCATTATACAATGCGCGTTTAATGTTTAGCCTCATGTCCGACAGGACAAGGTTAGCAACATCAAAGCTACCAGCCGCTCTTATTGGTTGCAATCCTGCTGAACCTACAGCTTTAGGTATAACAGTTCCTGGAACGAGATTGATTGTATCAGGGTTTACAACACCATCGTCTTCCATTTGATAGATGCCAGAGATAGCCATCTGTGCATTTTCAAGTATTAACTCAATAGTGAGGTTGGTAGTTTTAATTGCGCTAAGTGCATTAATTAGTGGGCCACGCCCATAAATCTCACCTGAACACTTTGACCAACGAAAACAAATAAATGGATTTGAGCCTACGCCAGTATAGTTATCTTCAGCTATGCACTCGCCTAAAGAAGTTTCTATTGCATAAAATTTATTAGCTTCTTGATTAGGTTTGCTATAATCTTTACACACAATTTCAAGAATCTTTGTTTTATCATCTGGACTTCTAGAGATGCGGTCAGCCATCTTTGATGATATTTTATTCTTCTTATACATATGCGGAATATCAGAATACCTAACCATACGTTCACGATAAACGTGGTCAATGCGGTCATCCGCTCCACTGTCTAACACAACATGAGGCAAGGGTATTGCTGAGAAAACTACAGGGTTAATAGCATCACCCTCTGACACAGCAAGTACGCCAGTGCCTACAGCCAAATCCATAAAAGATTCATGTACTTCTTGACCAAAATTAGAGTTCTGTATTACTTCAAATACATATTCAGTTACTTCGTCCAACTCGTTATTAACTGTATCACGCTCTTCATTAGGGACTTCACTCCCCGCTGTAAAATCTGCCCAGCGAGCAAAATTGGGAACAAGACCCTGCTGTAGCCTAGACGCAAACTCTTGAACGCCAACCACCGCAGTTTCGTCAAATATCTTGTCATCACGTCTTTCACCCGAAGTTTCATAATAGAAAGACTCTCTTTGTGGTAGCGCATATTCATAACACTCCTCAAACAAATCAACAAAGTTTTGCCGATGATGCTTTGCCTTTTCGTACTTTTTTAAGAACGCTTTAGAAACATCGTCAGCACCAGTAGGTATAATCGGTGTGTTATAATTTATCATTATTTCATATACTCATTATAAAAACCCATGCCACCACGAGAAGACTGAATAAGAGAACGGCGACCTGTACCACCACGCATTCTTGAAACACTCTCGTCTAAACGCTGAGATTTTTGAGTCTTAGCTTTTTCTGTTGCCGCCGCCTTTGCTTCTGCTTGTTGCGCTTCAGCCGCTTCGTTTCTTGCTACAGGCTGAGACTTTGGCTTAAATGGCCCCGCACACATTTGTACCTCTACATTCTAGCCCACAAACCTTGGCGACCCCTTTGCTTGGGCTTTCTAGCAAAGACATCATATTCTTTTCTTGCGGAGAAAGTAGGCGTTGGCTTTTGATTTTGCATCAACTGTCTACCCTCACCTGCACCCAACATTAGATATTGTAGTGCATCATGTATATGAGAATACATATTTTTATCTGGTTTGTCAGCATATCTCTCACCAGAGACTTCCATACGTTTATACTGATACCCACCTTCAAAGCCTTTAATCAAGCTAGGACAACGCCTATCAATAAGAAAAGCTGGCTTTCCGTCAACCATTTTATTTAATGAAGCAGATACTGATTCCAACCGCAAGTCAACCGAGTTGCTAGGTGCAGGTATAGCGCGAAGACCAGCACCACGCATAATCTGAAATGGAGTTGTTTCATCTGTTTGTGCGCGGAAGTCACCAGCAGGGTCTCCAAATATATGCACCTCTAAGTGGGAAAAGCGTGTAGCAATCTCCTGACGTAACAGTTCTGAAAAACGCACAATGCCCATATCAATAGCTACAATCTCTGACTGTATAAGCCAGCGACCACGAACCTTTTGCCCAAAGACAGCCGCAGGGGTCAGGCCAAAGTCAATACCAATATATAGTGGCACACCATCTGCAATAGGTATCTCTTCTCTTGCTATGTGTGTTTCAGGAACAAAGCTAGGATATACAGGCTTGCCATCCTGCACAGAGCCAAGACGATTCATAACATATACATCAATCCAGCTTTTTGTTTTACCTCTTACCAAGTTGGAGTAATAGGTCTTCAGCATATGTTTTTTATTCTCAGCCTTATCATTAGGCTGGTAATCTTGCACCTCACCATTGTTGGCAGTAACTTCTACCATGCCAGCGGGTTGTGTATAGAAGTTCCAGTTATCTGGCTTTACCAACATCTTTGCTTGCTCGCGTGGGATGTGGTCAGGCACAGGAACTTCGCCAGACATGATGGGCCACCAGTGGTCTTCTTCGGGAGCATTGGTATCGGCTATTACACCTGACCATGATGGCCCACCCTCGCGCATGGAAGGGAAGCGACCCACGCGCATTGTACACGCATCAATGATAGACTTAGGCACTTCTCGTGCCTCGTTAATCCAGATGCCAGTAAGTTCAAGTGAAAGTAGTTTCTTTACATCTTCGGGTCTATCGAGTGCAAGGAATAGCACTTCGAGGTCAAGGTCGTTCTTTTTAATATGATGAGTAAAAGGTACAGACCAATGAAACTTGCCCCACTCATTTTCAGGAAACCAATCCAGCCACGTTTTAATAGTGGTGGTTTTGAGTTGGGGGTTGGTGTTTCTAATAATCGCCCAACGACTACGCCGAATACCATCTTTGTTTTTCTCCTGCATCAAGGCCCTACGAAACACCTCGACACAACAACCAACTGACTTTCCAGAACCTACAGGGCCACGAATGCCACGAAAGAATATATCATCTCTCATAAAGGCTTTTAATACGTTACCATCTGGCTTGTAGTTAAAGTTGCTCAACGCCTTTGTCCTTACCGAATCTAATCATCTTATCAACAGTCTCAGGGCCAATAGAGGATATAACTTTGTCAGCTTCATAGTCTGTGCAGAAGTCTTTGGGATGGTGAGCAAGGTGTACCTTCTTCACCACTTTGCGAAGTATGTCACGCTCTTCTACATTCAAGGTATGCAGGAAACTCATATCAAATCCTAATCTGGAAAGTCTGGTAAACTTCTTAAATATTCCTCTTGCATTTCATCAATTTTCAATTCTTTAATAGCCGCCTTAAAAGCACCCAGACGACTATATCTTCCTGATTCCATGTAAGCATCAGCAAGGTCTTTGACTTTATTTCGAGTATATTTAAGGCGAACATCCTTCTTCAGAAGAGAGCCTTTAGCTTTTGGTTTGTTTGGTGCTTTTTTCATTATCTATGCCCCCTTGTCTTTTTGGCTATGTCTTTTGGCTGTTTGCTAAACTGTTTGCCCTTACGCAGTGCGGCTCGCTTTGCCTTAGTAGTGCGAGAGTATTCTGAGGCCGATAAAGATTTTATAGCAGATTCTGGTAGGTAACGCTCACCAGTAGCCTTGCTTCCTTGAGTGCTAGGCTTGCCTGATTTAGTGCGCCACTTTTGCTTTGTCCAAGCGCGTAAGGATTTCTGTGAGGGTGCGAGTGCCATTATCTAAACGTATAATTCTCGATTGCGTCTTTGTTTACAAGCGGCAAACCAGCATCTAAATACTGCATCTGTGTTGCGTTTTTGCCCAAACTTAGTAATGACTGACGCTTTTTGTCCATTCTCTTTTGATAACTAGCAAGTTCTTTTATTTGCTTTTTCTTGCTTTCGTCAACATTAGCTATTAAGTCACTTTGTTGTTTTGACCCTGTAGGGGCTGACGCGCCAGCAATAAATTTTCTAGCGATAATTCTTAGCTTAGAAGGTATTTTTTCTTGACGAGACTCAATACCACGATTAACAGCCGCATTAAATTGCGACAATGTTAACATTCTTAAATTAGATTCAAATTTTTTATCAGACATTAGTTTGTATATCCTCCGCCAGCTTTCTTATAGAGTAGAGCGAGTCTTTGGGCTTTTCTTGCTGACCACTGACCGCTTCTTCCCCCCTTTGCTTCTCGTTTTACTTGGTTGAACAGCCTCTTTCTCAGGGCTGGCTTGGTGTAGTTCCCTGCCGCGTTCACCGCCATCTTTAATCTCCACTAGTCTTTTAGAGTCTTTGGTGTATGTAGCACCTGACAAGACACGCCCATCAGGTGTTTTAATTGTAGGGCCATCATAGGGTGTGCCATCCCTAAACTGATACTTAGGCATTCTTTATCTTCTTCTTAAGAATATTCTTTTTAATAGCTTCAGGCAGTGTCTTCTGCTTTGCAGACAACAGTGACTTAGCTTTCTTTGGACGACCCTTCTGTGAGCCGTATGTTCCTTTACCCATTGGCATATTAATCTCCTTTTGCAATAAGGCTACGCTTTCTAATTCGTTTTATTTTACCTTCCTGTATCTTCAAAGCTACTTCAGCTCTCTCTAAAGCTTGGTCAAACTGCTGGTCGTTTAACCTTCTTGCTTCATTTATTTTAATTGCTTCTTTTCTTAATTTCTCTTCATAGGCAATTTTTTCTTGTTCATTTTGAATTGACTGCTGTCTTGCTTCAAACACAGCCATCATCTCTTCAACTTTTCTAGCTCTGGCTTTTATAACTGATGGAGGAGCTTTAGGTAATTTGTCAACCATTATGCTTTGTCCTTTTTGTTTTTATTTCTCTTAGATATTGCTCTGGCTTTCGCTCTTGCGTCAGCCTTACTGCTTGCACCCCACACTTGTAGAGACTTCAGTAAGCGAGTAGGCTTACCTTTCTCGTCACGCTCTGGGCCTTTCATGTTGCCCATACGAGCTAAGAAGGATGCCCTGCGTGGGTTATCCCCACCCTTAACAGGAGGCTTTAATGTGCCGCCCTTATAAGAGTCCCTACCCTTTTGATTTAAACCGCCCTTTGGATTCTTTCCTGCGGCCCTAGTCCATGCTGGTGTTGTTGCCATAATTACCTACGCTGTGTTTGTAAAATCATAGCCACTGTTAGTGCTACTTTTGGTCTTGCCACTAAATGGTATGCCATCAACTATAGGCCCACCATCATCGCCACCACTGAATGAAACAAGAGACCTAGCTTTGTTCCTAGCCCTTATCTCTGCGTTCTTCTTCTTGTTCTCTTCTGATAACTCATAGTTGCTTTTAACCAATTCATTGCTTGTATCTCTAGAGCCAATGTCAGCAACAGTAGCAGAACCAACACACATGACGGACTTCTCCATAAAAAAATAATTCTGAGCTTCGCATATATAGCATAAGCCATTATCCGCCGCTTGTGAAGCATCGGACTTTTTTCGGCTATAATGTTTGTGATGGACTACTAGTGACCATAGTGTCGCGGTTTTTGACCCCCCTGCTACTTAGCCGAGGTCTATACTCACCTTAATTTCCCCAGCGTGCATATGCAGTTGCTTGTCGGGCGGCTTGTAGCCAGCCCGATCGAGGATGTCCTTGCTAGCTTCTAGCTGGACATACTCGGACTTAGCCCCTTTGGCTAAGTTCAGCAACTTGGCGGCGGCTGTCGTAGCGTTAAGACCGAGGCTCTCTCCCACTCTCTGCATCATGTACTGTTGCACGTGAGGCAAGCGCAAAGCCTTACTGGCTGTCACTCTTCCAGCTTCGCCCTCTGCATATCCTGCTTTGTGCGCGGCCTCTTTGATGGTACATCCTTCTGCTACGAGCGTATCCACAAGTGCAGTTTGTTTGTCGGTGAGTTTAACTATGTCTGTCATTGCACAACCTGAATGAACCCCCCTTGTGTTCCCCCCTTTTTATGGCTCATTTGAAAACTGCTTGTCAACTCACAATTCACATCTAAAGAACATCTAAAAGGATTAGTCAGTGCATGGTCAGCTGATTGTCAGAAGGTAGTAGGTCACTGTCTTAGACAATCTCCTAATGGGTCTAACAGCGACTTCCCCTGCGCGAAACTCCTAGCAGGTCAGCAACCCCTGTCATAAGTAAAGCCGCAGGCCGCACCCTGCAAACACTGTGCCTATCTGGTTTGATATCTGTCTACCGTGGCTGGGCTTTACTTATGCTCCTGCACCCCCTCGCAAGGGGGCTTGTCGGCATAGCACAGTGGCCGTGACCTTGGGAGTTATCGGCAGGGGCTGTCCCTGTCATCACCATAAGGAGAATAAGATGTCTAAGAAAGTAACCAACAACCTTGTAGCTGACATTCAGCGTGACCATGTACTGACAAATCGTACAGTAAACAACCAACTAAACTATGAATTTGGTAGAATGATTAACAACCTTCACTGGTCAATCAATACAAAGTTATCAAAGATTGAAGAGATTGACGAGATTGTACAACAGGGTCACACATTCGATTCTGAAACTGGCGCACAAACTGAACCAGATTGGGTTCAACTAGCCAACAACAGAACGTGGCACGAACAGCAAATGGAAGTATCGCAAATGCTTCTAGATTATATCGAGCAAGCAAACGCTCAACTCTTCCCCGAAGT
>Ga0098038_1000268_pt1 | contig 24091 bp, 12 predicted proteins | sample 5B_taG_FD_75051 | JGI IMG/M metagenome (GOLD analysis project Ga0098038, IMG submission 75051) | Marine viral communities from the Subarctic Pacific Ocean - 5B_ETSP_OMZ_AT15132_CsCl metaG | ecosystem: Environmental > Aquatic > Marine > Oceanic | place: Pacific Ocean | collected 2015-01-08 | reverse complement strand
GTCACTAAGCGAAATAGAAACGGTCAGACGAAATCTGGTTTATACTCTTTGTTTATCCCAATGGAATGGAACTACGAAGGATTTATTGACGAGTACGGAGTTCCAGTATTCACTACTCCTGACGCAGATGTGTTTGCCCCAGACGGTGAACTAATAGATATAGGTGTAATAGATAATTGGCAAAATGAAGCTGATGGTTTAAAAGACGATCAAGACGCTTTAAATGAGTTTTACCGTCAGTTTCCAAGAACCACAGAACATGCGTTTAGAGACGAAACTAAAAATAGTATATTTAACCTTATAAAAATATACGAGCAAATAGACTACAACGAAGAGATGTCTAGAACATTAGGCGTTACAACTGGTAACTTTCAGTGGGTTAGTGGTATTAAAGATTCACAAGTAATATTTTATCCAGATCCAAAGGGTAGATTTAAAACTAGCTGGGTTCCACCTCAGCAATTACAGAACAGAGTGGTACTTAAAAATGGTGTTAAATACCCTGGTAACGAACACATGGGAGCGTTTGGTTGTGACTCTTACGATATATCAGGGACTGTAGATGGAGAAGGTTCTAAAGGAGCATTGCATGGTTTAACTAGGTTTAGTATGGAAGATGCTCCTGCAAATACTTTCTTTTTAGAATACTTATCAAGACCACCGACAGCCGAAATATTCTTTGAGGATGTTCTAATGGCGTTAGTATTCTACGGTATGCCTATACTTGCAGAGAATAACAAACCTAGACTTTTATATTATTTAAGACGTAGAGGTTATAGAGGTTTCAGTATGAATCGTCCTGATAAAGTTTGGAATAAACTATCTGTAGCAGAAAAAGAAGTAGGCGGTATACCTAACTCAAGTGAAGATATAAAACAAGCCCACGCAGCTGCAATTGAAATGTACATACAAGATCACGTAGGCTTAAGACAAGATGGAACATTTGGGGATCTATACTTTAACGATCTATTAAACGATTGGAGTAGGTTTGATATAAACAAAAGAACAAAGTTTGACGCGTCTATAAGTTCTGGTTTAGCTATTATGGCTAACAACAGACATTTATACGCGCCAAATGCTAAGGTTGAAAAGCCTAAACTAAATATAAACATTTCCAAGTATAGTAATACTGGAACTAATTCACGAATAATCAAATAATAAATATGGCAGAGTCTGGCATTAAAAGTTATTTCCCGAGTCAAACAGTAAGCGATGCTGAAAAGCTTAGCTATGATTATGGTTTGAAGGTTGGCAAAGCAATAGAAACAGAGTGGTTTAATAATGATAGAAGTATTAATAAATATAAGTCTAACCATAATGATTTTCATAATTTAAGGCTGTACGCTAGAGGCGAACAGTCAGTACAAAAATATAAGGATGAATTATCTATAAATGGTGATTTGTCCTATTTAAATTTAGACTGGAAGCCTATTCCAATTATATCTAAGTTTGTAGATATTGTTGTAAATGGCATGGCTGAAAGAACTTATGATATAAAAGCTTTTTCTCAAGATCCTAACGGCGTGGAGAAAAGAACTGAGTATATGGAAAGTATACTTAACGATATGGAAAACGAAAGTTTTAATGCTTTTACGCAAGAAGCTTTTGGTGTAAACACAAGAAGAAGTAACGAGAAAACATTACCAGAATCATCTGAAGAATTGCAAATCCACATGCAGCTAAATTACAAGCAGGCTGTAGAAATAGCAGAAGAACAAGCATTAACAACTTTATTTGAAGGTAATAATTACGAATTAATAAAGAAAAGATTTTATTACGACTTAACAGTGCTGGGCATTGGCGCTGTTAAAACAAACTTTAACACGTCTGAAGGGGTTACTATAGATTACGTTGATCCAGCAAACTTGGTGTATTCACACACGGACTCTCCTTATTTTGAAGACGTTTATTACGTAGGTGAGGTTAAAACAATTCCTGTAAACGAATTAGCAAAACAATTTCCTCACTTGACAGAAAGTGATCTTGAAGATATAATGAAAAATAAATCTTACAATAGATCTAACTACAATTCAACTCACAACTACAACAAGGAAGATACTAACACTATTCAAGTTTTATATTTTAACTATAAAACTTATATGAATGAAGTTTACAAAAATAAAGAAACAGCAACTGGAGGTGAGAAAATAATACCTAAAGACGATTCTTTTAATCCACCAGGGGGAATGGAAGGAGATTTTAGTAGAATGCTAAGATCTATAGAATGTCTTTACGAAGGAGCGATGATTCTTGGTACTAATAGATTACTTAAATGGGAGATGGCTAAAAACATGATGCGCCCAAAAAGTAATTACACGAAAGTAAAAATGAATTATGCTATTGTGGCTCCAAGAATTTACAACGGTAAAATTGACTCACTAGTAAAACGTATAACTGGTTTTGCGGACATGATACAATTAACTCATTTAAAGTTGCAACAGGTAATGTCAAGGTTAATTCCAGACGGTGTTTATCTTGATGCTGATGGATTAGCAGAGGTTGATTTAGGCAATGGAACTAATTATAATCCTCAAGAAGCTTTAAACATGTTCTTTCAAACTGGTAGTGTTATAGGTAGATCATTTACTTCTGAAGGCGATATGAACCCAGGCAAAGTACCTATTCAAGAAATTGGTAGCGGTAGTGGTGGTGGAAAAATGCAAGCTCTTATAGGTAACTACAATTACTACTTGCAAATGATAAGAGATGTAACCGGTCTTAACGAGGCTAGAGATGCCTCAACACCGGACGTGAACTCGTTGGTAGGTGTTCAAAAATTAGCAGCAGCAAACTCTAATACAGCAACAAGACATATATTGCAGGCTGGGTTGTTTTTAACTGCTGAAGTTGCCGAGTGTTTATCGCTTAGAGTTTCTGATATTATAGAGTACTCTCCAACTAGAGATGCTTTTATACAAGCCATCGGCGCTCATAATGTTGCTACATTAAAGGAAATGGGAGAGCTACACTTATATGATTTTGGAATATTCTTAAACTTACAGCCAGATGAAGAAGAAAGAGCTGCTTTAGAAAACAATATACAAATGGCTCTACAGCAGGGTGGTATTGAGCTAGAAGATGCAATTGAACTTAGAGAAATAAAAAATATTAAACTTGCTAATCAAGTCCTTAAAATGCGTAGGAAAAAGAAGCAAGAGGCTGATAGAGCTAGAGAACTAGAAAACATACAGGCTCAATCAGAGTCTAATGCACAAGCTGCTCAACAAGCGGCTCAAATAGAAATGGAAAAAAACCAGGCTATAACACAACAAAAAGCTCAGATAGTTCAAATGCAAGGACAAATGGATGTGCAGAAAATGCAACAAGAAGCAGAGCTTAAAAAACAGTTAATGCAAATGGAGTTTGAAATGAACATGCAGTTAAAACAAATGGACGTTCAGGCTGCAGCAACAGCAAATATGCAAAAAGAAAGTAAGAAAGATCAAAGATTACAAATGCAAGCAGCACAACAAGCTACACTTGTAGATAAGAGGGGTAAACATCAATCTAATTTAACAGATAGAAAAAACTCTCAACAATCAGAACTTATAGATCAAAAACAAACTGGTAAACCACCTAAAAACTTTGAGTCATCAGGTAATGATACATTAGGTGGCGGTTTTGATTTAGGAAGCTTTGAGCCTAGTTAGAATTTATTAATTATTATTATATTATATTATGGAAGAAAAAAATGAACAAGTAGTTGAAAAAACTACACAAGAAAATGTTACTAAAGTAAAAGTTAAAAAAAACGAACAAGAAGATAACATTATAAAGGTAAACTTAGATAAACCACCAACACCAATAAAAAATGAAACTAAAAAAGATAACGCTGACGACAGCGGAGTGGTTGCAGAGTCTGAAAATGCCGAGTCCACACAAGAACAAAAAGAAGTACAACCGGAAGCAGAAACACAAGAAGCTCCAACATTAGAAGAAATAACTGAAGATTCTACAGAAGAAGAAGTTGCTAAGGTAGAAGAACAAGTTGAAGAAGCAGTGGAAGAAGCTCAAGCCACTGGGGCTCCACTACCAGAAAACATCCAGAAATTAATGAATTTTATGGAGGAAACAGGTGGAGATCTAGGTGATTATGTTAAGCTTAATCAAGATTATAGTAAACTAGACGATAATAATTTACTATATGAATACTACAAGCAAACGAAACCACACTTAAACAACGAAGAAATTAACTTCCTTATGGAAGACTCGTTCTCTTACGACGAAGAAGTAGACGAAGAAAGAGATGTACGAAGAAAAAAATTAGCGTTAAAAGAGCAAGTTGCCAACGCTAGAGTCCACCTAGACGGACAGAAGTCTAGATACTATAACGAAATCAAAGCCGGAAGCAAGCTAACTAATGAGCAGCAGAAAGCAATTGATTTTTTTAATAGATACAACAAAGAAGCAGAAGTAAATCAAAAAGCATTTAAAACTAATAGTGATATTTTTACTAAAAAAACTAATGAAGTTTTTAACGACAAGTTCAAAGGTTTTGAATATAACGTCGGTGATAAAAAATATCGTTTTAATGTAAACAACGTTGAAGAAACTAAAGTTACCCAAAGTAATATAAACAATTTTACCAAAAAGTTTTTGGATAAAAATTCAGCTTTAAAAGACGCTAAGGGATATCACAAGGCTCTTCACACGGCTATGAACGCCGACGCTGTTGCGAAACACTTTTATGAACAAGGCAAGGTAGATGCTATGAAAGAAAGCATTGCTAAATCTAAAAATGTAGATATGACACCAAGGCAGAGTCATGGCGTTGTAGAAGCAGGTGGAATAAAAGTAAAAGTTTTAGGTGAAAGTTCTTCTGATTTTAAGTTTAAAATTAAAAACAAAAACAAATAACAATTTAAAAAAAATAAATTATGGCAATTACTGCAGGAGATAATTTGAATAGTGTTCCAGCTCCAATACAGCAAACACTATCAACTAACTATCTAGACCTTAATGGTTCTGGTGGTTGGGCACAACAATATGTACCAGATCTAATGGAAAAAGAAGCTGAAGTTTTCGGACCGAGAACTATTTCAGGATTTCTTTCACAAGTTGGAGCTGAAGAATCTATGACTGCTGACCAGGTTATTTGGTCGGAGCAAGGTAGATTACACCTTTCTTACAAAGGTGATATCGACGCGGAGAACGTTATAACTATTCAATCTGATATTGACGGGAACTTTGGTTCTAGCGCAACTATCGTTGAAGCTGGTATGACAACTCACGGTATTAGATTAAACGATACAGTTATTGTATCAAACGCTAACGTAACTGTAAAAGCTTTAGTTACAGGGGTTTCAGGCGCTGACGTTACTGTAGCTCCTTATGATGGTGTTGCGATTGCAGCACTTACAACTAACTTAGCTACAACTATATTAGTTTATGGTTCTGAGTACGCTAAAGGTGTTGGTTACAACAACGCTGACGACAGCACTGTACAGTCAAGGGGTGCTAACGAGCCAGACTTTAAAACTTTTTCTAACAAACCAATTATCATGAAAGATTACTACGAAGTTTCAGGTTCTGATGCTTCTAGAGTTGGTTGGGTTGAAGTTGCTTCTGAGGATGGTGCTTCTGGATACATGTGGTACTTAAAAGCTGAGGCTGACACAAGAGCACGTTTCAATGATTACTTAGAAATGGCGATGCTTGAAGGTGAGATTAATAGAGCTGATAGCCCTGCTTCAGGAGTTGATGACGCTTTATATGGAGCTGATGGGACTAACGGAGTTGGTACCGAAGGTTTGTTTGCTGCTATCGAAGATAGAGGTAACTTAACTTCTGGTGTTACTGGTGTTAACGCTGCTACTGATTTAGCTGAATTCGACGCTATCCTAGCTGAGTTTGACAAGCAAGGTGCTATTGAAGAAAATATGATGTTTGTAAACAGAGCTACGTCTCTAGCAATGGATGATATGTTAGCTTCAATGAATTCTTATGGTGCTGGTGGTACTTCTTACGGAGTATTTGACAACTCTGAAGATATGGCATTAAATTTAGGTTTCTCTGGTTTCAGACGTGGATCTTACGATTTTTACAAGTCTGATTTTAGATACTTAAACGACTTGGCAACAAGAGGTGGTATCAACGCTGCTAATGCTGCTGCTGCAATCAGAGGGGTTATTGTTCCAGCTGGTACATCTACTGTTTACGACCAGATGTTAGGGAAAAACTTAAAGCGTCCATTTTTACACGTGCGTTACAGAGCTTCTCAAACTGATGACAGAAAAATGAAAACTTGGGTTACTGGTTCTGTTGGTGCTGCTACATCTGCTTTAGATGCAATGCAAATCCACATGCTTTCTGAAAGATGTTTAGTTACACAAGGTGCTAACAACTTCATGTTAATGAACTAAGCACAATTATTTTAAAGAGACTGGGATTAATTTCCCAGTCCCTTTATTTTTATTAATTTTATTATATATTATATTATGGCAAAAAAACAAGAAACAAAAAAAGTGGTACCAACACCACCGGTTGTAGAGCAACCGAAAGTTGAAACACCTGTTGTTGAAAAAACTAAAACAAGGGAAAGATTAAAACCATCTAACGAGTGGGAAGTTAAAGATAGAGTTTATTATTTAAAAGGTAATAAAAAACCGCTTTCTAGATCAGTAAAAGCTGCTGGTATTTATTATTTTGATGAAGAAAAAGGTTACGAAAGAGAACTTAAATATTGTCAAAACCAAAACACTCCTTTTGTTGACGAAATGAAAGGCGACCAGAGACTAGAGCATATTGTTTTTAGATCTGGAACTTTATTTGTAGAAAAGTCAAAAACAGTTTTACAAAAATTATTAAGTTTATACCACCCTCATAGAGACAATATATATGAAGAGTATAAACCAGCAAAAGAAGCTGCTGATGAAATTGAAATGTTAGATATGCAAGTTGACGCATTAATTGCGGCTAGAAACATTGATATAGATATGGCGGAAGCTATCATGCGTGTTGAGAAGGGTTCTGAGGTATCTAACTTGAGTTCTAAAGAACTTAAAAGAGATTTACTAGTGTTTGCTAGAAACAATCCTAAATTGTTCTTAGAATTAGCGGATGATGAAAATGTAATGCTAAGAAATTTTGGTATAAAAGCTGTTGAGGCTGGAATATTAAGATTATCTTCTGATCAAAGAAGCTTTTTGTGGGGCAGTAACGGTAGAAAACTAATGGTTATACCATTTGACGAACATCCTTATACTGCTTTAGCACACTGGTTTAAGACTGATGAAGGAATGGAGATTTACTCCAATATTGAAAAAAGATTAAATTAATCTAACTGTAGATGCAGTCGCTCTACGGGGCGATTGCAAATACAAACAAAAAATAAATTATGGCGATAAGTGTAGACAAGGTATATCAAAAAGTTTTAGCATTAGCTAATAAAGAGCAAAGAGGTTATATAACGCCACAAGAATTTAACTTATTCGCTGACCACGCTCAAATGAATATTTTTGAGCAATATTTTTATGATTTAAGCCAACGCCAAAGAGTACCTGGTAACGATCAAGAATATGCTGACTTAGTCTCTAATATTGAAGAAAAAATAAGTATGTTTGAAATTCGTGGCGCGGGTATTAGTTTTAATAGCGAAGGAGAGGTAAACCTTATTGATCTTGGAGATTTTTACAGGTTAGGTAATGTTAGAGTTTTGTACGCTAGTAACAGTAAATATGAAACAGCGGAATTAATAAAGTTGAGTGATATTGATAAATATGAAAGCTCTCCGCTTGCTATATACACAAAAAAAAGACCGGTGTATTCAAAATATTCTTCTGCAATGGGTAGTAACACTATTAGAATATATCCAACACCTCAATCAACCACATCCTCAAGTGATACTGTGCTTGTTAATTACATAAGAAAACCATCAAGCCCTAACTGGACTTATTTAATAAGCGGTAGTAAAAACGCTTTGTATAATCCTAGCGCTGCTGATCATAATGATTTTGAATTACATTCATCTGAAGAAAACGATTTAGTTTTAAAAATATTACAACTAGCTGGTATATCTATAAAAGATTTACAATTAACCGGGGCAGCGGCACAACAAGAAATGACAACTTTACAACAAGAAAAACAATAAATAAATGGGATTACTAGACGGCAAGACACATAAAGAATACTATCAAAATAATGATTTTGGTAATTATCAGTTTGTTTCTTTAGATGATATTATAACTCAATTTGAAGTTGCTTATGTTGGAGAAAACAAAATTATACCAAAAATAAAAAGGGCTGATATAGCTTTTCACGCCATGAGAGCTCTAGCAGAATTATCATTTGATACTTTTAAATCTGTAAAATCTTATCAAATAGATTTACCACCAACATTATTAATGCCATTGCCTCATGATTATGTGAATTACACTAAATTATCTTGGACTGATTCTTCTGGTATTAAACACCCTTTATATCCTACCAGTCAAACTTCAAATCCATTTCAAATAAGTCAACATGACGATGGTAGTTATGATTTTTCGTTCGTAACATCTAATGTTGGTATATTAGAAAATAGTGATTTTTCAACAACTCTTACGCCAGCTTGGACGATTGCAACCCCAGCTACTGTTTTAAATAGTGCTCACAAAGGGGGTATGGCTATTGATAACGGCGCGTTAAAAACTTCATTTCATACTAGAAATGGTGGAGGTGGTTATAATAATGTTTCTGTTCACGCTGCTTGGCAAGCAATAGATGTTAGTGGCGTAGATTATTTAGATATATCGGCTACGGGTATTGCCGACACTGTTATTATGGATGCTGACGCAACAACTAATCACACTCATCACATAGACCATGATAATGATCCTGCTACTCCCACTGTATCAACTACTCACACACATACCAACGTAGTGAGTACAACTCCAAACCGTGGTCTTTTAAGATTTGGATTAAGCAGTAACGTCCCGTCAAGTGTAACAAATAATATTGTAAACAATGCTGGAGCAGGTGTTAGCCCTAATAATCTTACTCCAAATTTCGGAACTGATCTTTTTAATCTTACAACTTACGATGGTGAAGATAGTTATATTGAATGGAATGGCCCAACTACAGTTGGATCAACTACTAGTGATGAAGAAGTATTAAATATAGATGTTAGTGGTCAGGATACTGTATACGCGGTTATAATATCTACTTTAAATGCAGTTTTACCTAGTAGTGACACTTATACAAGAGGAAATAGATTAGCAGGAGCTGTATTAGCAAACTCTATAGATAATGTAGTTGTAACACAAACAGAAGATTCTACTAGTTTAATACCTAAAGCTGGTAACGAAAGGAATTCATCAACTTGGAATAGTTATAAAGGCAATTCTCCATCAGAGAATAACAACGATGACTATGAGGACAACACCTATTGGCACATGACTGGTAAGAGGTATGGACTTGATCCTCAACACGCTCAAGCAAATGGATCTTTTTATATAGATGACAGGTTGGGAAGAATTCATTTTAGTTCTAATATTTCAGGAAAAACTGTGATCTTAGATTATATAAGTGATAGTCTTGGAACTGATGCTGAAATGCAAGTTCATAAGTTTGCAGAAGATGCAATGTATAAATGGATAGCTCACGCTATTTTATCAACATCATCGTACGGGCAGGGGGTAGCTAGATCCTTTCAACGTGACAAATTTGCAGCTGTTAGAAAAGCTAAATTAAGATTATCTAATATAAAACTAGAAGAATTAACTCAAATACTTAGAGGCAAATCTAAGCAAATAAAACACTAATACATGCCGGAGATTAAAAATAATTTTCTTAAAGGAAGGATAAATAAAGATCTTGACGAAAGATTAGTACCTAGTGGTGAGTATAGAGATGCTTTAAACATAGAGGTATCCACGTCAGAAGGTTCTAACGTTGGGGTTGTTAAAAACATATTAGGAAACCATGGTTTAGTTTATTTAGAAGATGGCTTTACCTGTGTGGGTAGTATTGCAGATGATAAAACAAATAAACTATATTGGTTTGTTTCAAGTTACGAAGCAGATTGTATAATAGAGTATGACATTGATATAGATAAGAAAGCGTATGTCTTTGTGGATAAACATGTTGGCACTCCTAAAGCCGTTTTAAAGTTTCCAAACAAAATAATAACTGGTATAAACATAATAGATAATTTATTACTTTGGACAGATAACGTTAATAATCCAAGAAAAATAAACATAGACACCTGCAAAGCGGGCACAGATATAAGTGGAAACCAACACACGCAATTAAGTTTTGAAAAAGGTAGTTTTAATGGGTTGACTATAAATCTTATTACACAACTTGGAAACTTTAGCCCCGTTACAAATGCTGTTTCTCAAGGTGATCGAGTTTGGTATGAGGAGAAGCAATTAGAAGCTGTGCTAGGCGTTCCACCGGTAAACCCAGGTGTTGCAAGTCAATACCACACGGTTAAACATTATAGAGATAACGAGTATTTAGGGTTAAAAAATATTGAAGTTTGGAGCGATCCAGATCCCGCCGCTGGACAACCTGGAAATTATTTTTATGCCTTACAAGGAGCTGGGCCATCTTTGGATAATAGTGATCCTTGGGAAAAGGGTGATATTATTTTTGGCTGTAAAGCCGTAACATTGCCTGATGGGACTACGTCATATGTTAATCAAACAATAGATATCGAAGAACGTCACATTACCGTTATAAAACCTAAACCTTTAAGCGCTCCATCGATAAAAATAAATCACTCTGAATCTATCAATAGTGATATAAATATTCCAAATATTTTTGAAACAAAATTACCTAGATTTGCTTATAGGTATAAATATAAAGATGGTGAAGTTTCACCTTTCTCACCTTTTACACACCCAGTCTTTAATGCTAAATACCCAAAAGACGCTAGTGTTTCCAATGTTACAAACATTTTTTACAACAAAGATAATGCTTATGATGTAGAAGATGCGCACAACAAAGCTATGGTAAACTCTATTCACTCTATTGAGTTAACAGAGTTTGTTACAGTGCATACGCCAGAAAACGTTGATGAAATAGAAATATTATACAAACAGGAGGAATCACCTGTTATATACTCTATTAGTACAATAAAAAGATCTCATAAAGATTGGCACGAGCAAAGTAGTCACGAAGGATTAGGCGAGGATATAGGTTTAGGTAATCCAAGTACTATAAATGCCACATATCCAAATGGTACTTTCAAGGCAATAGGTAGCGCTGGGGGTGGTAAGTATATTGTAACTACAGAAAACATTTATGCCGCACTACCTGAAAACCAACTACTAAGACCTTGGGATAATGTTCCTAAAAAAGCTTTAGCCCAAGAAGTTACCGGCAATAGGGTTGTTTACGGTAACTACGTACAAAACTATGATTTAGGTGAGGATGTGGAAATATCTATTAGCTACAACGATAGAAATGCTAAGATAAACAATTTTGAATCACAAGGCTTGAGATCTATTAAATCACAAAGAAATTACCAAGTAGGTGTTGTTTATAGTGATAAGTTTGGTAGAGAAACACCTGTTTTTACTTCTACAGATGGCGCTGTTAACATACCTTGGCAAAGCGATAACATTAGAAACGCTAGTAGAAGCCTTCAATTAAACACAAGTGTTGCTAATAATTTTCCAGAGTGGGTTGATTCATTAAAGTTTTTTATAAAAGAAACTTCAAACCAATATTATAACTTAATAATGGATAGAGCTTGGGTTACTAAAAGCACTTACGATTTAGATAGTGAAAAAGGTAACATATGGATTTCATTTCCATCTGCTGATAGAAACAAAATTTCAGAAGATGATTATATAATATTAAAGAAAAAAATTGGTACTGGTGAAGAGCAAATTGCTTTTGAAAATAAATTTAAAATTATTGATATTCAAAATAACGCACCTGAAGCTTGTAAGTATCAATTAGTCAATTATGGTCAGGTGGGTCAAACAAGTGATGCCAATGCTACTGACGCGTTAACAATAGAGGTTTTTGATAAAGAGGCAAAAAGAATGGATAAAGAAGTTGATACCTTATCTTTGTCGCACGTTGGTTGGAAAAGCTTTGAAAACTCTGGTAATATTAAGCTTTTTGGAGGCGTGCCTTTAGAAACAGAGGCCACGGATATAAATGACGGTCCAATAAGAACTAATAATTTATATATTTCTTGGAGAAGATTAGATGCGAGTGGAAAAGGAGTATCATCAAAAAAATACAAAATAACAAGCGGTAAGTTTGGTGGTGCTAATTATGATTTAAAACTAGCGACTAAAATAACTAAAATAGACGCTGATATAGCACACGTTAACGGTGATTCTTCTACGGCACAGTCATTATTACACGCAGATTTAATTGTTCAAATAGAAAGAAAAGAACTTAAAGATGATCAAAATTTCTCTGGTAAATTCTTCGTTAAAATATCTAAAAACCAAATTACAGATTTAGTTCAAAGCGGTAATCCTGTTAATACATTAGATCAATTTCAAGTTACATCAAAAAGATTTGGTTACTACTGGCAAGATGATATAGGTAGTTCTGCTACTTATAATATTAACAACGTGACTAATTATGGACTTACAAATTACGATGGTTTTACTGCTGATCACACCACGGATGCTTCAGATAGTATACATGATAGTGCTAATAACACGGAGGGAGATGTTGATGCTAACAATTCGGCTTTAAAAGTTACGGACTACGAGGCAGCTTGGGGTGGTATTTATACCGCTTTTGGAGGTTCTCAATTTTTTATAGATTCTATGTACATGGCTGCTGGACAAAGTGAGGCTAGTAACTATGCTAAGTATTCTTGTATAACTTGGTCTGGTTGTACAGCTGGTCAAGCTGGCTCTGCAGAAGAATCAAGTTGGAGCTATCCACCAATGAAAACTTGGATAACTGATTTTAAAAACCAATCTGGTTTAAAAAAGAAATTAAAAAGCAATTCCCTTTGGTGGAATGATGATTTTATATCTACATCACCACTGGTGCCAGCGCAAAATGATTGGAGAAATAAAAAAGTTGATGGTTGGGTTGGTCCACTACAAAAAGTATCAAGAAATACGCCTACTGATGTAGATGGTAATCACATAAACGGATTAGAGGGCATAGTTACAACAACTGATATTCACGCGAACGGTGCTAGAAGATGGTTTAGTGGTATTAACACTAAAGGTGGTCACGGTGTTGGTAATGATACTAAAACTTATTCTAACGACGGTGAGGTTGGTAGACATTTTATGCACTTATCGTTTTTTGCACCTGGAAGAAATTTACACAGCGGAACATTTAAAGATACATCCCCAACATTGTTTGGCCAAAACTCTTGGGCTGCTAATTTGCAGGGTATATGGGGCGGAGGTGTTTTTACTGGTGAAACAAAAAATTCAAAATTTGGTAGTGGTGGCACGAAGCACCGTCATATAATGATGGAAGGTAATCACGATGTAAATAATAACTATAGATTTTTAGCACCAGGACCTGGAATTGGAGTTGGTTATGATTTAAAGCACAGAGAGTTACACGAAAAACAATGGGATCCAACATACAATCAAAATGGCGATACTGATAATAAAATAAGGGATTTTATAAGAAACTTACATCCAGGTGCTCAGTTTAGGTTTAACAAGGTTGGTGATACAACCGATACTGAGGTTTATACTATTAAAAAAGTATCTGTAAAAAAACTATACAATCACACTTCTTGGAGAAAACCTTTTAATAGATATGTAGATGGCGCGTACAAACACTTGTCAAGTCACGCTTTAGAATACAAAAGCGTAGAGCAAACAGCTTTAGAATATCTAAAAAAGGTTAATGATAGCGGCACTTATTCTAGCTCCGGCACAGAAGAGGATGATTTTAAAACGGCTATTCATAATTTTGGTAAAGCAAATAACAGAAGAATATGCTATATAATTGAATTAGATAAAAATCCGGTAGCTTCAGCATCTGGCTTCAATCCACTAGAAGCCTCTGCTAATATAATGTCTGCGGATGTTGTTGGTAATAATTTTTGTGATATTGAGTTTTTAGATCCAGTTAAAGATGTTTTATTATCTGACTTGAGTAAGTTTCCAGCTATATGGGAACTTGATCCTAAAAAACAAGAGGTAGATCTAGATATATATTATGAGGCTAGTGGTAATCTACCAGTTAAACTAAGCGAGACAACAAGTGAACTATTTGCACCAACAGGGTGTAGAGTTGAAATTTTAAACTCAACTATTACAACATCGTGTATATTAGAATCTTGGAATGGTTCTACAGCAACTTTATCGCCAGGTTTCCCTAAATATGACGTTCAGAATGGAGTTGAAACAGCAATAGATTATTCTGACATGTCGTTTAAGTTTATTAGAAAAGATGGAAGTTATACTGTTGCAGAGGCAATAAGCAACTATGACGTACCTGCTACCGGACAAGCGATTAAGGTTATAACCGAATTTGATTTTAAAGAAAATATTGGTGAAAACTTAATAGCTGGTCTTTCCTGGTATAATTGTTTTTCTTTTGGTAATGGTATTGAATCTAATAGAATTAGAGATGATTACAACCAAATATTTATAGCTAATGGTGTAAAAGCATCCACTACAACACAAGAAATATACAAAGAAGAACATAGAGCAAATAGCTTAATATATTCTGGTATATATAATTCTAACTCTGGCGTTAATGATCTTAATCAGTTTATAATGGCTGAAAAGACAACTAAAGATTTAAACCCCACGTTTGGTAGTATTCAGAAATTATTTCAAAGAAGAATAAGCTTAATAGCATTTTGCGAAGACAAAGTTATAAGTATAGTTTCCAATAAGGACACTATATTTAACGCAGATGCTAACCCACAGTTAGTTGCTAGCGACAAAGTATTAGGTGACGCAAATCCTTTCTCAGGTGATTATGGAATATCTAAAAATCCAGAATCTTTTGCTAGAGAATCTTTTAGAACTTATTTTACAGACAAACAAAGAGGTGCTGTACTTAGACTTTCTAAGGATGGGCTGACTCCTATTTCAAAAACTGGCATGCACGACTGGTTTAGAGACAACCTAAGAGAGTATAATTCTTTAATAGGTACTTATGATAGTTATAAAGAAGATTATAACCTAACATTATCAAATAATAGCTTTAGCCAAAATCTCTTGCAGGATGCTTATTTAGAAGCTGGTGGCGATCCAATAGAAATAGCAGACACTACTAACAGGGTTTTAAACTCAGTTCCAACTGGTACAAATTTTCAATATCCATATGAAATACATGACATACTGGAGCTTGGTACAGCGGGGGTTGCATCAAATCCGTTTTACTGGGATGATTTTATAAATCCTAATTTAGATACAAGTATTTACATTACTAATCACGCTGAAATACCGCTTGGATCTTTAATCCCTGCTGTAACACAAACTTATGTAACCACGGGTGTAGCCTCTGCATCTTCTCAATGGGGAGGTGGTGCTGGTCAACTTATGACTGATGCTTTAGACGATAGCGGTGGTAGTGTTCCTGGGGCAATATTTGGATCTCACGCTGAAGATCCATTAAGTACCACCAATGGAAACTACGAATCTATTACACCATCAATAGCAAAAAATGATTTAAATTACTACCCTACATTAGACAATAGTGGTTTCTTAATAGGTGGAGGTCCAGACGCTAATATCAGCGCGCATATAACAAAAAATGAGCCTGGCAGCACAAACAACGTTGCTAACTTTAACTACCCAATTCCAAATAATCCAAACTCCACTCTTACCGGCAATGTATCAAGAAAAGCGCAGTGGAAAAACAACCAATCAGGAATAGTGTGGGATCGAATAAATACTGGTGGGTATATTGAGTGGACTAATATAGGTCTTGGCGGAGTACATCAACTTGGCCATTCATATGCCGCGAGAGGAGGTGTTAACGATAGCTATCTTAGTAGCTCTAGCATTGGTACCGCAGTACAAACAGCACAGGGTTATAGCGCAAACGAAAACACAGACAATATAACACATGGAAGTTGCTTTGCTGGTGACGAAATACACGTACAAGTAAAGCTCTTGCTTTACGCTACTCCAAAAGGAGATGGTTGGAGTACTAGCACCACAAACCAAGGTAAAGCTCGTTTTGGAAGAAACTACATAAGACCTAAACTAGAGCTATACGATGGAACTAATATTGTTGGTACTAATGATCATTTAACCGCTGGTGGTGGAGAAATAATTGATAGGGCTTACACTGGAGCTTATTACGGTGTGGGTATGGCCAGCGCAAATCCAGAAGGAGCGTTTATACCAAGAGCGTCACAACTTGTAAATGGAGATATAATAGCTGACTGGGACAACGATGGTACTACGAGGGCTAGCAATAGTGGTGACGTAACACCTTACAATTGTTTTCACTCAACACCTTTTGGTGGCGCTGATGGTGATCAAGGTGAGACCTTCTACGGATACACTCAGCCAATAAACTTTGTGGATGCATACAGTTGGCAAAACTACGCTAATGTAGAATTTTCAAGTACTAAGTACGATTCTTCAAACACGGGAACCTCCACTCAGCAAAACTGGACGATTGATGATGCAAACTATGATAGATGGCACGTTCTAGGCCCAGTTGGGTATGCTCACTCAAACGGCACTCAGGACACAAGAGAGTATAAAATTAGTTTTAGTATTAAACTAGGCAAACTTAATGGTCAATCTTACGCTGATTATTTAAAAAACGGACCAAGCCCAGGTTTTGGCTTTGATGAAGATCCAATAACAAAAGTAGTAGACTCTTTAAAACTTAGATTTTACGGGAAAACATCAGGATCACCTAGTGGTAATTGGTATGATGACGTTGGAAGTAACTGGAATAAATTAAAAAGACCTTTATTTAAAATTTTAGACGTTAGAATTAAAAAAGGCTTTAGCGTTGTACAAGCTAATATACCGGCAACAACATCAACAACTATCGATGTTACTGGTGTGGCACCTGTTCCAGCTGTAACTATACCAGCTTGGAGAGAAATTCAACACAATCGCTTTAGCTTACCGTCACAAACTTGGACTCTTTCAGCAAATGCGGTAGGTACTTCTTTTACGGTAGTAGGTGCTGAAACTTCTTATGGAGATAATAGAGCCGCTGTACCTACTCAAGGTTTAGATTCTATTGGAAATACTGTCAATTATGTTGTGCCACAAGGTTTTACTTTTTCTCACGATGGTAGTACAGACGCTCAAAACAACCTTACACTTTGGGACACTGGCGATTATACAAGTAATGATTCTTACAGTGGTACAGTTGGTAGTGCTGGTTCAACACTTGGCCTTTATGATAGAGGTAGCGATGGCGCGGTATACTCTTCTCATTTAGAAAGCATAGCAAACGACTATATAGAAATAGTATCTGATGCAAACACCTCTCAAACAGCTGTTGATCACGGTTTGATTATAGAGCCTTGGGTTATTGATCAATGGTATTTAGTTGATATTGAATTTGATGACACTTATAATCCTAACTCTGGAAACGGTGGCTTAGATGGTACTGTCAGAATCCTTAATGTAGCGCCATCTGGCCCTGACTTTGATGATGGGGAAGATATTTCTGAGTTTGGTGTTGGTAAATACTCGGGCGACAACGTTAACTCACATCTTCAAATGGTCCAAACAGTGAGAACTGAGTATGGTGGCAGTGGTCTTGGGTCTGGAGATGGAAAAACAGTGTTAAGAGGTTTGTTTAAATTTGCTAGTAATAGTTTTTTCGCTTTAAATCCAACAAACTATCTTGCTAATAGTTTGGCTGTTAGAGTTGTAGGTTGTGAAAACGGTATAAGAATTACAAAAATACATTGCAAGCATTTAGATGATTTACCTACTACAGGCGTGGTTGCTGATTGGGAAGAAAACCAACAATCAACATATAACGCTGTGCATAGTCTTTCTAACAATGTTCTTTACTATAAAAATAATAGTTTGGCTTGGCAAGTGCCAGCGGATCAAAACGGAATAATGCTATATAACAAATGGGAGCAAGTTATTCCTTTTCCAGAAAACATATATGAAACAGAGTGGAAATTTAGTTTTACAGTAAGCCCTAATCCAATTACAAATAATTTTTCAGGTACTGTTGGTGGTGTAATTGCCGTTGAAGAAAGCAGTATATTTAGAGGTTTTGCTTTTAACAATATTACAGACACTGGAAATTATCTTTTAGTTTTTGATTTAAAACAAACGCCAACAACTGCAAATTGGAAAGTATACAGGGAAAATCTTGGAACGCCAGTTACAGAAAGCTCTAATGTGTATAGCACGGCGGAATTAGTAGACAACTTGGCTTCTATTGGTTGGTTTGCTTCAAACGCGGGAAATAAAATACAGCTTTTCCACGACGTAGGCGTTGGAGTAACCGCGGCTCAAGAATTTGCTATTAGTAATATTTCTTTTATACCAGTGCAAAATACTCTACTAGGTGGTACTATTGGTGCTTGGAACATAAGTAATTTTGATAGTGTTACAAATGATTATATTACATTAGATAGTGAAAACAATTATTTTGTTTTTGATGATTGCCCAATATATGAAACTGGTGAAACACAGTTTATAAATATTAATCAACAGATTAGTAAACCTGTAAATAAAAACGATCAATACAAAATAAGTTTTACGCACGAAATCACACAAGGCGAAATAAACATATACTATTACAATAGCGAAGGTTTTGGCTTTAGAATTGAAAATATAGGTGGTGCTACAGCTGGCCAACCTATTAATTTTGAACAAATAGTTACTATAGGCCAACAAGATTTTACACCTGGTCAAGGCACTATAAACAGTATTGATTATAGTTCTACTGGTTTAAACCTTGATTCTGACTTAACAAGCTCTTTTGTAATCGTAGCTGGTGACAATGGAAGTGTTATAAAGGGTTTCATAGATAACATCTCGATGGTTAAAGTTTTTGTAGACGCTGGAATTTCTGACAAAACCATTACTTTTAACGAAGCTGTTAACGGTTGGAGTAGTTTTAAAAGTTTCGTACCAGAAAGTGGTGTTAGTTTGTCTAAAAAATATTTTACATTTAAAGATGGTAATTTATGGCAACACTATGTGCCAAAAGTAAATGGCGCTACAGAATATGAATCAGGAGAATTTCAAATAAAACACAAAGCCGAAGAAGCTAATAATTACAATAATTTTTACGACAATCAGTATGGTTCAAAAGTACAATTTGTTTCTAATCAAGACCCTTCTACTGTTAAGGTTTTTAACACTCTTAACTATGAAGGTAGCCAAACCTACGTTGCTAAACCTTTAACCGAAGGTAATATCACGATAAACAACGCTATAGCTTGGTCTAGTGGAAAAGATGTATCTGGTTGGAAATGTACAGAAATAAAAACCGATTTAGATTCAGGTAGTATAGTTGAGTTTATTAAAAAAGAAGGTAAATGGTTTAACTACATACAAGGAGATAATACTCAACAAGCCTTAGACACTAGTAGATTTGACGTTCAGGGTATTGGTGTTATTGATAATGCTACAAGCATAAGTTTCACAAGTGCAACTGCTTTTAGTTTTAGCTCTGGATCTAGTGGATCAGTGTCTTCTGATAGTGTTTCTCCCGCGCCTACTAGCACAACTTATTAAATAAATTAACATGCAAATAAATAGTTTAAATATAGATACTAGCGATATGCCAGCTGCGCAAACAATAAGAAATTTTATTGTTCAAGGTAGTATAGGCGCGGAGTTTCAAATAATAATACTTCAAAATCCTAGTAGCTCTTCAACACACACGTTGTACTATGATTTTAACGATAGAGGTTTTGAGCCGGGTTATAACGATTCTTCTAATTCACTGAAAGTAGTAATGAATGGTAATACCTATTCAAATCGAATTAACTTTCCTTCTGGTGGTGGTGATTATGTTATAAAGCTTATAACAGTAAACGGTACCACGGTATTAGATTCAAATTCAAATATTATAACTAAAAACATTACAAAAGCTGCTGCCAATGCCACTGTAACATTTACACCTGGTACGCTAGCTGCAAATGCCGGTCATTACGCTACCTTGCCAACATCTACCTCTACTGGCGCTGTAACATCAACTAATGTTGTTAATTTTAATTGGGATGTTGTAAATACTACTACAAATGCAAAAAGTCATGGTTTTATAATTGACGCGGGCCTAACAATTAATGATTCGATGTGGTATGTTGATGTAGAGAAAGATGTTTTAAGTAATCCACAGGGAAATGGGCAAGATACACTTGTTGTTAAGGTTGCTGATGTAACAGGTATAGTAGCTGGCATGGAGTTAAAGTTTTATAAAGATACTACAACGCCAGAGTTAAATGATGGAAGTAACGCTGGGGTTATTAGAGTATTGTCAATCAATACAGGTTCAAAAACTATTACCTTTAATGGTAATGTTGGTTTTGACGAGGGCCTAACAATGACATTTAGAGCTTATGGTACAAGTTATATAAACGCTTCAACTGGCTGTCTTTTAGATTTTAACTCTTTAACAAAAACGTTTACAGCTTTAACTTCAACGCTTAGGGATGATTCAGATGGAGATGGTACACCATCAACAACCGTTAGATTAGGTAGGACTAGAGGTATTGCGGGTGGAGCTGGTGTTACCTACTCAGGTCAAGATGTTGATAATTCTTCTACAAATACAGTAACTTCCGTTACCGCAGACGCGGATGGAAGTGGTAACAATGGAGCTATGGTAGTTACTTTAACGCAAACTTTGAAAAAGGGTACTGTTCTTAGATTTTTAGGAAGTCACGAGCAAGTAAATCTTTCGGGCATTATAAATATAAATAGTTATCCATCTACAAATACAACTATATACTTAGATTTAGAAAAAATAATAGAGCTTGGTACAGCTTCTTAAATAAAACAACATGGCGCAAACAAAAATAACATTTAATAATGCTACAAATTGCTCTTTACAAATCGGAGACACCGCTTATGCTTCTAATATTTTAATTGGTGGAATTACATCAGAACCTGTTAGTATTGGTGTTATACTAGATGTTAAGCCGGGTTATATAATAGTAGACAAAGATAAAGGTGTTATTGACACAATGTTTCCGCTAGGCTTAAACGGTATGTTTCTGTCTTTTGCAAAAAGAATTGAAGTAAACAACTCTAGCCTAAAAGGTTATTATGCTGATATTACTTTTGAAAATAGTTCCACTAATTATATAGAGTTATTTTCTGTTGGTTCAGAAATAAATGCTAGTAGTAAATAAATAGCAAAAAGTGTGACTATATAAGTACACTTAAATTAAATAAAATGAAAGAAAAATATAATATTCGACCTGTTTGGGTTGAAGATGCAGAAACTCTAGTAAAATGGTGGGAATCATATGACCACATGCTAGTACCAAGTCAAGAGCTTTTACCTGAAAACGGTCAAATGGGACTTGCAATAGAAAAAGACGGTAGAATGATGGCCGCGGCCTTTGTTTATCTAACAAACTCAGATATGGGTTATATCGATTTTTTAGTATCAGACCCAAACTACAAAGGTAGAGATAGATTTGAAATTATAACAATGCTAATAGAGGCTTGCTCTGAATTAGCTGTAGAGTTAGGGTGTAGAATAATATGGGCCATGACAACCTATGATAGCGTTATTAAACGATGTGAAAAGTTAGATCATGACGTGCTAGAAGATAAGTATAGTTTAATATATACCCATCACAAAGCCTACAAAAACGTAGTTAAAAAACAAAAAGAAGGTAAGGCTAACTGGTTATCTCTTTTTGAGTCATGATATATTTTATTGATGATTTTTTAGAAAAAGATTTATTCAAAGGAATAACTGAAAAATTAAACAATGACGAATATGTTGAGCATAAAACTCCTGGAAAATCTTTTTGGGTACAAGAATCTAGTAATGATTTTAACAGCTATGTATTACGAAAACTAGAAGAAATAGAAGGTAATAAGCTAGAAAATATATTAGGATTTTTTAGAATATCAAACGATGTTGTTGATACCAACTGGAGAATACACAGTGATTTAAACATACAAGGCGAACAACCAGATAGAGCTTTAGTATTGTACATGTCTCCAAGAGAAATAAATGAGCTACACGGCACGGCTTTATGGCGTCACAAAGTTTATGGTAAATCATTGCCAAAACAAACTACTAATGAGGAGTTTGATAGAATGATAGTTAAAGAAGCTGAAAATTTAGACATGTGGACTATTGACAGCATCATAGGTTATGAAGAAAACAGAGCAATATCATATCCCGCGCATTATTTTCATAGTAAATACCCAAATAAATCTTGGAAAAAAGGTAGACAAGTGTTTGTTATGTTTTATAAAATTAAGCAATGAAAATTCGTTATTTAACTAAAAATGATTACGAAACTATTGCTAGTTGGTGGAAGTGGTGGAAATGGCCAGTTTTACCAAAAGAAATGCTTCCAGATAATGGCGAAAGTGGATATATGGTTGAAAAAAACGGAACACCTATAGTTTCTGGGTTTTTGTATTTAACAAATTCTACTGGAGCTTTGTTAGAATGGATAGTTTCAAACCCTGATTATAGGGAAAAAGATAGAAAAGAAGCAATTGAAATGTTAATTAATGGAGTTGAAAAAGATTGTAAAAAACTAGGTATTACATATATTTTTAGTATCGGTAGAACAAAATCATTAATGGATACACATGAAAAATTAGGTTGGCAGGTCGATAAAAGATCTTCTCACGAAATAATAAAAACAATATAATATGGCGATAGCAACGGGTACAGCAATGGTAATTGGAACAGCAGCAACTATGTACACTGCTAGCAAAAATAGAAAAGCAGCTTCAAGATCAGCAAAAAATAGCCTTGAATTTCAAAAGGCACAGCAAGAATTGTTGGAAGAGCAAAAGCAAAAATACAGAGATATGACGCTTAAAAACGTTTATGCTGATGCTGAAAACTCTTACGCTAATCTTCAAACTAATTTTGACAACTTAGCAGCCGACTATCAAAACGTTTACGCCAACGCACAGAACGTAGCGGGTGGAATGACAAATGTAGCTGAAAACGCAAGAGATGTTTCTGCTGATATGACTAATTATGCTGCTGATGCTAAAAACGTATATGCTGGAGCTAAAAACACTTTCGAAGGCATGTCAAATGCTTACGCTGGTTTAGAAAATAAGTTTGCTGGTATGGAAAACGCTTACGAAGGGTTAGATAATAACTACGAGGCTATGGAAAATCAATTTGAAGATGCTACGGTTGATACTAGAGCCGCTGAATTTGAAGCGCAGCAAGGAAGACAACAAAGAGCAAATATATTACAGAGCTTAAAAGGCGCGGCTGGTAGTAGTGGTATTGCTAGTTTAGCGCAGTCTATGGCTAACCAAGGTCAATTAGCAGCACAAAAACAAGCGGCTGGCATTGGTCAGCAAGAAAGACAAAACCAACAAATGCAGATGCAAGAAGCGTCTAGAATACAGCAGTTGCAAAGAGGCGAGGCGTCTAGATTACAGTCCCAAGCGGCTAGTGGCGCTATGTCTTTACAGCAACAAGAAAGAGCTGGCGCAGCACAATTACAAGGTCAACAAGCTGGTGCTGATATGGCTAATCAAATGGCAGAACGTCAAGGCGCTATGCAACAACAACAAATGGTAATGGGTGGAGCCGCCCAACAACAACAGTTACAAATGCAAGGAGCCGCAGCGTTACAACAAGCGCAGCTTACAGGTGGCATGGAGCAACAAAGACAGCAATTGGCTGGTGCTCAAGCTTTGCAAAACTTAAACTTTAGAGGCCTTTCAGACCAACAAAGAATGCAAATGGCTGGTGCTGATCAACAACAACAGGCTATATTAGCGGGTGCTCAAGCGGCTAGAAATCAACAAATAGCTAGAGAAAATTTAATAGCTGGTGGTGATATGCAGACGCAACAAATGATATTAGGTGGCGCAGATCAATTACAACAAGCTGAAATGAGTAGACAAGCAACGCTACTTGGAGTGCAAATGGGTGCTTTAGGTGGTGCTAATGCTAGTGCGCAGCAAGCGCTCGCAAATCAACAAGCGGCAAATGCATCTTCTAACCAAATGATAACACAAGGTATAAGCGCTTTAGCAGGTATGGACTTTGGTAGCAGCGGCGGTGGTGGTGG
>Ga0098038_1000264_pt1 | contig 24169 bp, 12 predicted proteins | sample 5B_taG_FD_75051 | JGI IMG/M metagenome (GOLD analysis project Ga0098038, IMG submission 75051) | Marine viral communities from the Subarctic Pacific Ocean - 5B_ETSP_OMZ_AT15132_CsCl metaG | ecosystem: Environmental > Aquatic > Marine > Oceanic | place: Pacific Ocean | collected 2015-01-08 | reverse complement strand
GAACAACTGTGTAATTCTTGTTTTTTAAGCGAATATTTTGAGCGAACTCATCATACGAATCTAGCATTGGGACATTCTTAGTAATCCTTCCGGCTTCCCAGAGAGCGCCGCCTTCAAATCTCATGATATGATTTGATGAAGCGGTTTCAGGAATGAACATTCCGTTAGGATCAACCACGGATGATGTTAATGTCATGTTTGTTCTTCTGGAATATAGTGGTCCGGGAGTGTATATAAGATTTAATCCTGCGAGATCCCCCAGTAATTGATTGTAATTAGCATAGTCTGCTTCTATGGTAGAAGTTGAAGATGATAACATCCCGGCAGCACCCACCTTGTCCATGCGTCCATGGAGATCTTTACTAAACTGTGTATGTCTGTTCATCAAGAGACCCTCGCCATTAGTAGGGAGCCGAAAGATTAGACTAAGATTACCGGCATTGCTGATATTTCTGTCAACAACTGTTTTATCAAGCGAGACTGTTGGAGTTTTTGTCAAAAAGTCTATCCCCTCGTCCAAGGGCCAATCACTATAAAGATTTGCTAAACTATAACTTAAAACTTCCGGTACAAACTCGACAAATGCCCTGTGTGGGTGTCTGACAATATTTTCTGGATTGGTTGCTTTGGCGGAGAACGGAGATGGTGGTGATTGAATGATTTTATTAAAGCCGACGCTTCTTTTAATTCTATTCTTGTAATAAAACGTGACATAACTTTTTCGACCCCTAGTTTCTTTTCGGAACATGTTTTCTGGTCTGGGATAGACCAATTCATTGTATCTCAAAAACTCCCAATAGGTTATTGGACTATCTTCATCGTCAAGACCTCCATCTAAATACATATCTTTTATGAAGTCATATTCCGCACTGTTGCGTGTATTGTATCTCAATAGTGAATTCACTTTATCATTCGCAAAAGGTATCAAATTATTGTAATATGACGACATTATTGAAAATTTTTCAGTTGAGAGACTGTTCTGTACGGAGTTTCCTCCCACTCTTCTTATGTTTGTTTTTCCAACATTCCAAATCAAAGGTGTCGCTTTTTGTGTCAAAAAAGGCTCTTCAAATTTATATATTTGTGAATATCTTTCTCGGTAAGTGAATTCATCGGGTTCTTGTAAATTTACAGTTTTGCCGGGCTGAGTTATGAAAGTAAAGTCACTGTTTTTATTATAATATCTACTTAATGGGTTTTGAGACACTCTCATCTGCGTCCAACTGTTAAATCCATACGGGCCATTTCTGTGGATATTTATACCTGCCAACCTTTGAGCGGGAGGCACCGAGACTAGCACAGTATTGTGACTTGATGAGATGGTATTTGTTAGTGTACTGAAAGAACTGCTTATAAGAGTATTTAAACCTATAAAATCAACATATAATGGCATCATTAACTCCCGTTTATTGTAGATGCTGATGGAAAAACAAGTGCCGGAACAAATCCTGCTGAAGACGATATCTCACCATCTCGAGGAGCGTATCCAAGAATTCTCTGATTGTTTCTCCAGTTTGAACTAGAGATCGCGCTATTGACCCAACCATATTGAAACTCACTCCTAGGAATTGGTGAAGACACGAAAAAATTGTCATTTCTACTACCTGTAATTATGCTTGAGCCTGAATTTTCCATTCTTCTGTGTGTATTGAAATATTGTTTGTAGAAAGATCCACTAGTTGGATATGCTGTTGAACTAATGGTTCCGTGCGTCCTGTCTATTCCAAATTGACCCATTGGTAACGCTAACAATGTGCGTAAGCCACGTTGTTTATTTAAATGATCAATAACTCTAATTTTTTTATTTTCTCCAGAGTCTCGTAAGACAGTCAAATTCTTAAACGGTAAAGCGTTGTGAACTGAATATGTAGATGTTTGGGCATCTAGATATCCTATTGATTGTACTTCTGGTCCACCGGGTGCTGAAAATCTTGTATTTATCTCATGAGTAGATTGAGTCAAATCTGTCCTAGGTACTGTTATCACGATGTCATTCGCTAGAAGGGCTTGTTTTGTTATTGGATTAATTGCTCCTAACAAATCTGTCTTGCTAGCAAATACGGACGGACCACAAATACTAGAAGTTGTCTCCCACTTATTATACTGGGAACTACTAAGCGATGACGTAACAAAAAATGTCATTGTATTTGGGGTCTTAAGAGTGGTTGAAGCAAACCCGACCAAATCAGTCTCTCCTGTTTTAGATCCTGATAAAACTCGACCTCTGCCACTGTGGTCGGATAGAAATATCTGTTGAGTTATTCCATCGCCGGCGTTGGCACTTACCGTATCAGATGAAAATTGTCCGGTTCGATACCATCCGGCAAAAGAGGAAGAGGCCATAGTACTTGATGTTATGTCTTGTAGATGACCATGGTTATATAACTTGCTAACCTCACAACTAGACAAGGCTCGATTCCACAATGCTATGTTGGATACTTGAATTTGCCTCAATTCATTGGAATTGGATGCCATTGCTCCCGTTAAAGCATTGAAGAATACTGACGCACCATCAATTCTCCCAGCGATGGGTGCTGGGGCTGTTTCGAGATTGTTGACAGTAGAAGTGGGAGATTGGACCGTGGAGTTATGATAGAGATTTATACCCTCGACATTAGTGGTTCCATCAAACGTAAAAACCAAATGTTGCCAACTTCCCGAATTGCCATTGATAATTGTTGAACTAAAAGTCCTGCTATTGGATGACCAATTTGCCAAATTGTTATTGTACGTTCCTCCGGCAGCGAAAGTGATTGTTCTAAGGCCGTTTATCTTAGCGGACAATACCATTCCGTGCTCAGTATTTAAAGCAGCATCGTGCGAAGAAGTAGCAAAACTAAAAAAGTATCCGGATGGGCCTGATGACGATGGTTTGTTGAACCAAAGAGAAATGGTCATTGCTTTGGTGCTAGCAGCGTAATATGCCCCTTCAGAAGCAGTTACATACGAGTAACCATTACTTCCCCAATTTGGAAAATTAATTGCCTTGCCGGCTTCACCGCTGGCTGAAGAGGTAGTCACCTGATATCCGGCAGTAGTTAGGCCGGTTTTGAAATTGTCATAAAAGGCTGTATCAGAGGCTCCTGTTGGTACATTGGCGCCGAGAAGGCCGGACTCATCTGTACTGTTTGTATCTATAACTAGACTTCGTAATGTTCCCGGAAAAAATAACTTATCATCATCATTAGCAAAGGCTCGACTGAACAGAGTTATTGATCCACTAGATTGGCAACCTAGAGTACCTGTAAGTTCTATTATTTCCTTAATATCTGGTTGTCTATTGCTTCGTTTTCCTCCGCCAAATATATTTCCGGCCCTAAAGGGTGCTTGCGATATTAAGGTCATATAATTTGTTGTACTAGGCAACTGCGTTCTAGTACTGGTCGGTAATACCTTCTTCTCATCATACGCTTCTCTGTACCATCTTTTTTGATTGGCTTTATCTATTGAGAAAATTTCGTATCCTTTGTTGTAATTACCTGCTTTAGTGCTGCCCTTTGAGTGTTTAATGTTGCGAATATTAACCGGTCTTTTGGCATGCTCATCGCGATACCTAGTTGCTTTAAGTTTAGTGGGACTTGGATATGAAGATCCATAATCTGCCGGCACGAAACCAAATGCGCCATCGGAATCTCCCATAACAGGGTGTTCTTTAAAAACTAATCCCCAACCTTCTGGTCGATTTAATGGGCTATCCAAATTAACAACAACGGTTGATGTGCCCGGATTAGCACCCCCATTCATTCCGCTAGAAGTAATGTTAGTGGTTGACGCAGCCATATTTACATTACCATCGGCTCCTGCCAGACTAGCAGTCAATGAAATTCTTGCGGGGCTTGTATTTTTTAACACAGATATTGTGTCTAGGTGGTAGTTTATGATAGTCACCAACTCACTTGGTTGAGTCCATTTTTTTTCCAATAAATCATAATATGTTGCGTAAGAAGCAGTCAAGGCAGTCCGGTCAGCATCTAATATTCGAATATTGTCACCTGCTGTCAGAACATTTGTTACAAACTCTATAGAACCTGTTGCCTTTGAACCACCAGTGGCTCTCGTAACTGTGTTCGATTTCGTAGCGTCATGATGATTTATATCTACATGTCGATATTGGAGACCTCCAACATGGGCCTCGGTAAAAGGGCCCTGCATGGAGACATCGTTTTGGTTACTAACAATGTCACTGTGAATATTTGTTATTATTACATTGCTTTCGTAAAAACTTTTAACTTGTTTGTTATAACCTGAATGAACAGTCCCAGAAACAAGATTGACCGGAACTATATTGTTTGCCTTAACTTCAAACGCATATTCTTGACCTGATCTGTTTCCAATATCTATATTGTAGTTAAAGAAATGCTTTTCATTTGTTTCGTCTTTATCGGCTATAATCGCCTTCTCTACTATTCCATTTCCTTTTCCGACTCCTACGGTTATAATGTTTACCGGAGCGGTATCTACTCGACTACCGGGAGATACAGATTCTCTAAACAAATATATATTCTTATCTTGTAGATAATTGACTCCACCATGAATAGTCTTGTCTATTTTTCCACTATATTCATATGGTTTTGCTAACTTTCTGATCCTGTAATTCGAACCAAGATATGTAGTTATCCCATCTTCTTTTTGTCTGATTAAAGATGTTGACTGTAAAGATTGATTGTTAATTGTGTTTCTTATTGTCTCTTGTAATCCGGACTTTTCTTTTCTTTGTCTTTGCCATACGACATTTTGATTCTCATGACCATCACCTATTGGGGCATGACCGAATTTCCAATTATACATAAGTTCACGAATACCCGTGACAACACCTTCTGTTGATTTAAACCTACTAACTAGAGGGACTTTATTAACATATTTGTTCCTTTCTAGGACATGACTTTCAACTAGATTGTTTATTTTCTTAGAAAACCTAGAAGAGGCTGGTACCAATTGCTGTATTGCTTGAGAAATTGAATCGTCTATCCATTTATAGAATGTAGTAAATCTTTCCAAGTCTGGTTCGTTTTCAACATCTTCATAGAACTTCTCTTTCAGAAAAGATAACAGTGTGTATTCATGATGATACTTTTGGTTTGGTTGCCCTATTAAATTATTAAAATCTAAGACTGTGGAAAACATATTCAGCATTTCTTCAGAAATCGTACCGTACAGGCTTTTTTCAAACGAATAAAAATTATCTGAGACATCGTCGTCAACAAAAAACTGTTCGGTTTCGTTTGTCTTGATTGTTGTCAAATCCGAGGATAATAAATCATCTGGTTGTCTCTTTCTTGCTATGTATATATAATTTTTATCCAACGCATTTGTTGAATTAGCAGGGAATCCAGATACTCTAGCCGAATTATATCTGTCAATTAATTGTGAATAAGTGGGGCCATAATTATCAATCCTACCTATTCCACCACCCCATGATCCAGACGACAAATCTGATACTAACATACCACCAGATGAATCCGCAGATGTTAGGTCATTAAAGCCCCAATGGAGCGCTAAAGTTTTTTCACGAGGTATATCGCGAGTTGATCCGGACCTTATGATATCTACTTCAAAAGGTTCATTGATACCAAATGTTTCAGCGTCAAAAGCATGCTGATCAACAGCATCATTAGACATATAACTATGCCAATATCTGATGTGGCCCAATTTGATGTCGGTATACTTAACAACAGATCCGGTGAAGTTTGTCAATTCTGCTCCGCCGTAAATTCTTTTGCGACTTTCCACAAATGCTTTACCTGTATTAGTCGTAAGATTGAAGTAATTTCTTTTTATATTTGCCTCGGCCTCTACTCCATAGAATTCTAATGTGTAACTGTTTCGTACTGCTCCTGATATATCGACATTAGGATAATTATTGTTTTTTAATTTGACAGCCAAATTCCATTTATTATTTTCATACTGATAATCGTACCAGTCGCTACGAAGGTCGATACCGGATCCGGAATTACTGGATAAAGCAAACCTTATTCTTTGAGAACTATCTTTACCGTATTTATCCTCTAGTTTTTCTCTTATTATGAACACATTTAAATCAACGTCCCCTCCAGCCCAAGTGTACCTTGTGGTGTCGGTGCTTGCTGAATGGAAACCAAATATCGAAGATGTTATATAAGGATAAGATACGTGTCCAGAAACTTCAAGGTTTTTTACTTTCTTGGGAAGTATTATTTCCGTCTCAAGTGTCATGGAGTCAAACGGTAAACCGCCTGAAATATATGTTACGTGGTTACCGTAAGTGCCAGATGCTGGTGTTGTTGCCGAACTAGTACTGTGGTATACTGAGGCACCAAAATGGTTCTCGTAGTTGAAATTTAAAAACTTTTTTGGATAAGACCTATATTCATAATTATCTCTCAACACAAACGTCGAATCATCGGCATACATTTTAAGTTTAACCAATTCGGAGTTAATACCTAGGCACCTAAAGAAATTACGAAAAGACTTCTCGGTACCTTTAGATTTATAAATGTTCAATATGTTATTATACAAATTATGATATATGGTATTTCGTACTTCATCGATTTCTTTTTCGTACACCTCGTTGCCATCTTTTTGTAATAACCTCTCAGTAATCGAAGCGTCGACAAAAATATTAGGTATAACAAAACCCTTGTTGTATAATAATTTTTTTGCGAATGGGATAGGTTTTCTAGACCCGGTAATATAATGCTCTGTATGTATTTTGTCTATGTAATTTATTTGGTGATATAGATTGTCAAAGTAACTTCCTATAATTTGTGACAAGTATTTTAAATTGTTTCCATCTTGTGAATCTGTCTCCTGCATCCAAGCAGGAAAATAATTAAAAATTGTTGATGAATTTTCATGATCCACCAGTGAGCCGCTTGTTTTGTATTTATTCAAACTAGCAGATACATCTGGGTGAGAAGAATAGATTATAGGATCCAAAAACTCTGGCTGGTCTAATTTTTCTCTTATCGCAGAGCCTGTATTTCTTTGTGATGCTGCGTATCCAATCCAGTGTCCATTATTTATTCTACCTGAATAATCTAATACTATTGAATCTGTTGTGGTAACTGTTGTGATACCTTCATTAAATTTAAAGTACAGACCCAAATCAATATTGGAGTCATGCTTGTTAGTCCCGCCACCAATCGGAATAAACCAAGTGTTGGCAATTTCTTCATGAGTCCTTCTCTTCTTCCAGAATCGAAATTCATCAAGAGATCCGGTTAATTTATTGTCACCTTGTGTTAGTATATCAGCGCCTACAGCAGCATTAATTCCGTTGGTTGTAGCCTTAATGCTTAAAACAGGGTGATTACTCTCCTCTTCATATACCTTAATATTGTCCTTGAACAACGTGACATTAATCGTATCAGTTATTGAGGATGTTACCATGGTAAGGGCAAAATGATGCCAAGTGTTATCTGTAAAGGCATTCGGCAACAATTCTCTATCAGAAAACCCCGTTGTACCAGACATTAGAGTCAATCTCAAAGAATCATTTGAGCCACTAGCAAATATTTTTAGTCTTCCATATTTCGCGCTGGAGGCAGGGTCTTCACCATTCCACATATCAAATATCGTTTGGACACCATCAACACTGGCTCCTCTTTTTAGATAAAATTCAATTGTACTCCCAGATACCATGTTGATATCAAAAGCACTCGTTCGACCGTCAAAGTCATTATATATCATTGAATCTTCAAATGTACTGTCTAGTGTTTTCCCTATCATGCCGGCAGAAGCGGTATGAGGGCCGCCCAAAACTTTAATATAACTTGTACCACCTAGATTGATATATCCATTTGTTCGTGGATATAGATTGTCAAAAACATATTTATCGATATATGAAGAAGAGTTTTCAAACTCCACTTTTTCTGCCAAGGTTCCATCATACGGATAATATTGATATATTCTTTTGAAGGCATATTCGTAATACAATTCGGCGGAACCAAATTTAGCGAAATTGCTTGCCGTAGCAAAATCAATCGGGGGAATAAACTGCTCATGTTGAATTCTTTTTGCTTCTATAAAACGATCAGATTCAACAAGAGCGCTGGCTGAATTTGTTGAGATTGCTTTTTGTATTTGTGTATTTTTATAACTGTTGAATAAGTTTTTGATGCTCATTAATCCACCACTCTAAAACGAAATTTGTAAGGCTGTTCAATATATGTTTCGGAATCTTCATTGAATATCGAATAATAAATGTCATAAGTATATCCAGACTCCAGCAGTTTTGTATCTAAGTAAAAGTAGTTCCCCGATATATCATATGACATACCTGTGTGGTTTAGTGAGCCTGTTCCATATTCCATAATCACTAAATCATCTACCGATCTTTTTATTTGATACGACGCACTTTCAAACAAAAGACTGGCTACGCTGCTTCTAGAAGCCAATGTGTGAATATTTGGGGACCAATCTTTTCCCCTAGCATACATTCTTAACTTAGGAGATTGCCCTTTCTTGTACTCCGACTTTAAATTCGGCATCGATAACACATAATTCTCAGTATTTGTATAAGATAATCCAGCATGTGTATTGGTGGATATTGATCCCGTGAAAAAAGATTGGTGAGCGACATGAGAAGTAGAACTACGATACCACACATCATATATGGTACTGTGGCTTCCAGTTATCATTACGGAACAACTATATATGCCCGTATCATGATATCCACCGGTGATAGCATATTCAGAATTACCAGCAGCATCTTGTACTTTTATTTCAGATCCCGGTAAAGTTGCGGATCCTGTGAAAAACTTAACATAAACAAAAGACGAATGGTCAGTTCGGCCGGGTATATTTCGTAACCTATTTCTTACATAATTATAATAATATAACGTATTAGTGTTATCTCCATTAGTGGCAAGAATCGAATCTTTTAAGAAGAATCTTCCTCTATTATCCTTGATGGTATCGTCATACCTTGCTTCAATGACCGGTCTCTTAAAAAAGAATTCTGAATCGCGGCCGAAGAATCTCTTCGTATAATAAGATCTACTTGCGTCTTCGTACGTAGAACTCATTCTTATCATAAAACCATTGTTTAGTTTTGACCCCAATATATTACCGGAACTATTGACCCATTGTTCAACCAAGGGTGTCACATCTACTTCTAGATCCTCGAGGCCGTTGGTGAACGTTTGTGTAAACGAAGAACTAGCATCCGTATAGATATCTCCACCTTGTGACACCCACTTACCATCACCATTAGTAAAATTAGTTGAAGTAAGATGAGCCACTGCTGAAACATCTATATCTGTATTACCAGCGCGACCGATGGAGTCTTGTGTCAAAGTTAGAGTCATTTGCGAATCAGAATCTCCAGCGGCGACAGGTGTACCGGCAGTAATGCCCAAGGCTGATATACTATTTATAGCCCTTTTGATTGCTTGGATTGATGCTGTGGTAGTGGTTGCGCTACTGAAGCCTATAGTACCTCCCGTGTTAATGTCCGAATCGAAATCAAACGTAAATACTTGAGAGTTTCCGGCAGTATCTGTCAAAGTGAAAGATTGGGCGTCCATTGCTGCCTCGTTGGCTCCACCTTGTAATATTAGGGTTCCAGTTGCTGATGCTGGGCTGCCGTTGGCATTAATCCAGTTAGAACCAAGACCATCATTTGTAACATCTTCGTAATATTCCATGTCTAGTCCATAACCTTCTTCCCAACTGCCCGAAACAGCGCGAACATCTAGTACATAATCTCTGGGTACGGTGCTTGAATGAGGAGCATTTGTCAACTTTAAATAAAACGAAACAGACCCAGAACGAGGTATTGTTCCCGCTTCTCTATCAGAAGATATTTGAGAGGTGTCGAATTCTATTATTGTTCTTGCTTTCTCTACAGATCCAGAACTTGCCTGACTATAGATGGAAAACACCTCCAGTATATCTGATGCTCCCATGTTCGAACCAGTACCTCGGGTTGTTAAATTTTCTTCGAAAGCGTTGGTTATAGTATTGTCTTTTGTGGCGTAATATCTTTTTATCATATTGCTGTACCTCTAACATCGTTATCAAAATATTTTATTTCAAAAATAACATTTTTAGGTGCTTTAAGATATGTTCCATCTTTTGATTTTAATTGTGCTATGGAGACTGGTGCTGTGCTGTACCTAGCGCCAGTCTTTAAATAAACATTAACTTTAGTTGTGTCTACGACGCCATCAACTTTATTTGCTATGTTGTATATGTTTGTGATATAGAACGGTTCTCCAATATACATTTTTTCCGCCATCTCTCTTTTTAATCGCCTATTGACTTCATTTAGGACAGTTATCTTGTCCTTTGTTGGGTTTACAATAATATTATATTCGAACCCTATATTCAATATTTTAGCATCGTATATGTCTATGTTATCGTTCAGCATTTTATTTTTATTCAACCAAACTTTAATATTCTCTTTCAAAACAGCACTGGACTGTGTCAATAATCCGGATGAGTCTTCTGATATTAGGTAGAGAGAAATTCTTCTATTTGTGCTAGACGGGTCATTAACAATTGTTGCCCTTTTGATTGATCCAAATTTTGGTGGCATCATGTACAAATATGCCTCATAATCATTCCTAGTGACCGCTCGGTTCTGTGCGGCATATGTTGCGTAAGATCGATACCTTATTTCCTCAGCAGTTGGTAAAGACGTGTTTCCAACAATAGGTTTTTGGTTAGACACCTCTAATGATGATCGCACTTGATCCTCAAGGGTTAAAGAATTGTTTGAGGCATTCGGAAAAGTCATTAACTGTGATGATACAATGGTAATCCCATTGCTAGCAATATTTACTGAGTCGTTATCGTTAGCGTAATATAGAATCGTTAAACTTGTGTTCGATGGTACAACTCCAAGAGTTTGAGAGTCTAGCAGTTTTGTTGGGTCAAATGCTGAGTCTGTAATGTAAGGTTTCCCTGTCATCTTAAGAGCAATTTGAGATGGGTCAGTAACATCTGTTGTGACAATTTCTTCATCTGTACCATAACCAAACTGTAGATATGTACCAGAGTCATCTTGTATTACAACAAACCTACGAGGTACTACCTTTGGTTTCATTATGGATATAACTCCATCGTTTCTTACATTGGGATTTGTGGTCTCCACATACACAACATCTTGTGATAGATGGTCAACCTCATAATACTCATGCCCCTCTGTATCGACCACAGACTTTATCTCTGAAATGCTAGAATCTCCAACCCTAACTCTACTAAAACGATTAAAAGCACCGACCGTCTCCACTGTTCTGTATAAAACAGTTGACTTTACGTTCCCTAAAGCACGAACAGCATAACTAGTTGGTTTAGAAGTGGCTTGTGAAAATCTTGCTGCCACTACTTGATTATTGGGATTATTGAAATCAACATCATCAATCAATACGAACGATGTACCAGAAACAGATTTGAATTCCGACCCTGCTCTTAATACAGGCAGGTATTTTCTGTCTGGTCCTAAAGAAGTAGAATTGGCTGGCACTAAAATATAAAGAGAAACTGTTCCAAATGCTGCTGGGCGTCCGGTGAATTTATACCCATAGTTTCTAGCTAATTTTCTAACATTTTCATACTCTAAGGCGGTCTCAAGGAACGATTCGTTTACTTGATAATCTAGATTAAACGATAACATGTCGCCCACATACGATACTGCGTCCAACACATAAGACCCAAAAGAGTTCTCAGAAAAATCTCTATATGTATTCGGATAGTATCTTCTTGCGTGTTCTTCAAGCGCTGTCTTAATTGAATTGAAATCTCTGTTGGTGTAATTTATTAGTATTTTTTTATTGGGCATTGTTAATAAAATCCTATAGTTTGTTGCTGGTCTATGTCGAGTTCAAATACACTGCTTAGAATACTATCTGGTGTCGAATATACAATTTTAATTCTTAATAAATAATTATCGATCTGATCTTCATCTGATGAAACCAAGATATCTAGCACTCCCAAATATGGAAGGTACTTAGATATCTGTAGGCTTATTTGTGACGATATATCGGATCTAATATCGTCAATATTATTCTCAAACAAGTATCTCCGAAGTCCTACACCATACTCTGGGTCGCTGATATTCTCGCCCGGAGACGTTAATAAAAGATTCTTCAAATAAAATGATATTTGTGACTTAACATCTTCATATAATTCGTAAGTATCTCGTTGTCCTTTTTTAAGCGGCCATTTTGGTCCATACAGTGGCATGTAGTTCTCCTTTACATTAACTAGATTATTCTTCTAAATCTTTTGAAGGATTAGCACATTCTATCCCATTAGCATCAATAGCATTTTTGACAAGGCGCTGTTTCCTGAACCATGGTATCCGAATTGCTGGGGACTTTAATTGAGATAGAGGGTTTATTATCCTCAATTTATCTAGGCCGTCATCGTCACCTCCACCGTCCTTACCAGAATCCGGAGTTCCTGATAAATACAGACTGCCGAATTCCTTTCGGATTTGATTTTTTATGAAGGAATTGATTGTCTTATCCCATTGATCCGGATCATCTATATCATCCCTTTCAGATTCATCTGCTCCGATTGCTGGTGGAAAATTGTGAATACAATAAGTGGCAACAGCGGAGGAGGTTTGTCTAAAGTTCATAATCTTGTCAAAGAATACTTTAAATTGTGATGTGTCAACTAACTTATTTATTAAACATTCCAAATCATATTCTTTAACAGGGTTGAAAGATGCCAACGATTGATCGATTGCTTGAACCTCCGCATTAGCGATTGGCAAGAGAAAACTATTATCTTCAAAAATATACGCTTTTTCATTTCTAGATAATTGTAAAAGTTCAAAATTTGATCTAATATCTTCCAATTCACTACTAGACATGAATTCTTTTGGCAACAAGACAGATACCCTTATGCCATAATTCATTCCTAAATTACCTAAGACTCCATTTGGTACAATGTCAGCATTTTCAACAATGAATCTCTCGTCACATGTCACCATAAAATCTTCAAAAGGCGTAGAAGTCATATAATTTGTGTAAGCGTTTTGTATATCCGCAAATTTTTCCGGATTGAGTTCTAACAGTCTTCCCTTATCTTCGGATGAACTAAATCCGGAATCAAATATTGACTTTAAAGGAAGTTCATACGAAAAAGTTAAATCTCCAAAAAAATCTGATATTTTTTCATCACCAATAACACTTATGTTTTGGTCAATAAAATTTGAAAACTCAGTTAAAGAGACCACACTACGTAAGTTATCTTGCCTCCCTTTTATAAAATCAGGTATGTCTTGTTGATCTTCCTTGTCTATTATTTTTAAATAACTTTCGACAACGAATTGGGGTTCTTCAGTTGGTTGAACACTAAACGTTTCATTGCTTTTTGAGACCTCAGGTATATTTCCCGGGTTAGCTTTACCGGCCTGTTTATCTACATAATAAGACCAAAGACCCACCTTTGAAGTGGAGTTTGGGAAAAAATCTGGCATGCCTAGGAAACTTTTGTATAAATCATATATATAAGGCTTGTTAAGTAACGTATCATTTGCTTTTTTAGATATCTTCGTTAATTCTTCTTTTATTAATTCCGCTAATATTGTTATACATTCTTTTTCAAAGATTCTTATAAACAATATTTTTGAGAAGAACCGAATCTTCTTGAGAGCATAAAAACGCATCGAATCATATTTAACCTCGGAGTCAGATGTAAAAATTTTATCTCCATAAACTCTATATGATATTCCCCATTGGTGAAAATATATGTCATCAACATCATTTTTTGTCAATAGTCGACCGGGGAGTTTTATTTTTTTATCCCTAATCATCCTCTTCTTAACACCGGGCGTTGGGTATTCATATTTATCCAATGCTGTCTGTATAGTGTTTAAAGTTTCCAGTATGTGTTCGGGCGCTTGATAATTGTCTAGATCTATTTTTCTTTGGTACATAGTTACTACTTGCTCTAAAAAAGTGTACCAATATTTTTCTTTAACAATTCTGACATGTTTGGTTCCATATGCCATACCTAAATCGATCATTTCTTTTTTCATGCTCTCGGCAATATAAGTTGCTAATCCGGAGTCATAATTTTCATCTTTTATCTCTAGATTTAAAAAAGTACCTGCTCCCCTATAATAATACTCCCCTAGGAAAACTCTTATAGTCGTCATGATTGTTCCTTCAATTCTAGCCGCGACCTCAGGTATGTGGAGAGCGTGAAAAGGTTTCACAGTAACACACTCTGCTGGTTTGCCCAACCTATAGTCAGTGGGGATTGTATCTTTTCTATCTTTTACATGATTCTTTATATCTTCAAAATCGAACACAGGAGGAGTCTTAGGGTCACAACCTTCATCCCCTCCAAAAGCAGTTTCTGCTAGTTCTATCCAGCCATAATAAGATCTGGGTGCCATATAATAGGGAGGATTAGAATATCTGCCTCCATATACTTGTGGATCTAACACCACGATTCTGGGATTTCCATACTTGCCCAATATTTGTTCTGATTCATCTTTGTCGTATGGTGATCCGTCTGGGTTTAAGTATTCCCAATCGCTGGTTCTGAGATCTTCGGGTTCGTAACCATATTGAAAACCCATTGGTATGGATTCGGGCATCGTTGGGTTAGAAAGTATGCTTTGAACCAATTTTTTATTAGCAACCTCGAACAAAGGATGATACAAGTCCACAAAATCTCGAGAGATTGGAACATTATTGTTGATAACCTTTTTAAACATGTCTTTTCTCGGATCTGCTTCAGAATTAGCCTCTAAAACAAAATTGTTTTGCGCTAAGTATTCTTGCTCTTCTTTTGTCAATGACACTGCTACGTCGTATGAATAATCAGGTAATTCTTCTTTTTTTGATTTTCCGAACGTGGCTATAATTTGAGTGTTATATTTCAAAGAATCTCTATGGTAATTTTTATCTGTTATACAGATCTCGCTCTTATACCTATCTTGTTCCTCACCTTCTTCGTATTTATAACAAACATTTCTAGCAGTGTTAAACAGGTCATCTTTGTATTCTATAGTATCAAAGAAAACAACCCTTTTCTTTTCAAAAACTGATTCTGTAACCGCATAGTCTCCTCCCGGACTTATACTTACGTTAGTATCATAATCATCAACTAATTCTTTTCTAAGTTTTATTCCTACAGTATCAGGAAATTCACCAATAACATCGGGATACCCGTCACCATTTTCATCATCACTAGTATCAAATAAATCCAAAAATGCTTTGCTTATCCTTGTTTCTTTTTCATCATATTTAACATTTAATTCTTCTTGGTCGTTCATGTAGATGGGATTAAATAACTTAAAGAAACCGCGAGCCACCAGACCATTATCCCTAGTGTCTCTGAGGGCCTCGTTAAAAAGTCCTCCAGCAAAAGTTATCATACTTAACTTTAAATGATTCTTAAGTGTATTGTAGTGCGCATCAATTTGGTCATTCTCTATGGATCTCATAAATTCAGGCTTAAAATTAGATGCCAAAACATTATCAGGATTACAAGGGTTCTTGTTTAATTCACTATCCAAAGCCCCCATAAAAGGTCCATCTTCATCTTGAAGGGCGGCAGAATCATCCATCAGTTGCTCTAATGCTTCATTGGTTTTATTGTTTAACTCATTAACTCTATTGCGAGCATCTTCAGGGCTTAGGCCTAAATCTGACAAGAGAGTTCTTCTTAAATCATCCCAAGCATCTAGTTGGTCACTAGTTAAACAAATGCTCTTTGAAATTGGTAAATTAGGAATACCGGCGGCCAATAGGTCTCTAATCCTCTCTCTTTCATCGACCGATAGATAACTACCTAAATTTCTAAAGAAATACGCTACTAAGTCCGGAGAGCCTAATAGAACAGAAAATTCTGGTGCTAATGTACTAATTGCGTTGGCAATTCTTAAATTAAAATGAGCATTTTGTTCAGAACCATCTTCGGCCACCATTGCTTCTAAAAACTCATTTCGGCTGGCTACGCTAGAAATGATGTTCGATACCTTGGCACCAGAACCTTGAAGTTTCGAAGGGTCGCCAATTCCCAATATTGGATTAAATAATTCTTCCGCTAATTGCTCTGCTTTTGCTCGACTTGAAATTTGGTCTTCAGAATCATTACAGAATGCTTCATTTAGTGCCTGAACAAAGCCATCCCAAAGATTTGTGTTGGCATATGGATCTTTATTTGGCAAAGTGTTCTTGATCGCGTCTATAGCGAAACCGCCGACGCCTTCTAGAAGATTACATAATGCCCCCTCTAGAGAAGATAGGATCCTGTTTAATATCTCCATTATAATATCAGAAATTAATTTTATAATTGCTTCTTCAAATATTTCGGCAAACTGATCCATTGCTATAGATGCCCAGTCTACCGTTGGTATTGTTATTTTTGGTATTTGTGGCAAAACAATTGGATTACATAAGTCTAATGATAGACTTTTCATAAAGTCTTCTATGGGAGGGTCTATCACAGAAACATGAGAAAAGTCACATTTTTTAGACAAGTCTTCAATTGAGTCGAGAACCAAATCTATAGCAGGGACGTTTTGTAAATACTGTAGCAATTCATCAGCAGCGAAGTACGACATTATACTTTCTAAAGTATAATCATATATTAAATCAAACACAATGTCCAATTTAACACCCAAGGCTGTTTCCTCAATTGATTTGGCCGCTTTTTCATAATCATTTAATTCTTCAGGGTCTTTTTTGGCCTCCTTGGCGGCTTTGGCTTCCGCTGCCTCTTTGGCTGCTTTGTTTGCGGCTTTTGTAGCGGCTTTTTCGTCTTTTTCTTTTTCTTTTGCGGCGGCTTTGGCTTCTTTATTTTTCTTTTTTATCGCAGCCTGTTCCTCTTTAGCCTTATCTTTAGCATCTTTAGCCTCTTCTTTTTCCGATTCTATAGTGTCTATAGTATTTTGGTTAGAAGCGATTTCTCTGAGTGCCTCTATTTCACCTTCAGTTTGAGTTTTGGTCTTCTCGAAGTCGTTTCTTAGATTTTCAAAATAGTTTATATCAACGGTGGGAGTATCGAGGTGACTGGACGAACTTCCCTGTAGTTGATTAGCAAGATCGGCATAATACTTGGCAGTCTCTAAAAGACCCGGAAAGGCGTCATATATCTCTTTAAAATCATCTGATGTTCTGTTATTAGTAAAGTCCCACCATGGCCTGCCGATAGGGTATCGAGGCTTGAATTGATCATCGAACACTTCGGTGGTATTGTTCGTCTTTTCCCAATCTTCAATAAAAACTAATACATCGTCAATCGTTTCTAATCTTTCTTCAGCCTCTCCTATTTTAACATAAGTTTCATCTGCTGTTGTTGGATCATAATCTAAGTTAGAGTTCTCTAAAATATCCTCTATATTCTTTTTTGCTCTCTTTTTATCTCCAATGTTATCTAACATTTCCTTTAGTCTAGCCATGGCCTTCCGGACACTACTATCCTGTTTTTTTCTTTTCTTCATGTGTGCTTTGACTAATTTATATGCCACTCTTTTATGTCTTTTCAGTTTGGCCTCGTCTGATAGTCGCACACCGTCTTGTTCGCGCAGTATGGCAAAGGAATACATATTTATTTTTTTATCGGTTGAGTTAGGATCACCATAACCTTCTTTTGGTATTCGAAGTTGCTTATAAGCAAGCATTATGGACTTGAGTTCTGTATCGATGATACTGTTCTCTAAAAATTCAATCTCATCATCTGAAAGCGCAGGGGTAAAAAATGATTTGTTTAGACCTTTTACTACCGTGACGCTATGAAACACTTCTCCGTCCGGAAAATTTCTATGATGCTCATCCTGTATAAACTCAATAATTTTCATAAGCCTCTTTGTAGAATTAAAGTCAACCATATCCTTCATTGATCGATTTCCATTTTGGGTTTTTGTTACATCAATGACCTTTTGTAGGTTTTCTTCCTTAAGTTCCTTTTTGTATTTTCTTTTTAATTCTTTTTCGGCTCGCTTATCTGTTGATGGCAATGTTTCAAGCGATGGAGTATCAGACAAAAACAACTCTGTTGTGTCTCCTTGGAAAAACTCTTTATCTATCGCTTCGTCTAATTTCTTACGAAAATCTGCTGGTAGTTCTGCTAGTAAAACATCTAAAGTGTTAATTTTAAGATACTCTAGGGTTTTTTGTATTACGACGTCGTAAAAATCATCGATCTCAATACCGCCCAACAAACATTTCAAAGCCTTACCGGTTAACTTTGACATACCACACAAGCCAATCAACGGTATTAAATCTTTACCAGCGAAATCACCCTCTTTGAGAGCGCCCAAAAAACTATTCTCATCATTAAACTTTTCTTGTTTTAGTAATTTTATGTCTTGCCAGTGCGGTGATGAGCGCCATCTTCCGCCCCTGAATAAACTTGCGTCTTTATTTCGAATACTATTGTACTCCATGCTAGCAAAATCTTTAGCATACATTGTTATATCAGTTTCATTAATGATATTGAGAGGCTCTTCTATGGGAACGCCTGTTATCTTTAGTGTAAAAGTGAGGCCGGGATCACTGAATTTGTCTATATGTTTTGTAAAGAGGTTGCTTCGATTGACTGGCTTTTGGAATCTACCTTTAGCCATGTTGTTTTCTTTTTCTTTGACTATTTTGACAAGTTTGGAATATATTTTGTTTTTATATTTTGTTACCAATTTTCCTTGGAGAGCCTCATGTCTTTCATCCTCGGGTGTTTTACTGTTCCGGCGAAGGACTTCCATTCTCGCTTCGGAGTCTGCGTCTCCAGTATATATAGCATTCTCTAATTGACGACATGCTTCGTCCATCAGCCTCTCTTCAAGAACCTTGAATCCAGAAAGGATAATCCCTGTTAAACTATCAATAACTTGGCCATTACCTAAACCTAGTTGTTCCTCCAACAAACAACTCAAGCCAGATCTTTGTTCATCCGTGATGCCTATTGTGTTGCCTCCATAGTCGACAATATATTTTGGATAAAAATATTCTAGAGTGAAGTCTAGCCATGGTTTTGTTTTTTTCGCCGTTATATCATTGATAATTTCATCTAATTGTGCTAAAAAATTAAACAACACTTTATTTTGAGCATATTTTAATTTTGAAATACCGGACAATTTTTGGTACTTCTCGCAACCATTGTCAGGCATTGCATAAATTGATTTTAAATCATACACTCCATCTGGTTCAAATACTAGTTTTAGACTCCTAACATTCTTTTTATAAGAGAAAAACCCTCCTTGATCAAAAGATAGAAAATCATTGTCTTTAAGAACTTTATTCAATTCATTGTAAAAATCCCTTATGACCCTGACCGTGTGCTTGTAGTCTATCCTTAACACAGGATTATTTTCTTGCTTTATCACTAACTGATCGACATGTTGAGCAGCCCTATAAAAAAAGCCAAAAGCATTTATAGACGATCTTAATTTAAACAGGTCGTCTCTAAGGGTTCTTCCGTCCAATATTATTTCGTCCTCAAGTTGTTCACTGTCGGAAGAACCTTTGGAACTGATATCTTCTATAGGTCCATCGGCCGCGATTTGATTAAAATTAAATGCGGGTATTGCCACGAGATTCGCAACACCCAATAAGCCACTAAACCGATCATAATGCGAAGGATTTATTAAATATGTTGCTTTTGATAATGCGTCTCTTGTTGGCGCGTCATTAGACTTGTTGTAAAAAAGCAAAATCTTTTCTATACCACGGTCAATAACTTTAGATCTCATTTCCCCTTCGGGGTTTGCTGCTAGCAAGGATTCGTTCTCAGTAACCTCACTGTTGTAAACTCTGACCCTATATTCACAAAACTCCTTATGTAAATAAGGGTCTTCTATCTCAAACCAATTCCCTCCAAGTTTAAAGTTAGGATCAGGCTGACAGGGAGGACACAATTCCTCTAATACTGGTGCTTTAGAGTCTTGAGTATCACACTCATTAGATTGATAGTTTGAGTATTTCTTTTCTATTTCTGCCAATTTATTTCTCCTAAGTTGTAAAAACAAACCTACTTCTGATGGCATTACTACCAAACTCATTTAAGTAGTTCAATTTAATAGTTTGTAACTTCACTGACATGCCACCTATGTCAAATTTACCGGTCAACCCTGCTGCTTCTAAAGCGGCTGCTATTGGGGCATGAGTAGTTATCGGCAAAGCCATTGGAACTGGTAATGGAGTGACAGGGTGTGAATGTGCTGACAATGATGTGTTAATTGTTGTTATAGAAACTGAGTTTCTCATAACGCCGACCGCTACCTCCCTAATTATATCTACCAACTCACTTACACACTTTTCCAAGTTATCTCCTTTGACCAAAGGTTGTAGTGTTTTTTTCTTGGCTCTGAGTTTTTCTAACGGATTAAACTTGTTCTTACCAGAAGATGTCTCTTCAGAAGTGTAATTACCTGCTATAAACGATATGGTGCCCGGAACTTCATTCACTCCACCGGTGGATAGACCATCTTTCCCTCTTAATGAGTCTCCTAGTTTAGAAAATAGCCCACCACCTATCTTTTGACGACCTGTTACTATCTTTACATTTTGACGACCTACAATCCTTACGCAATCTGCTTTTACACCGATGGCCGATCTTGCTTTAGAATGATCTCTTTTTGCGGGTGCTAGTCCCATGTATTCATCAATATTTGCTTTCTGTGATATATAAATCCTCGCAGCATCTAAGGAGAACGATGGACTAGCAAGTTCATTAGATGGCGACGGTCCGCTCTTCGCACCGGATTGAAGACCAGCTATCAGTTGGATACAGCCGGCCTCAGAATAACCTTTTCCTCCATATCCAGATCCGATGTTCGAAGGCCTATCTCTACCAAGTATAATAAAAGTATTGTTATTTCCTTTTATATCAGTTTCACAATCTGCTGGTTCGCAAACTGGGAAATCTTCTTTTAATATACCATTCTTTGTTCCGGGCTGGCCGCCATCTCGTCTTGCTTGTTCGTTTGGGTCATTTGATTTTTTTTGACCGGGTTCTATTGGCATCTGTCGTTCCTTTGTTAAGTCTCTGGTGGCATCTGTATTAGTTTTGCTCTGACTCTATTTTTAAAATCCTGCATGTCAAATGCCGGCCCTATATCATTTTTTGTAGATGAAACTTCGTCATGACTGAATATTGCTGTGTCAGGATCCAAGCCATATTGGTTACAAATATTTGCTGTGATATCGACAGCAGTGGCTACTGCTTCTAGTGTATACGGCTCCCAGAGTGGCTCGGCTTCAGTGGTACTCAAAGCATCATCTGGGATGCTGTGGGGGTATGGCCCTTTAACTGTGAATCTGCTAGCCGGAAGACCTTTTCTGATGTACCCGTCGTTCACCAACATAATCGCCATACTATTTTTATTTTTTACTCCAGTGCCCAAATTACCGTTGCCGCAATGACTAACCACCTGTGTGTCTTTAGCGGTGTTTATATAAGTTCCATCCAAATCAATCATGTAGTGATAACCATAAGGAGTAGATTTGTTCTCATAATTGAGGATCGTTTTCGCTTTTCTGCCGACGCCACTATAATGGACAACGACATATTTAATATCCGAAGTAGACCTATCGTTTTTTACATTAGTGGTAACACCCCCTTCTAGATCTTGCTCTGGTCCGAGTAATCTCCGGAGGAAAGCATTTTCTTCGAAAAGAGCCCTAGTACCTTTCGATCCTTCTATCTGATATAAAGAAAGATACTCCAACCTTTGAACAGTTCCTTCTGTGACTTTAAATCTTAGTTTGTTTTGATTTCCATTCTCATAATAACATACTACCTGATGTCCGAAAGATAATGGTACATTTTTTAAACTTTCATATGAGAATTGAGACCGTGCTCTAGTCAACGAGGACATCAAGGATATACCTTGGTTTATTTCTTCATATGTTTGTGCTTTTGTAATGTCTATTTTAAAACCTCCTAATTGCAGAAAATCAACTGCCACTGTTATTTCTAGATAATTTGTCGCGGTTTCAGCATCATAAACAATTCTGGCATCATTAGGATCAACACCAGTACCAGAATTGTTACCAGTATTAAAACCAGATATGATAACTGCTGTAAATTCGGCGGCATAATTTGTTTTGCCTATTTTTTCTTGTAGGGCTATTTCGCGCAACTCATTTAAGTGGTTTACGAGAAGTTCATTTTTGACACTGGTTCGTGGTAAATACTTTGGACCCAAATAACTAGACATCTTTGTCATCCTCCGAACTTTGAATTTGATCAAATATTTTGGCAAAGTCTTTATCGGTCAATTCGTCAGAATTTTCTTGTTTAGACATGAGACCGCAAAGTTTGACTAATTGTTCGTTTGATCTCTGTAGAGTTTCAACGTATTTTGCCAAGGTCATACCTATCTCTTTATGTCTAGCGTCATCAACCGCTAACCACTTAATTGCGTCGTCTAACAACTCACGAGTGATCTCTCTGTCGTCTTCTAAATTCTTTATTGCTTTTTCAATATGCTTTTTACTACTCATATCATTAATTAGAAAAACATTAAATTTTCCCAGAATCCCAATCTTTTTTGAAATCGCGATATCTAGTTCTCATTTTATTTAATTGTGTTACAACTTGCTTAGTGTTCATTCCGGTTATTTCTCTAATATACAAGTATACGGCTTTCTTGTTAAAGATCTCTATTTCATCAACTGATGACAGGACAATTTTTACAGCCTCATACACTTTTCTTTCCGCTTCTTTTTCAAAATCAACTTCCCAAGAATTAATTTCTTCCCATAAATTTTCCCAAAATTCTTTCTTAGTTGTGACTTGATAATATTGATCACCCGGGTCAACAAAACTAGATTCAATCTCTAGTTCGGCATCTTCGTAAGCAACTTCTCTTTGTAATTTTTTAGTATTCTTCTTTACCTTGTGTATAAACCAGTTTTTAGTTATGACACTGAAATAAGAAAATGCTTTTGAGCCACGATTCGGATCATATTTGTCCAAAATTGTCGTAAGCCAGACTTTACATTCCATCCGCAACTCATCAATGTTTGGCAAATTTGTAAACTTATAAGAAAACACAATCTTGTCAACCATCTGATTAAACGCTGGCTGAATCCACTTTATATATAACTGTTCTTTTTCTGCTCTGTCTGTGCTGGTACAGTATCTAAGAATTGCGTTCTCGTGATCCTGCGTAAAATACATCTTGTTCGGGTTGTTCTTCTTCTTTTTCTTCATATTCTTCTTCATATTCAACAAAACTCTCTATTAACGAGAGATCTCCATAATCATTTTCTAATATATTCATTAGTCCCCTAGTGTGTTCCATTAGATTCTCCAATGTTTGATCCCCATAAAACATCTCCATGGAATATATATTTTTCAAGTGACCTCTGTATGATTCCAATAATTCAACCAAATCCGCTAAATTATCTATCACTACATAATATCTACTTGAAATGTCTCGAGAAAATATAAACAAAAATACGTTTATACCTATCGACATCATCAAACTAATTCCTAGCCATATCTCAATTGTCATCTCTATAATAATCCTTTAAGGCTTCCTTCTTCATATCTCTTAGAAGGTCTCTATTAGCCTCTATAGCGGCTTTTGTTTCCTCGCCTACCTTACTACCCTTTGATTCAACAGAACGCTTCAGAAAGGGCATTTGCGGCACTCTATGAAAGTCTTTCGAATCACATTGGGGACAATAGTCTTCGCTCTCGGTCATTCCATGATAGATTTCAAAATGACCGGAGCAAGATTCACATTGGTAAACGTATTTCGGCACTACTGGACACTCGTTTCAATATCAACTGGAGTTTGTTGTTTCACTTCAACCGTCGGTGGGTTCATAACTACTAATTCCCCTGAATCGTCTATTTGAATTTCAAACCCTGCCAAAACAGGTACTATGTCACTTTGTTCTATAAGTGACTTTTGGAGCGCCATCATAATTGCTCCCACGGCTTGGTTGGATAATGTGTAGTTCATTTTTTTCTCCTTTTTAATCATCCGATATTGCTCGGCCCTTCATGGTTTCCCAATCTCTTTTAGTACGGACAGAGTCATTCTTTTCTTTAACTGATTTTAAAATAGTTGGTTCGAGACCTAGTGATTCTGCTAAATGTATCATTGCTGATAGATCTTTTGGAAAGCAGTGACCACCAACGCCAAAATCGCCATCTGGTCCGGGGACCGCTAAGTGTGAGGGTCCGAGTCGCGTATCATACAAAGAGTATTCAGTGACTTTGTCATAGTCAATATCTAGTTCTTTACATATCTGATACATTT